>Ga0066372_10000136_pt1 | contig 24217 bp, 24 predicted proteins | sample Knorr_S15_td_250_FD_77011 | JGI IMG/M metagenome (GOLD analysis project Ga0066372, IMG submission 77011) | Marine microbial communities from Southern Atlantic Ocean transect - Knorr_S15_td_250_ad_251m_LV_A | ecosystem: Environmental > Aquatic > Marine > Oceanic | place: Southern Atlantic ocean... | reverse complement strand
TTACCAATCTCTCCAGAAACATCTAAACCGAAATTTTTCATTTCATTCATTCCAGTGTCGTGAGCCAAGAAGGTTATATAATTAACCATTTCTGGGGTAATAGATCCAGAACCTGACCATAAATTATCTCCAAGATATTTACTATCAGGACCCTGTCCTCCAAAGATATTTAGAGCTACACAAGAACCTGTGCATGCATCACCACTTAATGATTTCTTAATATTTGCTGTGTTTAGAAGGCCTTTGGTAGTTGTCACACTTTTATTCTGAGCCCAAATGAAGTAAGCATCAATATCCCAACCTGCTATTTCAGATTCCACTCCCATCGAAACCCTGTAGGTTTCTATATCTTGGATAAAATCTCTATTACCAGCTTCGAGTAAGCGACGTCCTAACCACCCAACCGCAAAACCGCCTGGATAGTTTGCATCATTACATTCTTTGCCTTCAACAGAAGTTCCATATAAGTCACAAAACTCTAATCCAAATGGGTTGTAAGGGTTATTTCTTGAAATACCTTCGCTTCCACCAAAATCACCAAAACCGTAGAATAGAGGCATAGGCGCTAAGAGTTGATCTGATTCTCGATTTTGATAAATACCAAAAAGGGTTATGTCAGTATTTTCAGTAATACTATATCTTCCTTTAGCAAAAAAGTTTTTTCGTTCACTAGGGGTCTCAACGTAGTTGTAGGGGTTATAATTAAACCTGTCAGCTGGACTAGTCCAACATCTAAAGTCCGCGACAGAAGCCGCTGGCTTTCCTTCAGTAGCAGTAAAGTTGCTACATCCTGGCACTACACCTCCATAAGCAAAACGACCTTGAGGTGTACCGGACGATCCTCCAAAGCTTGGGGCTTTAGCGGTTTCTTCTCTTTCCCAGTTTCCTAACTCATGAACATCTACATAAGAAGCTCCAATCATAAATGAACCGCCGTCAAACGATGTTCCCATAGATATAGAATAATTGTCTGCAACTCCACCACCATCAAAATATTCACCTCTTTGTACCGAAAAATCTACTCCATCATATGAATCTTTGGTTATTATGTTGACAACAGCACCAATTGCATCAGAACCATAAACAGCAGATGCCCCATCCTTAAGTATCTCAACTCTTTCAACAGAAGCGGTAGGTATGGTATTTATATCAACTGAGCCGTTTGCACCTTCTCCACTATTAACCCATCTTCTTCCATCAACTAATACCAAAGTTCTACCAGATCCTAGATTCCTGAAATCTATTCTAACTGATCCATCACCACCATTATTATAGTTTCTATTAAGACCAGATCCTTGACCCGGTAATTCCAGTAAAACCTCACCGATAGAAATCTTACCTGATAAGAGAATATCTTCTTGATCTACTATTGAAACTGGAGCAAAACTATCTGGATTAGCTGTTTTAATCCTAGAACCAGTAACAATTATCTCCTCAACTTTATTTGCAGATTCTTGTTCGCTTGCTTGAGCAAAAAGATCTGTTGAAAAAAACATGCAAGCTGAAAAAATTACTACTAAGCTCGCCCTTGTTAATATTTTATATAATGACATTCAATGCCTCCCCAATAAAATAAGTAAGCAAAGCTATAAGCTGTAAGTAAATACAGCCCCTTTACTACACAATATTGATTTAATATCTAACATTCAAACAGTTATATGTCAATTTTACGGCGATATATTATGTTGTTAAAATACAACTATTAATCAGAATTAAAGACTCTATTATGATTTAGTCTGTTTTAAAAGTTTAGGTTTAAGAGATGATAAAAGATAAAATATCGTTAAATTTTAATAGGTTACTCGATATAATGGAAGCTCTAAGAGACAAAGAAAATGGCTGTGAATGGGATAAGGGCCAGAGTTCGATGACTATAAGGAATTATTGTATCGAAGAGGCATATGAAGTTGTTGATGCAATAGAAGGGTCTGATATAGACCTATTAAAAGAAGAGCTTGGTGATCTATTATTTCAAGTAGTTTTTCATTCACAAATTAATAAGGAAAAAGGAAATTTTGATATTTATGATGTATTAGATTCCATTAATAAGAAAATGACTAACAGACATCCGCATGTATTTGATAAAAGATCAATAAAAAATAAAGATGATGTAGAGATTTCCTGGAGAAAAATTAAAGAAAAAGAGAGGTTAAAAAAGAGTAGAAGAAAAAAAGGAATATTATCCGATATTCCAACTGCTTTTCCTGCGATGACCCGTTCAAATAAAATTCAAAAAAGAGCTTCTGAAAATGGCTTTGATTGGGATGAGGATATAAAAGTCTTTAACAAAATTAAGGAGGAAATTAGTGAATTGGAATTAGCTATCAAAAGTCATCATAAAAATGATATAAAGGAAGAAATTGGTGATTTGTTATTTTCTATAATAAATCTCTCCAGAAAATTCCGAATTGACCCTGAGGAAGCCTTAAGACTAACAAACAACAAATTCATCAAGAGAATAGAATTCATTGAAAATGAATTATTGAAGAAAAATAAAATTTTTAAAAATACTAAATTAGGAGATTTAGAGGAGCTTTGGGAAAAGGCTAAAAAATATTAATGTTGTTAATAGTAACTTGCACTTACTCTAAAAAATTGTTCTACATCGTGGACTTTATCGGTTATTGAAAAAATAGTTACATAATCACCTTCTTTTATTTTCGTATCTCCCTGTGGCATAATTACCTTATTATCCCTAAATATACCACCTATTCTAAGTCCCTTTGGCAAATCTAATTCTTGGATAGTTGGTCCAACCATGTCAGAAGATGCAGAAACCTCTCCCTCTATTATCTCAGCAGAGCCATCGGATAATGTGTGAAGTCTTCGGATGTGTCCTCTTCTAATGTGCATTAATATAGAAGAAACAGTTATAGCTTTTGGATCGATAAAATTACCAATATCAACAGATTCGATCAAGTTTTGAAAATCCTTATTATTTAATAGAGCGAGGATCTTTTTACATCCATCACTCTTCGCAAGGGCAGCGGACAGGAAATTAGTTTCGTCACTATCAGTGAGACTAATTAAGATTTCAGTATTAGCTATCTCCGCTTCTTTTAAAATATCTCTATCTACACCAGAACCAAGAATTATTAGACTCTTTTCTAATTTTTCAGATAAATATTCTGCTCTCTCTTGATTATTCTCAATTATCCTTAAGGAAATATTCTCAGTTTTCTTCTCTATCAATAATGCAACTTCTTCACCAATCAGACCTCCTCCTACTAAAACTACCCTTCGAGCGTCCTCCTCTCCCTTTCCAAAAATTGAAAGATTTCTCTTAGCTAATTCAGTTGGGCATATAATATATGCGATATCGCCGACAATCAGTTTATCATTAAGCTTAGGAGTTGTTAAAACGCCATTTCTTAATAAGCCTACAATAACAGTATTTAAATCAGGGAAGCGCTTAGTAAGGTCGCTAATTTTAGTCTCAATAATTGGACATTTTTCATCTATTTTAATACCTAAAAATTTTAAATTATTATCTGCAAAAGGAACATTCTCAATTGCACCGGGTAGTTCAAATCTTCTTAGCACAGATTCTGCTACCTCCCTCTCAGGAGAGATAATAATATTCACTGGAAGATTTACACTTGTAAAAAGGTCTTGGTGAGAAGGATTTAGGTATGATTTGTCCCTTACTCTTGCAATTCTTTTTGGTATCTCAAATAATGAATGAGCAATTTGACAGGCCATCATATTTATTTCGTCAGATGGCGTAACTGCAATTAATATTTCTGTCTCCTTTGCTCCCGCCTCCTCCAAGATATCTGGATGTGCTCCATGTCCAACTACACCCCTGATATCTAGTTTATTAGCTAATCTTTTAATGAGTTTTTGTGATGAGTCTATAACAGTAACTTCATTTCCTATTTGTGATAGTTTCTCGGCAATGGCTACACCACTATGACCAGCTCCACATATAATAATTTTCATAACCAATACCTAATTATTTATATCGAACGATATTCTTAAATTTTTCTTTAGGTTTAATATCCAAATCCTTAATTTTCCGATGAAGTGCTGTCCTATCCATACCTATGAAATCGGCAGTTTTCGTAATATTTCCATTAAATCTTTCTATCTGCGCAAGAATGTATTTCTTTTCGAAATTAGTCCTTGCAGATTTAAGCTTCATATTTAAATCTATAACTAAAAATTTATCCAATTTTTACAACTCTAATTGTTGCTTGATTACAACAAAAAAATAAAATTGTCACTATTTAGATATTATAATTCTAACTTAGGAAAAATAATTTTCGGTTCAAGTATTTTAGTTCCATGTTTGAGCAAATCTTTATCTCCTAAATTTTTAAAAGATCTTTCTTTTTCTGATATCCCCAATGTATCCAGTAAATCGGAAGAACTAGACACCAAAATGGGTTGTAACAATATGGTTATATTTCTTAGCATTTCACAAGCTATCCATAGAACAGTATTCATTCGAGGTTGATTATTTATGTTTAACTCCCAGGGTTTCTCATTAGAGATATATTTATTAGTTAAAGAGATAACTTCAAAAATTGAGCTAATATAGATACTAATTTGATAATTCTTCATCAAATCTCCAAGTTTTTCATATAAATTTGGAATTGATTCTAACAAAAGTTTATCGTTGTCTCTTAACTGGGTTGCCTTAGGAATCTTCGAATCACAATTCCTCCATACCATCGTTAGGATTCTTTGAGCAAGATTACCTAAATCATTTGCAAGGTCAGCGTTAACACGATTTGTTATTAGTTCGTGACTATAATTCCCATCATTACCAAAAGGAGTTTCTCTCATTAAAAAATACCTTAATTGATCAGCCCCATAATCTTTAACAAGCTGGAATGGATCAGAAGTATTACCTAAGCTTTTGGAAACCTTTTCTCCTTTGTTGAGAATAAAACCATGACAAAAAATTCTTTTTGGTAAAGCTAAATTAGCAGACATTAAAAAAGCTGGCCAATAAACACCGTGGAATCTAACTATATCTTTTCCTATTAAATGAATATCTGCAGGCCAATAATCTTTGTATAACTTTCCTTCATTTTGCCAATCAAGCGCAGAAAGATAATTGGTTAAAGCATCTACCCAAACGTAGATTGAATGTTCTGGATCTTTTTCAACAGGTATTCCCCAATTTAATTTTTTACGTGAAATAGAGATATCTTTTAGACCAGAAGAAACGAAACTCTTAACCTCATTCATTCTTCCTACAGGAGATATAAAGTCAGGATCTTCATCATAAAATTTTAAGAGACGGTTTTGATATTTTGATAACCGAAAAAAATAACTCTCCTCCTCTACCCACTCTACGCTACTACCATATGGAGATAAAAAATTTCCTTCTTTATCTTTTTTTAATTCTTCTTCACCATAATATGCCTCATCCCTTATGGAGTACCAACCTGAATATTGGTCTAAGTAAATGTCGTCATTTTTCTCCATTAAATACCATATTTCTTGTACAGATCTTTTGTGTCGTTCTTCGGTAGTTCGAATGAAATCATCATTAGAACAATTAAAAGTTTTAGTAAGCTCAATAAATTTTAGAGATAACTCATTTGATAACTCCTGAGGAGTGATATTTTCTTCTCGGGCTTTCTGTTTAACCTTAAGACCATGCTCATCAGTTCCTGTAAGAAAAAAAACATCTTCTCCCTTCAATCTATGAAATCTTGCTATTACGTCTGCAGCTATCACTTCATAGGTATGACCAATATGAGGTGGCCCATTAGTATAGGAAATTGCAGTGCTTATATAAAAATTTTTAGACATTATATTTATCAATTAGTTTAGTTGTTTTCTTTAGCTTTGAGTATAAGGTTTAATATTATTTGTCTTTTGTCGGTATTAAAATACTTTTCTTGTAAGATCATACTCTGCAGTTCCTCTCTTAATAAAAAGTAATTTAATAATTTTTTATTTTTAAAATTGATTTTCTTTAAGGACTCATCTTTGATTAAACTCTCTAAATGAAATAAGAGAAATTCAAAGAAATCCTTGATAAAATGATTTTTATTTTTTAGTAACCTTTCACAAAATTCATAGATATCGATGTTGCCTGAATTAGAAAATAGATTCTTCGTGGTTTCATTAATACCTTTAATTTCCTCATTAAAGAACATCAATGCCCTGCCCAAACTTCCCTGCGAAATCTTGACAGCCTCTTTAATTGAATCCACTTCAATATCAGGCATTGTCTGCTTCAAATAATCAAATAAAAGATCGTTCTTTAATCTCTCAAATCTTAACTCTAAACATCTAGAGCGTATAGTAGGGATAAGAGATTTAGGAGATTGAGAGATAATAAGAAATAGCGAATTATCAGGTGGTTCTTCTAAAACTTTTAAAATTGCGTTAGCTGAATTTAGATTCATATCATCTAGTGAATCAATGATACAAATTTTATAATTGCATAATGCTGTAGTATAATTAAAAAAATCAATGCATTCGCGTACTTGATTAACATCAATTTTATTTTTTTTAGACTCCTTATCAGTTTCAATTACGAATAGATCCGGATGACTTCTACTTTCAATCAATCTAGAATGCTTATTATCTCTATCAATCCTAGAGAAATTATTTTTCTTATTGTTAAAAAGATATCTAGCAAAATTATAAGCGAAAGTTGCTTTACCTATTCCTTTATCACCTGACAATAAATATGCATGATGTAAACGGTTATTTTCTTCTGAGAAAACCAAAAAATCTACTAGTCGATCATTACCAATAAAATTATATGTTTCTCTTGGTGAGGGATTATTTTCACTTTGTGAATCCATTAAGGAATATTGAACCTTTCTTTGGTTTTTGCGATAATTAATTTTGATATTTCATCAACAGAAAGACTTCCACTGATAATTTTGCATCTACTTGGAAACATATCCGCTAGCTTGAGATAGGCCTCTCTTAAATCTTTATGAAACTGAATATTAAAATTTTCAAATCTATCTTCTCCATCTTTTCTTAGCCTCGTCCTTTTTAAGCCTTCTTTCGGGTCTATATCGAGAATAAAGGTTAGTGAGGGTTCAAGGTCTCCGATTACAATCTTTTTCAAAGATTGCATTTTTTCAATACCTATTTTGTGTGCTATCCCTTGATAGGCATAAGTCGAATCATAAAATCTATCACAAATAACAAACTTCCCTGAATCGATAGCAGGTAAAATAATCTCTTTCACATGTTCATATCTTGCAGCCCACATCAACAAAGCCTCTGAAAGAGGCTTCCATCTTTCGGGTTTTCCCTTTATTAAAATATCCCTCAAAATTTCTGCTGATGGAGTTCCTCCTGGTTCGCGCGTTTTTATTGCCTTAAGATTATTTTCAATGAGATAATTATATAGTTTTGTAGCTTGCGTAGATTTTCCTGAACCTTCGCCCCCTTCAAATGTTATAAAAAAATTATCCATCCCTATAAAATAAAATGTCTTATAGCGTCTATCATGTTAATGAAAGCGTTCTTTTTTTTGACATCCTCTCCAGCAACCAATGGTACTTCTATAGTTTCAGAATTGGGATAGATTATATGTACCTCACCTAATTTATCACCCTTATTAATTGGAGCAATAATAGGTTCCTTATATAAGTACTCCAATCTTATTCCTCTTCTTGCAGGAATATCAAGCAACAAATCAATATCTTCATCAACTATAAGAGAAACGTTCTCTTTCTTTCCTTTCCACACTTTTACTTTTTCAATTAACTGATCTTTTTTTAAGATCTGATAAGACTTGAATCCTCTATAACTATAATTTAGTAATTTTAATATTTCAGATGTTCGCTCATCATTTGAATCTAAACCGGAAACAAATGCTATAATTCTACCATTATCTCTTTTGGAAGAAACTATGATGCCATAACCAGATTGTATAGTATGACCAGTTTTTAAACCATCTACACCTAAATCCATTCTTAATAAATTGTTCCTGTTGTATTGAATAATATTATTCCAAGTAAAGGATGTTTCAGAAAAGTATTTATAAAATTGTGGAAAATCATCTAAAAGACGAGTGGCCAATTGAACTAAATCCCTGGGACTTGAAAAGTGATTTTTGTTGTGTAATCCGGTTGAATTAGTAAAATTCGTATTTAGAAGACCCATGTCTTTAGCTATTAAATTCATTTGCATGGCAAAATTTTCTTCGGAACCCGCTAAAGCTTCTGCAACAACTACGCAAGCATCATTCCCGGATGAAACTACTATCCCTTTAATAAGATTCTCAACGGATATCATAGTTGAAAGCTCTGCATAAATAGTTGAACCTTCTCTTTGATAGGCGTTCATAGACACAATGAATTTTTCATCCAAGCTAATAATACCTTCATCCAATGTTTCAAAAAGGATATACAAAGTCATCAACTTGGACATAGAGGCTGGATAAATTCTTAGATCTTCATTTTTTCCATACAATGTCTGTCCAGTTGCGTGGTCAACTAAAAAAGCTGCCTTTGCTCTACTTTCATAAGACCGAAGATGACTCAGGTGTGAATCAATAAAGAGCAGACAAATGACTAAAAATAAAATTTTTCTCGTTAAGCGCATATTATTTACAAGCATCCTTATTCAAAAGTTAAAATCTTTGTATTTTTAATTCCATTTTTTAAAACCTCGTTTTTAATTCTATTAACAAAGTTTATACTCTTATAGGGCCCTAAAATAATTTTATACAATATTTTACCATTAACTTTATTCTTTTCTACCGACAAACCCCCAAATCCTTCAAGCTTACTCTTGATGTTTTCGACATTTTTTTTATCCTGAAAACTTCCTATCAAAAGAGAATAATTTTTCTTATGTATTTTTTTTTGAGGCGAATAAAAATCACCCTTATTAATCATATTATGTTTTTTTGTTAATAGGTTCCCGTATTTATCATATACAGGTGCTTCAGAAAAATATCTGACTATAACTTTTGATGTTCCTTCTTCTTTAAATCCTAACTTTTCTGCAGCCCGCATAGATACATCAATAACCCTATTTTTTACAAACGGACCGCGATCATTAACTCTCAATATTACCGATTTATTGTTCTCTAAATTTGTTACTTTTACTTTTGTAGGTAATGGCAAAGTCTTATGGGCCGCGGTCATGCGATACATATCGTAACGCTCACCATTAGAAGTTAGTTTTCCATGAAATTCTTTTCCATACCATGAAGCAACACCTATTTCCTCATAATTATAATCTTTTTTAGGAAAATATAAGGTGTCTCCAATTTTATATGAGTTACCAATCTTATAAACACCGCCATAATAAGGATTACCTATTTTTTGATTATAGAAATTTATATTATTTTGTGAGCAGCTCATTAAAAATAAAACAATAAGCACTAATAATTTATCAAAATTTATCATATTACATTCGAATTTTTATCAGGATTCGTTAATATGTTAGTATTAGTATTTTAGGAAATATTATGAATGAGAATTTTAAAATAATACCTACTAATGGGATAGAGATTAATGCTCTGGTAGAGGGCGAAGGGGATCCGGTTATCTTTGTCCACGGATGGCCAGAAAGTTGGTACAGCTGGAGGCATCAAATTAAACCTTTTACTGAGACAGGATATAAAGTAATTATTCCAGATGTGAGGGGTTATGGAAAATCCTCAAAACCCTACAATATAAACTCTTATACAATGAAAGAATTGACGGCAGATATTATTGGGTTACTTGACTATCTTGATGAACCAGAAGCCCATATTGTTGGACATGATTGGGGGGCTCCTATCGCTTGGTATACAAGTCTTCTTTATCCAGAAAGAATTTTGTCTGTTTCAGGGCTGTCAGTACCCTTCACTTCTTCGAACGAAAACAAGCCAACAGATTTTTTTAAAAGCATTTACAAGAATAATTTCTTTTACATGCTTTACTTTCAAAAAGAGGGAATTGCAGAAAAAGAATTCGAAAAAGATCTAAGATCTACATTAGAAATTTTATTTACTAACTCCGATTATAGAGGAATGAAAGAAAATATTGAAAATCCTACATCAAAATCAAAAGAATCTAGTTTTTTAGAAGGCTTATCAAAGAAAGAATCTTTGCCTTCTTGGTTAACAGATAAAGACTTAGAGTATTATTTAAGTCAGTTTAATATAAGTGGGATGCGAGGTCCTTTAAATAGGTATCGTTGTATGGATATTGACTGGGCTGAGCTAAAAGAGATTTCAAAAAATAAAATACAAAAGCCTGCATGTTTTATTACGGGTGAATTAGATCCGGTTAATTTTTTTATTCGTGATGTTAACCTTTTAGATATAATTGAAGTTTATTACGATGATCTAAGGGTTAAAAAGATTGTTGAAAAATGTGGGCATTGGACCCAGCAAGAAAAACCTGAAGAGGTAAATAAGATTTTATTGGACTTTTTAAAAGAAATATAAACACATATTTATAATTAAAATTATTTTGCGGAGGGGTGGCCGAGTGGTTGAAGGCACTGGTCTTGAAAACCAGCAGACGGGCAACCGTCTCGGGGGTTCGAATCCCTCCCCCTCCGCCAAATTGTAGGGATTGTTTTGAAAAAAGATATAATTGAGATTGTTGAAGAATTATGTACTAAAGAAGGTGAATATCCTGTCAAAAATACAAAAATTAATGGATATAGTCACAAATGCTTTGACTGGGGACCTTCTAATCTTGGCGAGTATTTTTCTCTTGCATTAGAGCATGAAGAAAGAGACATGTTGGTTTTTGAAGGAAAAAGATGGACTTACCGCGAGGCTTATCTTGAGGCCTCGTCATTCGCAAACGCATTAATTGATAGATATAAAATTCAAAAAAATGACAAAGTTGCTATAGCTTCAAGAAATTTTCCAGAATGGGTGTTTAGTTTTATGGCAATAACTTCTATAGGGGCAGTAGCTGTCCCTCTCAATAGCTGGTGGACATCAAAAGAACTAGAATATGGATTAAAAAATTGTGATGCAAAACTAGTTATTGTTGACAGAGAAAGGTTAGAGAGAATTAATCCATTTGCTGACAAATTAAAATTAAACACAATTTTATTAAGAGCTAAAAATAATCCAACTGGAGATCTATGGGAGAATCTATTAAATAAATATTCTGACTTGGAAATGCCTAAGATTAATGTTGATAAAGACCAAGATGCAACTATATTTTATACCTCTGGTTCAACTGGGCATCCCAAAGGCGTATGCTCATCTCATAGAGCAATACTTTCAGCCCTACTTCAATGGATGGTAGTAGGAAGAGCAAGAATGATTAGAGATTCTATAGAAGAGGATGATTCTCAACCTTCTTGTTTAATTACGGTCCCTCTTTTTCATGTGACCGGTAGTCATGCTCAGTTCATGTTATCGTTTTTATCTGCTCGAAAAATGGTAATGATGTATAGATGGGATCCTGAAGAAGCTTTAAAACTAATTGAAGCAGAAAAGATAACTAGTTTAGGTGGCGTGCCTACGATGACTCTTGAGGTAATGCGAAGTGAAAAAAGAGAAAACTATGATCTATCTTCTTTAAAAGAACTTTCTGGAGGTGGGGCTGCTAGACCGTCATCTCACGTTCAACAGTTACAGGATGAATTTCCAAATACTAATCCTGGACTTGGATACGGGCTGACAGAGACTAACGCTGCTGGTGCGGTTATTTCTGGAGAAGAATATTTATTGAGACCAGGGTCAACTGGAAAACCCACTCCACCATTAACAGAGATTAAAATAGTAAAAGAGAACGGTCAGCAAGGTTCAAAAAATGAGGTTGGGGAGGTCTATATAAAATCATCTACAAATTTTCGTTGTTATTGGGGAGATGAAAAAGCAACGCGAGAAGCCTTCGATAAAGAATGGTTTAAAACTGGAGATTTAGGTTATCTTGATGAAGAAAGCTACCTTTTCATAGTTGATAGAGCTAAAGATATTGTTATTAGGGGCGGAGAAAATATTTCTTGCTTAGAGGTTGAAGACATCATTAATAGCCATCCCTCAATTATCGAAGCGAGTGTTTATGGAATCCCCGATGAAAGATTGGGAGAGGTCTTATGTTCTTCGGTATCTGTAAAAAAGAATATAATATTCGATCAAAAAGAATTTAAGAACTATCTCAAAAAATATCTAGCTGCTTTTAAGATACCTGAACATATAGACGAACACTATGAAATGCTTCCAAGAACTGCTTCAGGAAAAATTTACAAACTTAAGCTTAGGGAAACAATGAAGGAATATTTAACGTAACTGGTTAAATATTTTGCCCGTAAGTTGAACTTGATGTATGTCTACTACTTATAATTTTTAATTTATAGGGATAAATATGGTTTCGAATAGAAATTTTTATAATAAACTGGCTGTTGGTGCTCCTGCTCCAGAGAAAGAATTAGAAAACAACCTAGAAAGAGTAATTCATTTTTTTCCCCCTCATATAAAAAATGTTATTGATAAACTTCCAGAAATTACCAAAGAATCAGATGTTATTTTAGGAAATCTGGAAGACGGAATTTCTCCTAAAGATAAGATTAAAGCGAGAGAATCTTTAGCAAAAATAGGGCAGCAGTTAGACTTAAGCGGTACTGGTTTGTGGACAAGGGTAAACGCTATTGATAGTCCGTGGTTTTTAGATGATATTTCATACCTCATTGAAAATCTTGGAAACAAACTAGATGTGATAATGCTTCCAATGATTAATGATGAAAATGAAATTCTTTTTGCGGATCGTTATATTGCACTTAATGAGGCTAAATTTAATCTAACTAAACAAATTAAAATTCATGTTATTCTTGAAACAGCCGAAGGCGTGATGAACGTAGAAAAGCTTGCTAGATCCAGCCCAAGATTGCATGGCTTTAGCCTTGGTCCTGCAGACCTAGCGGCATCAAGAGGGATGAAAACTATTAGAGTTGGCGGAGGGCATCCAGATTATGGTGTTCATGGCGACAGAGATATTAACAATAAAAATAGAAAATTTTATCAACAAGATTTGTGGCATTATTCTTTGTCAAAAATGATAGATGCATGTGCTGCAAATGGAATTAAACCTTTTTTTGGACCTTTTGGAGATTTTGATGATCCAGAAGGTTGTGAATCTCAATTCAGAAATTCTTTTATTCTAGGCTGTTCTGGGGCTTGGTCTCTACATCCATCACAAATTACGATAGCTAAAAGGGTATTTAGTCCTAGTAAAGAAGAAGTAGAAAAGGCTGTTAAAATAATTGAAGCCATGGGAGATGGAACAGGCGCTGTCAAATTTGATGGAAAAATGCAAGATGATGCCACCGTTAAACAATCTATGGTTTTAATTGATCTTGCAAAAAAAATAAAAGAAAAAGACCCTGAAATCGGAGAAGAATATAAAGTTTAATTTAATTCTTCTAAATCTTTAGGAAAAAAGCCCTTAATTTTGTCATATTTTTTGTTTTTTATTAAATTACACCAATCCGGGTTACTAATAAGGGCACGACCAACAGCTACAAAATCGAACTCATTTTTATCTAATCTTTCCAACAAGTTTGTTAAATCGGTATTCGAATTAGACCCTTTATTTCCTTGAAAGGTTTCTACAAATTCCAAATCTAATCCTACACTTCCTACTGTTATAGAAGGTTTATTAGATAATTTTCTTACCCATCCTGCTAAATTTAATTCAGAAAATTCGAATTCATGTTCCCAAAAACGTCTCTGCGAGCAATGAAAGGCATCGATACCGGCATCTACAAAAGTATCAAGAAATAATTTTAAAGAATCAGGATTCTCAGCCATCTTATGATCAAAATCCTGTTGTTTCCACTGTGAGAACCTTATTATTATAGGGTAATCTTTACCAACTTCCTTTCTTGCTCTTTTTATAATTTCAGTTGCAAATCTTGTTCTTTCTTCTAAAGAAACTCCTCCCCATTCATCTTCTCTTATATTTGTTCCTAGCCAAAAAAATTGATCAAGAAGATAACCATGGGCGCCGTGCAATTCTACACCATCAAACCCTGCTTCTCGAGATAGCACTATGCCCTTTACAAAAGCATTTATAGTTTCTTCGATTTCTACTCTGGTCATGGGATCACCTATAGCTTTTCCTGGAGAAGAAAGACCGGAAGGACCATAGGAAGGAACATCAGGATTCCACGTCTCTTCGGCTTTTCTCATAGTTCCTTGGTGCCAAAGTTGAGGAAAAATTAATCCCCCTGAATCATGAACTTCTGCTACAACATTCTTCCAACCTTTTGTAACTGCATCACCATAAAAACAGGGAACATTTTTGTCATTAGATGCGTTCGGTGAATCTACTGTGGTTCCCTCTGTAATAACTAAACCTACACCACCCTCAACTCTTTTTTTATAATACTTTGCAACGTCCCTACCTGGAATACTGTTGGGTGATAATGAACGAGTCATTGGAGCCATAATTATACGGTTTGGAATAACTAAGTTATTGATTATACTTTCTGAAAATAATTTTTCTAAAAGATGACCCATGACCTATTATTATTTGATTAGGGAATCGCGTGTTTTTAGAAGAGTATTTTTAAACTCATCATAATTATGTACGACAGGAAATTGAGAAAACTCTTCAATAACCTTAATAGGTGGACAAAATAAAATTCCTGCATCTGCCTCCAGAAGCATACCCGTATCGTTATATGAATCTCCTGCGGCAATTACCTTGAAGTTTAATTTTTTGAAAGCAGCTACCGCATTAGTTTTTGCATCTTTTTGCCTTAAGCAGTAGTCCATTATTTGATTTTTATCGTTTATAATTAATTCATGACAAAATAGAGTTGGGTAGTCGAGCTGTTTCATTAAGGGACCTGCAAATTGATAAAAAGTATCAGAAAGTATTACTACCTGAAATTCTGTTTTTAGCCAATCTAGAAACTCTTTAGCTCCTTCCAATGGAGATAACGCCTTAATGACATTTTCAATATCTCGTAGCTTTAAATTATTTTCATTAAGGATCTTTAGTCGACCTTTCATTAGCTCATCGTAGTTTGATATGTCACGAGTTGTAAGCTTTAGTTTTTCTATCCCAGTTTTTTCTGCAAATGAAAACCATATTTCTGGTATCAAAACGCCTTCTAGGTCTAGAGCGACAAGCATGTGTATATTCCTTCTAATTTAGACTATTATTTATGTTGTGTTTTCATAAATAAAATAGATTTATATAAATAATTTAAAAAGAACTTATAACAAATTTTGTTTAGTGTTAATCAATATAAAATAAACCTTGAAGACCTTAAATTTATCACTATCTTTTAATAAGCAGCAAGGAGAATAAAATGGAACGCGATGCTAAGTTTAAAATTGGCGAAATAGTCAAACATAGGTTTTTATCATTTAGAGGTGTAATTTTTGATGTTGACCCCACTTTTAGCAACTCAGAAGAATGGTGGGAATCTATACCGAAAGATATACGCCCAAAGAAGGATCAACCTTTTTACCATCTTCTTGCAGAAAATGACGTAACTGAATATGTAGCTTATGTTTCTGAACAAAATCTGTTGTATGATGAAACCGGAGAACCGGTTCGGCATCCTCAGGTAGATGAAATATTCGGGGAGTTTAAGAATGGGTCTTACGAATTACAGATCCAAAAATTGCATTAATTTATAGAGAATAGATTTTGATTAAGGATAACAGACCTTTTTACATAAGATTACTAGTAGAAAATTTTTATAAGTTCTGGACAAAAAGATTTATTGAACCCCAATTTTATGAATCTGGTAATGATCTAGATATAAATAAGCCCTGGAATCTAGATATTTATGGAAACAACATATTCATTGGAAATAATGTACATTTAAGAACTTCTAGAAACAATATTACACATATTTGTTCATGGAATAGGAATGGAGCAAATGCAGAAATAAGAATTGGTGATAATGTCTTAATATCACCGGGAGTAAGAATTATTGCAGCACAATGCATAGAAATAGAAGAAAACGTAATGATAGCAAGCAATGTATATATAACGGATTCAGACTGGCATGATACATACGATCGTATAAAAACACCTGGTCCTACAGAAAGGGTTTTAATCAAAAAGAATTCTTGGATTGGTGAAGGAGCAAAAATCTCAAAAGGGGTAACAATTGGTGAGAATTCAATAATTGGATTAGGTTCTGTTGTAGTGTCCGATGTTCCAAATAATAAGATATATGCAGGAAATCCTGCTAGAGAGATAAAATCACTTGAAAAGAATCAAAAAATAAGAACTCGAAGTGAATTGTTTAAATCAAACAACTATCAAAAAAAAATGAAATATCTTTTGAAGAAAGATCTACAAGGAAACAACTTCATGAGATGGATTAGGACTATATTGAATCCAAAAAAGGGAGACTAAAATCATAAGATAGAATTAACCTCCTCTTCACTAATTCCCCAATCTAAGAGACTTTCTTCAGTGTCTTGTCCATTTAAAGGTGATTGCCCTTGAATCTTTGACTCAGTTCGTGAAAACCTAGGGGCTACATTAGGTTGAACTACTCCATCAAGTTCTACAAAAGTTTCTCTTTCAATATTATGCGGATGTTTTGGGGCCTCTGATATGGATAACACGGGGCTAAAACATACATCTGTTCCTTCCATGATTTTACACCATTCATCTCTAGTTTTTAGTTTGAATAGCTCTTCCATTTTTAATTTGAAGTCTGGCCAAAGATCTCTATTCATTTGATCTTTAAAATTTTCATCTTCTATTCCTGCTTTTTCTAAAAGAAGGTTATAAAATTGGGGTTCAATAGAACCTATAGACACATATTTATTATCAGAAGTCTCATAAACGTCATAGAAATGGGCCCCTGTATCTAAAAGATTACTTCCTCTTTCTTCATTCCAAACACCAGAACTTGCAAAACCATAAAACATAGTCATTAATGAGGCTGAACCATCAGTCATGGCACAATCGACTACTTGTCCTTCACCAGAAACTTTAGACTGGTATAAGGCAGCAATCATACCCATTGCTAGATACAGAGCCCCACCTCCAAAATCTCCTACCAAGTTCAAAGGGGGAACAGGTTTTCTACCTTTTCTTCCAATTGAATCTAATGCTCCAGTTAAAGAAATATAATTTATATCATGACCTGCCGCGTCAGAAAGACTTCCGTATTGACCCCAACCGGTCATTCTTCCATAGACCAGCTTTTTATTTTTATCGAAACATATATCCGGTCCCAAACCTAGCCTTTCCATGACACCTGGACGAAATCCTTCCTGTAAAATATCTGCTTTCTCAATTAACTTTAAACATATTTCTATATGATTTTTATCTTTAAGATTCAATACAATAGATCGTTTTCCTCTTCCTGATATATCATGCTTAGAACCACCTTTATCATTTCTATCGATTCTCAAAACATCTGCTCCCATATCCGCTAGAAGCATGCCACAAAAAGGTCCAGGCCCTATACCTGCAAACTCTAAGACACTGATTCCTGACAATGGTCCACTTCTCATAATACCTTCTCCATATTAAATTATTTATTTTTCTTATTAGATTGCAAATCTATATTAAGATCTATAATTTTTTTTCTCAATGTATTCCTATTTAATCCCAAGGACTCAGCAGCTTTAAGCTGATTTCCTCCATTAGTATTTAGTGTTTGAGAAATTAAAGCCCTTTCAATAATACTAATTATATAATTATGAACCTCTCCATCATTCTCTTCTAATAATTTATTAATATTATCTGAAAAATAGTTATTAATTATATCAGAAAAGTATAAATTCCTTTTCTTACTCTCCAATGTGTTATTATTAAGTTTATTAATTTCTTTACGTATTGATTCTGAGTCAATCATATCTTCGGGATATAATGCACTAATCCTCAATATAAAGTTTTCTAACTCTCTAACGTTTCCAGGCCAGTCATAATTCTTTAAAACACTATAACCATCCGGATGGATTTTCTTTTCAGATAGGCCGGATCTCATAGCTTCTATAAAAAAATGATTAATTAATTCAGGTATATCCTCTTTTCTTTCTCTTAATGGAGGGATATTTATAGGAACTACATTTAACCTGTAATATAAATCTTCCCTGAAACTGCCTTGATTTATTAATCTGTTAAGATCTTTATTTGTTGCAGCGATTATTCTTGTATCTGTTTTAATCTTCTCATTTCCTCCAACAGATGAAAATTCTCCTTCTTGAAGCACTCTTAATAATCGCGTTTGTGCATCTATCGGCATATCACCTATTTCATCTAAAAATAAAGTTCCTTTTTCTGCGTGCTTGAACTTTCCTTCGCTTTTTTGATAAGCACCAGTAAAGGCACCTTTCTCATGACCAAATAGTTCACTTTCAATAAGCTCTTTTGGGATCGCCGCCATATTTAAAGCTATGAAAGGATAACTAGATCTACTGCTATATTCATGTAAAGCTTTAGCTACCAATTCTTTTCCTGTTCCACTTTCTCCATATATCATTACCGTTAGATCATTCTGGGACAACCTCGCTACGGATTTATATAAATCCTGCATCACAGATGATCGTCCAATAATTAATTGGTTATTTCTTACCCCAATTAAGTTCGAGTCTTTATTTCTATCCCTCCGTAAAAGGGCTTTTCTTATCAATTGATTTAGTTCTTCTAAATCGAAAGGTTTAGGAAGGTATTCATAGGCACCTTTTTGGGTAGCAGAAATGGCTGTTTCTAGGTTATTTTTAGCACTAATCACAATTACTGGTAATTCTGGTCTTAACTCAGTTATTTGCGGCAATATATCAAATAGCTCTCCATCAGGCATCATTACGTCGCTAATCAATATATTGCCTTTTCCTTCTTCAATTAGCATCCAAAGAGTCTTCAAAGTTTCAGCGGATTCAACTTTATAGCCTTCATCTTGTAGAGATTTGGTTGTTACTAATCTTACTGACTCATCGTCTTCAGCTAACAATATCGTTTTTTTATTCACTCGCTAACCTCGCTATGAAAGTAGTACCCCCAGAATCTGTTTCAAAATCTATAACACCATTATGATCATTTATTATCTTATTAACTATGGTTAAACCTAATCCCCCCTCACCTGTTCTTTTTGATGACACAAAAGGTTGAAAAATTGATGAGGTAATATTTTGAGGTATCCCTGGCCCATTATCGATGATAGAAATTTTTATTGGTAAACTTAACTTATTCTTTCCTCCAACTCCTTTGATTGTATAACCATATTCATAAGAAGATTTAATTATAATCCTCCCCGAAGTGGTGGTATCAACTAAAGCTTCACATGAATTATTGACAAGATTCAAGAACATTTGAATCAATTGATCCTCATTTCCTAGCACATTTGGTATAGATGGATCGAATTCCTCTGAAACAATAATCTTATCCCCATAAGTATTTTTAACAATCTCACCTACATGCCTCAGTATAGAATGAATATTTAATGATTTTAGTTCTAAAGAATTAGAGCTATCAAAAACATCAAGGTTATCAATAAGGCGTTTAATTCTATCAACTTCACTACAAATTAATTTTGTCATCTCGCGATCTTCTGGCTCTAATCTTTTCTCTACTAATTGTGCTGCTCCTCTTATCCCTGAGAGAGGATTTTTAATTTCATGTGCAAGCAGCGCCGACATGTAAGACAGCGCTTTTCCGTCTTCGGTATTTTTATTTCTAGAAATGAAATTTTTTTCATATCGATCTTCAAGAAAGATTATTTGATATTTGTTAGAATCATTAACGATCTTTGAAATTTGTATATCGACGTCTTTATGTATTCCAGTTTTTGGAGTCGTTAAATCTATATTGTATTCGTAATAAGAAGACTCCTTTTCTATACAATTATCAATTAAAGAAATTACAGGCGAAGAAAAAGGGATAAACTCCACTATAGATCGCCCTATAATCATTTTAGAGCTTGTTTGAAAAAAACTTTCTCCCGATGAATTAATCATATGAACTTCTTTCTTTTGATTAACGACAATTAGTGGAAAGATCATTGAATTTAAAATTTGTTCATATATGTTAGTTTCTTTATTCATTATATTTATTGTTTAATTATTAAGCATTTATATAATATGCCTATTAAATAGGCAAATATACTTTTTATTAAGATTTCTAGGGGTTTTAAATGATTCATTTCCTTGTTTTAGCTGGAGGAGAAGGAAAAAGAGCTCAATCAGAGGGCTCTAACATACCTAAACAGTTTAATGGATCTTCAGGGATCTCACCTTTGAAATATTTATTACGATTTGTAAATAATTTAAATTTCATTGATACAATTACGGTTGTAATCCCCAAAAAAAATATTCAAGATTTTATGAAAATATCAAAAAATATTAACAAGCTTCGGAAATTTGTAATTGGTGGGGATTCACGTCAATCCTCCTCCTATAAAGGTTTAGAGAATATAGTCTTCGAATTTGGAGAAAATGAAGATGATTGTGTCCTAATCCACGACGCTGCTAGACCAATTATTGAGGAAAATATTATTAAAAATTGCATTGAAGGATTAAATAAAAATGATGGCACTTTTCCCGCAATTAACGTGGATGATACCATCAAGAAATTTTCCAACGAGAACAAATTTGAAGAAGTTAACAGAGAAGAGTTTTTTTTAGTGCAGACACCTCAAGTTTTTAAACTAAGAAAAATATATAAAGCTCATATAGAAAATAAAAAAAAATTTACAGATGATGTTTCTCTTGCTTTGGCGTCAGGATTAAATATTCAAAAGATGGATGGATCAAAATCACATTTTAAGATTACTAATTATGAAGACCTAATTTTTTATGACAAGATAATAAAAGGAACCCATCTTAATAAAAATGGAATAGGATTTGATATCCATGTCTTTACAGAAGGTAATTTTATCAAATTGGGTGGGGTTAAAATAAAAAGTAATTTTGGGTTAAAAGCTAACTCAGATGGGGATGTGGTTATACACTCAATCACCGACGCCATTTTAGGGGCTCTGGAAAAAAACGATATAGGCTTTCACTTCAGTCCAGATAATAAGGATTATAAGGATGTAGACTCTAAAATATTTTTAGATAAAGCTCTTAATTATTTAAATGAAGTTGATGGTGAAATTATTAATTTAGACACCAATATCATATGCGATATTCCTAAAATTGATCCCTTTAGAAAAGATATTAAAAAAAATATTTCAAAACTTTTAGGAGTAGATGAAAATAAAATTAATATTAAGGCATCTTCCACTGAAAATCAGGGTTTCGTAAATTCGCAAAACGGAGTAGCAGCACAAACAATCGTTTCTTTGCAAGTACCCAAACAGGGAAAATAAGATGACAAAAATCTTTATTACTTTTGGTTTTCTAGGATATTCAAAATATTTTCCTGGCACTTTAGCGTCCATTGCGGCTCTCCCTTTGGGAGTTGCCCTTATTGCCTTAGAGGCGAGGTATTATTTATTAATCATAATAGTCGCTCTATCGATTATATCCTTTTTCTTAATTAAAGAATATTTAGCGGAAACTAGTCAGAAAGACCCTAAGGAAGTTGTCATTGATGAAGTAATTGGCCAATTATTGGCAATGCTATTTTGTCCCCTCTCATTAGAGGCAATCCTACTATCATTTCTAATTTTCAGATTTTTTGATATACTTAAAATTTATCCGATTAATAAAATTGAAAAAATAGATGGAGCAATTGGAGTTATAGGAGATGATGTAGTCTCAGGAATCTTTACATCAATAATAATATATCTTCTTATTTATCTTGGAATGTTATAATGGATGATAATGGTATTATTTTACAATCCTCTGAAAGGTTAATTTCGGAGGCAAAAAAATTAAATATAATTATTTCTACCGCTGAAAGTTGTACGGGAGGAATGCTAGCAAGTTTTCTAACTTCTATCCCAGGCTCTTCTGCGGTTTTTGATAGAGGGTTTATCACATACTCTAACTCCTCAAAAATTGATCTCTTAAATGTAAATCCTAATACTATTGATAATTTTGGAGCAGTATCAGACAAAACAGCTAGGGAAATGGCTTTGGGGGCTGTAAAAAACTCTAAAGCAAATTTGGCTGCTTCTATTACTGGGGTTGCAGGACCGGAAGGTGGCACCAAAGTTAATCCTGTTGGAACAGTTCATATTGCTACATCCAATAGTAATAATATTATAAATAGCAGGAAATTTATTATCAAAGATAAGGGAAGAGATTACATAAGAAAAATGGCTTCGTTAGAAGCAATTAACATGTTGTCTTTATCTATAAGTTAGTGAATTTTCATTTTTTTCAAAATATTTTATAGCTTTATCAATCATCATTTCTATTTTTGACGACAGCAATTTTTCTAAGGTTTTATTTTTTAAATCCATTTCTAAATTTATTGATACCAAAGCCCCATGATCATATTCATCAAATATCCAAGTTGTTTCAAGAAAGTTAAAAGGGCCCTTTATACCCAAAGAGTGTATTTTATTCTCTTCAGGAAACAACGTTACCTTACTGTCAAAAGATCCTGAAAATAATAAATATTCCATTTCAAGTTTGGCTATAAAATAACTATCATCATTTTTTTTGATAATAGAGGATTTACACCAAGGTAAAAATTTTGAGTAACTTTCAACGTCTGCAACAAATTGATATAATTCTTTTGCACAAAAATTAAGATGTTTTTTCTTCTCAATACTAATCAATGTTTTTTCTTATTCAGTCTCTAAGAAATCTCAACCTTTTAAAATCTTCCTCCGCATGGTGTGAGGATCGAGTAAGGGGACTAGAAGACACCATTAAGAATCCCTTAGATTCAGCTATTTTTTTGTATTTATTAAACTCATCAGGAGTAATAAATTTTTTAATAGGAGCATGCTTTCTTGTAGGCTGCAAATACTGACCCAAGGTAAGAAAATCTACATCTGCTGATCTAAGATCATCCATAACTTGCATAATCTCATTTCTTTCCTCACCAAGCCCTAACATAATTCCCGACTTCGTAAATAATTTTGGCAAAGATTTTTTTGCGTCATTTAAGAGCCTCAAGGAATTAAAATATCTAGCACCCGGCCTTATATCTAAATAAAGTCTAGGTACAGTTTCTAAATTATGATTGAAAACATCAGGCTTAGCTTCAAGCACTATTCCTAAGGCACCCTTTTTTCTAAGAAAATCTGGTGTAAGAATTTCAATGGTTGTATTGGAAGAACATCTTCTAATAGCAAGAATAGTTTTGGCAAAATGATCGGCTCCCCCATCTGGCAAATCATCTCTATCTACTGAAGTAATAACCACATGATTTAACTCCATTTCTTTAACCGCTTTTGAAACTCTATACGGTTCAAAAGGGTCCAACTCTTCAGGAATTCCAGTTTTAACGTTGCAAAAAGCGCAAGATCTAGTGCATGTATCTCCCATAACCATGAAGGTTGCATGTTTTTTGGACCAGCATTCACCAATATTGGGACAGCTTGCTTCTTCACAAACAGTAACAATATTTAACGAATTAAGAATTTTTTTAGTCTCTTTAAAGTTATCCGAGCTTGGAATCCTTGCTCGTATCCATTCCGGTTTACGTAAAATTTTGCTATCCTGATTTTTTTGTTTTTCTGGATGACGTAATCTTGACAATTTAATTTCCCAAATATTAATTTTAAATCAACGTTATTAATAAGATAATAAAATCGTAAAAGAAATAAAAATTGCAAATATAGGGATTAATTATCTAATATTATCAGGTGATCTTCCGCAGATAAATAACCTAAAGACTCTCTAATTACTTGATCCAGAAGATCATAATCTTTGTCTTTAGTTATACTATTAATATTGATATTTAAGGAATTATTAATATCTATAAGACTCTTCAGTAGAATTCTATTTTCTGTGATAAGATCAACATAATTGTTGCGTTGTATGATTCCTCTCGAAGAAGAAAATAGATTTGTTACAGAAAAAAAATTCAAAACAAATAACATCGAGACAACAGTGATATAAAAACTAAATTGCCTTAAGTTATATTTTCTTAAAAGATTCCAATAATTTAGACAAAAACGAATCATTGAATCAAAGAATCAGAATTCGTTGAATCGGTCAAGATAAATAAAACCTACTTTAAAATTGATTTTCCTGCATAAATGGATCTGCCTGCCAATTCTTCCTCAATTCTAATCAACTGATTGTATTTACCAACCCTATCGGATCGAGTTAGCGAACCTGTCTTAATTTGGCAGGATTGAGTTGCAACAGACAAGTCCGAAATAAAGGTATCCTCTGTCTCGCCAGAACGATGGGAAATAATAAATGAATATTTTGATTCTTTAGCCACATTGATAGCCTGCATTGTCTCAGTAATAGTTCCAATCT
>Ga0066372_10000135_pt1 | contig 24272 bp, 23 predicted proteins | sample Knorr_S15_td_250_FD_77011 | JGI IMG/M metagenome (GOLD analysis project Ga0066372, IMG submission 77011) | Marine microbial communities from Southern Atlantic Ocean transect - Knorr_S15_td_250_ad_251m_LV_A | ecosystem: Environmental > Aquatic > Marine > Oceanic | place: Southern Atlantic ocean... | reverse complement strand
GATTTTCCCAAGCTAAGAGAAACAATGTTCAAGCCGGAAATTATGATAAAGCAATTTCCTTTGATAATTACACAAGCTGCCAAAAATACATTGATTTTTACTTTTGCTGGTTTTATAGGAGGATCAATTTTAGGTTTGCTTTTTGCTCTTATGAAGCTCTCCAAGGTGAGGCTATATAGATGGGTTGCCACAGTTTATATTGATGTTATTCGAGGCTTGCCAGCATTACTAATTCTCATTTTTATAGCCTATGGCTTGCCTATTGCTTTTGGCTTTAGAATTCCTGGTGCGTATTCTAAAGGTATATTAGCTTTGGCTATAGTTTCTTCAGCATACATTGCAGAAGTTATTAGATCAGGAATAGAAGCTATCCCGCCGGGACAATTTGAAGCTTCAGAGGCCTTGGGAATGAAGAAATATCAAACCTACCAAAGAATAATATTACCTCAAGCCTTTAGAATTATGATTCCTCCTATGACTAATGAGCTTGTCTTATTGTTAAAAGATACGGCGTTAATTTCTGTTATTGGAGTAACTAGCACGACAAAAGAGCTAACAAGATTTGGAAGGGATGGAGTTATGTCAGATGCTAACGCTACACCTATTGTTGTCACTGGAATAATCTATCTCCTGCTAACAATTCCGATGACAAGACTTGCAAGTATGTTAGAAAAAAAACTAAGCCCCGACAAAAAAGAATAGTTGTAACATCGATTTAACAAAAGATTAAGGAATATTGTTACACTTCAATTTTACAAATAATTTCAGTCAAGGATAACCTGATGAAAAACCTTATTTTCAGGGCTATTGTGCCCTCAGTTTTATTAACACTATTCTTTACTCTGGCTTTTGTGGCCTGCGGGGAACAAGAGACTGCCCCCGGACCTCATGGTGACGAACAACAAGCAGGTAAAAAGGGACCACCTCCACCTAAAAAAGGTGGACCACCTCCAGGTAAAAAAGGTCCACCACCAGCGCCAGGAAATGCTCCTGACATGGACATAGCTAGGCACGGCTTGATTTCTAGAGGAGAACTCACAGTTTGTACCGATGCACCTTATCCACCATTCGAGTTCGAAGATGACGATGGACGTTGGATAGGATTTGATATGGACATGATGAGAGAAATATCTCAAAGAATGGGAATAGAATTGGCCGTAAAGGTAGTTCCATTCGATGGAATATGGCTACTACCAGCAGCTGGAGAATGTGACGTTGTTGCTTCAGCAATGACCATAACAGAGGAACGTGCCAAATCTACTCTATTCACTGACCCTTATTTCGATGCAGACCAATCACTATTGGTAAGAAGCGTTGATGCTGAAAAATTTGATTCGTTAGAATCATTATCAGGGAGCTCGATAGCTGTTCAGACTGGTACTACCGGAGAAATGTATGCCCAAGAAAATGCACCTGCTGATACTACACTCGTATCATTTGATGAGCCTGCTGCGATGTTTCTAGCATTACAATCAGGAGAGGTAGACGCTATTCTGCAGGACCTACCTGTAAATGGAGACAGGCAGAGTCACGACCCTAACTTTGCAATGACCGATACGTTCCCTACCGGAGAACAATATGGTTTTGCAGTAAGTCCTGAAAGTAAAAAGCTTGCTGTAGTAATAAACGACCTGATGGAAGAAATGAGGATGGACGGAGTATACGATTTGATCTTCGCTGATTATTTTGGTCCTATGCCTCCTGGCGGCGGCGGCGGAGACCGAGACCCTATAGCGCAAGCAAGAGGTTCGGTGATTTCTGAAGGTGAGATTACGGTATGTACTGATGCTCCATACGAACCTTTTGAGTGGGAAGAAGACGGAGTATGGATTGGTTTTGATATGGATCTCATGAGAGAGATAGCAGGTAGAATGGACCTTGGAATGAGCGTAAAAGTTGTTCCATTTGACGGAATCTGGTTGCTGCCAGCTACTGGAGAATGTGACATCGTAGCTTCTGCTATGACAATAACAGAAGAACGCGCTAAAAATACTTTGTTCACAAGACCATACTTTGGTGCCGACCAATCATTGCTCGTCAGATCACCTGACAAAGAAATTTTTGATTCCCTCGAAGCTTTGGAGGGAGGATTTATAGCAGTTCAAACTGGAACGACTGGCGAAATGTACGCCCAAGAGAATGCACCATCAGGTGCAACTATTGTGTCCTTTGACGAACCTGCTGCTATGTTCCTAGCTCTCCAATCAGGAGAGGTCGATGCAATCCTGCAGGACCTACCTGTTAATGGAGATCGTCAAAGAAAAGATCCATCTTTTGCAATGACTGCTGCCTTTCCAACTGGAGAAGAGTACGGATTTGCAGTTAGCCCGGAAAACAGGTCATTACATCGAGGTGTAAATATGCTTCTTGATGAAATTCAGAGGGACGGTACTTATAAAAGAATCTATAGAGATTACTTCGGAGCTCCGGAAATCAAACCAATAGATATAGGTATGATTCTTGTTGGACCGAGAAACGACAAAGGATGGTCGCAAGCTCATTTTGAAGGTGGGCAATATGCTGCTGAAAGGATAGGCGGCAAACTGATTACCGTTGACTTTGTCAACCCAGCCGACAATCCCGATCTAACCATACCTGACATAGTGTCGGACATGGTTGATCAGGGAGCTGAACTGATATTTGCTACTTCAGACGACATGAGTGATGGCATTTTAGAAGCAGCAGCAAAATTCCCTGACGTTGCATTAATTTGGTCATCAGGAGACAGTGCATGGGAAGAGGGGGAAAGGTACAAACCTGAACTCCAAAACCTAGGTAACATAATGGGTAAAATGGAATACGGACAGTTGATGGCAGGATGTGCTGCCGCAATAAAATCCAAAGAAGGGAAGATAGGGTTCCTTGGACCATTGATAAATGCTGAGACAAGAAGACTTGCAAATGCAACTTATATCGGCGCCTTGGCATGTGCTGGCGACAAAACCATTGACTTCAAGGTTACTTGGATTGGTTTCTGGTTCCACATTCCTGGATTCACTTTAGATCCAACTCAGGTAGCTAACGATTTCTATGATGAAGGAAGAGACGTTGTGATATCTCACATTGATACAACTGAAGCCCTAGTGGTTGCTGGTCAAAGAGCAGCTGCAGGAGAGACAGTCTGGGCTGTTCCTTATGACTACGAAGGAGCTTGTGATCAAGCACCTGAAGTGTGTTTAGGAGTCAACTACTTTAATTGGGGACCATCCTACTTCATGGCTGCGATGATGGCTTCTTCTGGCGAATTCGGACCTGTGTTCAAATGGCTAGGTCCTGACTGGAATGGCATCAATAACGAAGATAGTTCTATGATTGGATGGAAGCCAGGAAACGGATTGAAAGTGGCAGAAGCTGAAAAAGTAAATGAGTACATTGACACACTAGCAGAAACTAAGGTGATCTTTGAAGGCCCATTAAACTACCAAGATGGTTCAGTATTCTTAAAGGCAGGTGAAGTCGCAACCGACTTACAAATCTGGTATGCACCTCAACTGCTAGAAGGAATAACAGGTGACTCTTCGTCTGAGTAACTTGTTTTCAAAATAGAGCAAATTAAAACAGGCGGCTAGATTACAGCCGCCTGTTTTTTAGACTACTAGAAATATCCCTATGAAAATAGAAATCAATAACATATTCAAAGCTTTTGATGAAGTGATAGCTAACGATGACGTTAGTCTTGAAATAAATTCTGGCAAAATCCACGCTCTACTAGGAGAAAATGGGGCTGGAAAATCTACACTCGTTAAAATAATATCTGGTCACCAGAAACCCGACAGCGGAAACATCATCATAGACGGCAAGAAGTTAAGATTGGGTTCTACAAAATCAAGTATTGAAAACGGAATTGGAATATTGAGCCAAGATCCTTTAGATTTTCAAAATCTCACTGTCAGTGAAAGTTTCTTAGTAGGATCGAAGAAATTCGGGCCCTCTCTAAATAAGAGAAAGATAGCGAACGAATTAAACAAAATATTTGCAGAGTATGAGATAAAAGTTAACCCTCAAATCAGGATAAAAAGCCTATCAATTGGCGAAAGGCAACAAGTAGAACTGGTTCGATTACTGTTTGAAAATTCAAAAATAATTATTCTTGATGAGCCAACCAACGGATTCTCTTTGAACCAAAGAAATTTGGTTTTCAAAGTATTAAAAAAATTAAATAAAAAAGGTTACGTAATTATATTGGTCTCACATAAATTAGACGAGGTCTTTGATCTGTGTAATGAGGCGACAATTCTAAAGAATGGAACCAAAGTTAAGACAGTACCCATACCTTTTGATAGAAAAAAAATTATTAAACTTATGTTCCAAGAAGATATCAGTAAAATTCAAAATCACTCCAGAAAAACTATACCTCCAAAAAACCAATTTATTTCTATAGATCTATCTAAGTGGAAGTTAGGTACTACTGAAATACCTCAAGGTTCTAAAGTCGGAGTAATAGGATTACAAGGATCTGGGTGTAACCAATTTATTAGGGACTGCTTTAACAAGACAGTGAATATTTCTTTAGGTAATGGAAATAATTCAATTATCCCTCCTGAAGACTTTCATTACACTCCCTCTGATAGGCTTGAGAGAGGGTTGTTCGAAGACTTGACTATTAAAGAGCACTTAGCCTTAACGTATGGAGATGTAAAAGTAATTAAGTGGTCAAACATAGAAAAAAGAGCAAACAGTCTAATAAAAGAATTTGAAATAAAGGGTGAATCTAATTCATATGCGAAACAATTATCTGGAGGCAATCAACAGAAATTACAACTTGCATTAATACCTAAAACTCCAGGTTTCTTATTGTTAGAACAACCCACAAGAGGCCTAGATGTCAAATCAACTTCTTCAGTATGGGAAAAAATAATCGAGAGATCAAGCAGAGATTTTGGAATATTATTCTCTACTACTGATATTGATGAGGCATGGGAAAGATCAGACTGGATTATCTGTTTCTCTGGTGAAAAAATAACCTCGGTGTCAAATAAATCAATGATCAAAAAAGATCAAATTAAATTCTTGATTTCAGGAGTGAAAGACTAAGGCTATGAACAGCATTAAAAAACTTCCTTTGGGCACCTTTTTTATTAAAGTAATTCTAACTCTTTTAGTAGCTTCTATAATCATGGTACTACTTGGAACATCTCCTATTGAAGTAATCCGGTCTATTTTCGATGGTGCGTTTGGGCGTCCTGAGAAAATAGTAAAAACCATGTTGATCTTCCTCCCAATCTCACTAGCCTCTCTAGCTTTAATTATCACTTTCTCAGGAGGATTATGGAACATAGGAATCGAAGGTCAGATTGTATTAGGAGCCATCGGCGCCACTTGGGTAGCTAAATCATTTTTTGGAGAAACATTAGTATCTCCAATTATTCAAGTAATTGTAGGAATGTCTTTTGGGGCCTTGTGGGGACTTCTCTGTGGATATCTAAAAGTTAAGTTCAACGTTCACGAAATTTTTGGTGGTCTTGGATTAGACTTTGTTGCAACTGGAGCAATCATATATCTTATATTGGGACCATGGAGCAGATCTGGAATTGCATCTACTAGCGGAACAGATATTTTTCCAAAAGAATCTTGGTTTCCGACAATATCCAGCTTAAACATCCCTGCCCTATCAATAATAATTGTATCAATAATAATCTTAATTTTAATCCTGTTTCTTTCTTACTCAAGATTTGGACTGATGTTAAGAGCTACTGGAATAAATCCTTCATCAACCAATAAGTACAAGTTCAATAGTAATCATTACATTTATTTAGCTTTCATTTTAGGTGGTGCAATAGCAGGATTGGCAGGTGTATTTCAGGCAAGTGTTTTCTATCACAAGCTAGTACCTTCTATATCTGGAGGTTACGGATTCCTCGGTATTCTTGTTGTCCTGGCATCGAACAGAAGAATATTACCGACATTACTTCTAACATTCTTCTTCTCCGCAATGATCGCTGGAGGATCTCAACTACAACTTAGGCTGGATCTGCATTCTAGCCTAATATCGATACTCCTTTCCTCAATGGTATTTTTTTGGCTTATTTTTAATTCTTCCAAAGTAAATGATCTTTTGCACAGAATTATTAAGAGGAATTAAAGATGCTTCCTTTTGAACAATCCTTTATAACAATAATTTCACTAAGCACTCCTATTGTTTTAGTAGTTGTAGGAGAGACAATTACAGAAAAATCGGGAGTTATCAATCTATCGTTAGAAGGGACTCTATTAATTACTGCCCTAACAGCTTTCGCTGTCTCGGTTATGACTGGAAACCCAGTATTGGGATTTTTATGTGCAGGACTAGTAGGAAGCTTGGTTGCACTAGTAATCATATTGTGCGACACCAAACTAGGAATTAACCAAATAGCTGTAGGATTTATCCTGACAATTTTTCTTGGAAAATTAAGTAGTTTCCTTGGTCGTGAATTTGTTCGAATTCCTGGGCCTTATTTTCCTAGACTTTCTATTCCAATACTGAAAGACATACCCTATATTGGGCCAAGCATATTTGATCAAAATATATTGGTGTTCATATCATTATTATTAATTCCTCTGACTTGGTTTTTTCTTGAAAAGACAAGATTTGGTCTTATAGTTAGATCAGTAGGAGAAAATCCAGATTCGGCACAAAATAGGGGCATAAACCCAGAAAAAATTAGGTTACTTGCAACTGTAATCGGAGGTTTAATCATTGGTTTCGGGGGTGCAGCTTTTTCATTACACGCAAAATTTGGTTGGTCTGAAAATCATACAGGAAACTATGGATGGATATGTCTTGCAATAGTAATTTTTGGAGGCTGGAACCCAGTCAGGGCAGCAATAGGTGCTTACAGTTTTGGGGCTTTCCAGTTGATCGCTCTTAAACTGCAGTCTGTTGCACTAGGTTTGACTCAAGTTTTACCACTCATTCCATTCCCTCTGATGATTTTGACACTAATATTCATCCAGAGATTCAATAGGAGCAAAAATAATAAAGAACTTCCAGGTCTTCTGAAGATATTTTTTGGGGGACAAGAGCCAGAATCATTAGGTAAACCCATAGAAAAAAAATAGGTCTACTTATATTTCAAAACAAATGAAGTGCATTTTTGGAGATCTTTTATATCTTTAGCCCCGACATATGTCGCAGCCGATCTAATCCCTCCTAAAATTTGCTGGATGGTTTTGTCAATCGGTCCCCTAAACTCAAGAGATATAGCCTCCCCTTCACTTGCTCTGTAATCTTTTATATCTCCATAATATCTTTCCATTGCAGTATCAGAACTCATACCATAAAACTCTTTATATGTTTTACCATCTCTCTCTATACTTGCTCCTCCAGATTCCTCGTGAGCTGCTAACATTCCACCCAACATAACAAAGTCAGCACCTGCGCCAAATGCTTTAGAAATATCACCTGGGGTTGCACATCCTCCATCCGACATGACATGACCGGATAAACCATGGGCGGCATCAGAGCATTCAATTATTGCTGAAAGTTGAGGGTAACCAACACCTGTAACAGTTCTAGTGGTACATACTGAACCCGGACCAATACCTATTTTTACAATATCTGCACCCGCTAATATCAATGCCTCTGTCATCTCGCCTGTCACAACATTGCCTGCAATAATAGGATTTGTAAACTGATCTCTTATCTTTTTTACAAAATCAAGGAATTTTTCATTGTATCCATTAGCAACATCCAAGCATATAAATTTAGGGCATTCAATATTTTTTTTCTTCAAGCTTTCAAAAAAGATCGCAGCATTCTCGGCTTCTTCGATACCAAAGGTTACAGCAGTATATTCAGGAGAAATCTGGCTTGAACTCAATGCCTTTTCCCATTCTTCGAGAGAATAAAACTTATGAATAGCAGTCAACATTTTATGCTTCTTAAAAACGTTCCCAATCTCAAATGTCCCCGTGGTATCCATGTTCGCGGCAATAATAGGGATGCCCAGCCAAACAGCCTCTGTGTGCCTAAATTTAAAAGATCTTTTTAAATCAACCAACTTTCTTGAAGATAGCGTGCTCCTTTTGGGCCTAATTAAAACATCATCAAAATCTAATTTAAAACCATCTTCAAGTCTCATTTTTACCTCTATTTCTCATCTGATATGAATGATAATTGCCTTCTAGTCCCTTTGTCATCGTCCATGCCATATCCATATACCCAAGTATCCTCTATATCAAACCCACACCAATCAATATCAACTTCTACATTTTTCTTGATCCTCTTATTTAACATAACCACTACCTTTAAATCTGTTGGAGAATAATTATCAATTAAATATTGGATTAGTTTTGATAGAGTGTCTCCGGTGTCATAAATATCTTCTATTATCAATATGGGGCACCCTTTTTTAGGTTTTGAACCAGTAAAGTTCCAATGATTGCCATCAGTAAATACATAGCTTATTAGAATTTTTTCCGGGCTAGGAGATATGATCTCTCTAAGAAGGTCAACAGCAAAAGGCACTCCGCCTGCCATAGGAACCACTATATTTAATTTATCAGTTTTAATTATGTTGCTATAGTACCCTGATATAGATGCAGCTAACTCGGATACTTTAGTTAATATATCTTCCGTTGAAATTTTCATAATTAAAATCGATGTTTTAACAATCGATATAATATATATAAATATAACAAAACCCAAATTAATTTATACGTACTGTGTTTTTCAAAAGCATTGAAACAGAAATAAAATTTATTTTACTCGTATGGGGATCTTGTTCCATTATAGGTGGAGCCACGTTTATTTACTTCGATAATGATTTCATGAAAGCTCTAGGTTTTCAGTTTATTATATGGGGATTAATTGACTGGATAATTGCAATTGGACCTTCGATTCTTAGATCTATCAGAAAAAAGCCACACATCGAAAATTTAGCAAAGTTGAAAAACAATCTAATAATCAATGTTTTTTTTGATATTGTGTATGTAGTAGTGGGATCACTAATATTTGTTGGAATTTTTGAAATCTATCAATACAATGGACATGGTTTAGGAGTTATAATTCAAGGTTCTTTCCTTGTTATATTTAACACTTACTACACAGTAAAAATTATCCAGAAAGGACAATAATGGAAAAGAAGAAAGTACTAGTAACTGGTCTAAACGGTGTCGTGGGCTCAGCACTTAGACCTTCATTTGAGAAAAAATATGAACTATCTTCTTTCTCAAGATTCGGATGTGATGACCTGCCAGAAAATAGAAATCATAAAGGAAATTTAGACGATTTTGATTCAGTCTTAAAAGCCTTTAAAGGTCAAGATACGATTGTACATCTTGCTGCAGATAGAAGCATGAAGGCAGAATGGGACACAGTGCTACCCTACAATATAGTTGGTTTATATAACGTATTTGAAGCCGCTAAAACATGTGGAGTCAAGCGAGTTGTATTTGGTTCTTCTCAACATTCTGTAGGAGGTAATTATAACGATGAACCTTACAAATCTATTCTTTCATCTGATTTTTCAAAAGTTAAGCGACCTTATAAACGAATTGATGAAACTACAGCAATACGACCTTCTGGGTTTTATGGTGTTTCTAAGGCGTTTGGAGAAGCATTAGGGTCTATTTACAATGAATATTATGGCGTTCCGTCCATACATCTTAGAATCGGATATACATCATCGAATGATAATCCAGGCAGAGGCATGAGCCTATGGTTATCTCATAGAGATGCTGCACAGATACATATGAAAGCTGTTGACGCTCCAGAGAGCCTAAAATACGGAGTATATTTTGCAATGTCAGATAATTACTGGAATATTTTTTCAGTTGAAAAAGCAAAAAAAGAATTAGGTTACGCACCTCAAGATGACAGCGGTTCAGAATATACAGGATGGTTACTTGAGCCACAACTCGAGAGGGACCTTACTGAATTTAAAAAACATCCCTATGATGAATAAATTCTGGTTTTGAAAATGGATAAAACTCTTTTTGAAAAAATAATTGATAGAGAAATTCCTGCAGAAATAGTATTTGAAGACGACTATGTCATTGCGTTCAACGATATAGACCCCAAGGCTCCTATACATATTTTGATAGTACCTAAAAAAGTGATACGGTCAATCAATGATATAGGTGAAAACGACAAAGATTTAATCGGTAAAATGTTTTTAGTTGCTAGAAATTTAGCTAAAGAAAAAGGAATAGACAAAAGTGGATTTAGAACTATATTTAATACAAATGATGACGGTGGACAGACAGTCTATCACCTTCACCTTCACCTTATAGGTGGAAGGCAGATGAATTGGCCACCAGGATAGGAGAAAATTATGAATAAAAAAGATGAGTTTCAGAGATATAAGGGTGAGAATGTCTTCAAAAGTGGCATAATTACCCTTGCATTTGGGCTATTGCCAATGATCGTAATATTAGTATCACAATCAGTCCGTTTGTCTGGAATAAAAATATCTGTGAATATGTTTATTTTCTCCGTGGTTGTTTGCTTATTCCTAGGAGGGGTCGGAAATGCCGTCTGGCTAAATAGTAAGTATAAGAGAAAGCAAAATCTCTAATCAGTTAAATTGTCTTTTAATCTTGACTTTCTTTTGCCATTTTGATTTACATTGTTAGCGAAATCTTCTACTAACTGACGGGCCTCTTCATCTGTGTACTGGGCACTCGGTGACTTCATAAAATATGCAGAAGCGCTCTCTAATGAGCCTGAGATTCCTCTGTCTTTCGCAATCTTGGCACATCTTATTGCATCAATTGCTACACCTGCTGAATTCGGACTATCTTCAACTTCTAATTTTAGCTCTACATTCAGGGGTAAATCTCCAAACGAAGTACCTTCTATCCTGATATAAGCCCACTTTCGGTCTTCAAGCCATGAAACATGATCACTGGGGCTTATGTGTATATTGTCACTGTCTATTTCTTGTTCTAGTTGTGATTTAACCGAATTTGTCTTACTGATTTTCTTAGAAATTAGTCGCTCTCTTTCCAACATATTAAAAAAATCAGTATTACCTCCAAAATTAAGCTGATACGTATTGTCAATTTTTACGCCTCTATCTTGGAATAGTCTTGCTAGAACTCTATGTATAATAGTGGCGCCAACTTGAGACTTAATATCATCTCCGACTATAGGAACACCAGCATCTTTAAACCTATTTTGCCAATAATCTTCTTTCGCTATAAATACTGGTATGCAGTTAACAAAAGCGCATTTGGCAACTAATATTTGTTCAACATACCATTTAGTAGCTTGTTCAGAACCCACTGGTAAATAATTAATTACAACATCCACTTTCCGTTCTTTTAAAATTCCCACTATGTCAGAAGTAGATCCTGCTGCCTTTTTGATCATGGTAGAAAGATACTTTCCAAGTCCATCGTGGGTCATTCCTCTGTCAACTTTTACTCCAGTCTTTGGTACGTCATAAAATTTTAGAGAATTGTTATTGTTGGTAAAAATTGCTTCTGATAAATCTTTACCTACTTTGTCTTCGTCTATATCGAATGCAGCGACTATATTTATATCGCCTATACTGTATCCACCTAACTCATTGTGCATTAAGCCTGGTATCTTTTCTCCATCTTGGACTTCTTTGTATTTGTTAACACCTTGTACTAAGGAAGATGCACAATTTCCTACACCAATAATCGCAACATTTATCTGACTCAAGTTTATACCTCACAAACAATAGAAAATAAGACAGAATTATAAACTCCATTTGATTCAAAATAAAGTTTTAAGTTTAATGGGATAATAATTTTGATAACTCTGGCTTTAAAATTCTTGTTCTGGCAACCCCTGATGTTCGGAATGTTTCTTCTCCTGTAGAGTTGAAAAATATATATGTGGGAGTTGATCTTACCTTGTACTTCCTAACTTCATCTCTAGAGTCTTCTCGAAGAACATCTATAGATACAAATTTAACTTCATCTTGAAACATTATTTCTAAAGCACTCATAGTTGGTTTAGAAGCCAAGCAAGCCATGCAGTTTGGAGACATAAATTCTACGATTGTGGGTTGCCCTACCGGAATTAGGCCAGCCATTTTTATTTCATCAGATATATTTCCTGGACCCAATAAGCTTATAAAAACGTATCCAGCTACCGAAACAATTGGAATGACTAATAAAAATAAGGTTGATTTTGTCTTATAAAACATAAATACGAGCACTAAAACTAAACAAACCAGCGCCAACATTAAGGAATGATGATTTATAAACCCAAGAAATCTAGTCAATATTCCACCTTCTTATACTTACAACTTCTTTCGGAGGTTTCAGTTTAGAGCCATATGCTGTAAACGAGACCTCAGCCACTATTATATCTCCACTTGAAGTAGCAGTAATACCATGTGGAGAAATAAATTGATTGGGGCCTTCGCCAGGTTGACTATCTCCGAGCTTAGCTACAGTATTCCCCTGATAGTCCAGTACTCTTATAACGTTTCCTATATCCGGAACACCTACTTGAGTATGCATGCCAGTGCCAGCTTCAGAAAGTACTATAAATCCTTCAAGTTTGCCCTTACCCAAATAAATTGATTGGGGCCTGTGAAAATGAAATTGATCCAACCATTTTCCTTCTTTATCAAATACTTGAACTCTGAAATTTTCCCTATCGCAAACCCATAAAAACTGATCGTTCACTAAACATAGGTTATGAGGAAGGTTAAATTGACCTTTTTCAGTCCCAGGTTCGCCCCAAGAAATGACGTGATTTCCCTCTTTATCAAACTTGTGAATTCTAGAATTTCCATAGCCATCTGATACATATAAAAAACCTTCCGAATCTACCGTAACGTCAGTGGGTCGGTTGAATATGCCGCCCGACTGCCATTCTGCAGGAGTGCCTGGCGTACCAATAGTCTTCAAAAGTTTGCCTTCTTTGGTACATTTCTTTAGGAAGTGACCACCATCATCTACAAGAAAAAGAGTATCGGTATCATCTATATATATTCCATGAGGCCTAACGAAGTCTCCTTTACCCCATTTATTTATTAGATTGCCTTCATTAGAGAAAATTAACATAGGAATTTCTCCTCTATTAAAAATATAAATGTTATCAGCGCTATCTCTTGCGACCGAAGTAGCCTCTTTCAGCGAAATATCACCAGGAAGTTTGGGCCAAGAAGGTACTGGGCTATATGTAAAGGTTGAACTCATATATAATCACTTACTATTTTTCTAACTCACTCCATAATTTTTTACAATAATCAAGACTTGCTTTATCAGATTGAAATTGATCACCGCCAAATACTCCTTCAAGTGCCATTAAACCTTGGTAGTTGGCTTCATGCATAGCCTCTACAGCAAACCTGTAGTCAATTTCGCCGCCTAATATGTTTTCTCTTAAAAAAACGGTGCGCTGATTCTCTGGATGATGGACTCTAGTTAAATTTTTACAGTGCCAATAATTTGAAATAGGAGCCAACTCTTTTATAGCATCTTCAGATAGTTCTTCTGGAATATCATAATTCCATACAATATTTCCTAGATCAGGATTTATTCCAAAATTTTCGCAGTTAACTAACTTATGCAGTAATTTTGCTGACCAACTATTATCAACAGGAGAGTTCTGATGAACTTCGCAAGAAATATTTAATCCAGCTTCTTTAGCTAAGTCACATATTTCTACATATTTTTTCGCAAGCATTTCATACTGCGGCAAAGTAGTGTCTCTACTTGAGTTTAGTGAATAATAAAATCCTGCTTGATTTGCACTTGCGCTAGCTATCAATTTTGATCCAGTATCAATATATGGTGACTTTGGTGGTCCCGAAATAGCACCATTTATTACTTCAGAATTAAGTATTTTGGCAAATTTAATAGCTCTCTTAACTCTCTCAACATTTTCTTCGCCTGTCTTAGGGTCAATCATTAACCCGCCTGATCTTATTGCCAAAACAGGTGTTCCAAAACTTTCAAGCCTTGTTGCTAATTCAGAAAGTTTTTTTTCACCTCCGACTCGGTCTAGACACTCCATGCCCAGCTCTATTCCATCAAAACCCATTTCCTTTACTCGATTCAAAAATTTATCTGAAAGTCTTTTTGGATCCATGTCAAAAGCATTCCCAAGGTATGGATAATCAGAAAATCTTCTAAATGCATAACAAAATCTCATTTTTTCAGTCCTTAATTAATTTCCTATTTGCATTGAATGATAAAACATTTAGACTGAACTTTAAATTTATTAGTAGTGCCTCCCATGAATCAGACTAGCTCCAATCAAAAATACTCGTTGTTTTCATCAAAAAATTTAGTATTGGCAGGTAGCATTTTCTGGTGGTTCAATTTATATCTCTACGTTCCAATTCTCCCGATATATTCAAAAGAGTCAGGAGCAAGCCTTCAATTTGTAGGAATAATAATTGCATCCTATGCAATTGGTCAGATACTTTTTAGGATTCCAATCGGGTATCTGTCAGATAAAATGAAATCAAGAAAACTATTTTCAGTTTTTGCAGCGCTATTTTCATGCCTGGGATCAGCAACACTATACTTATCAAGCCAACCTTCAGAAATTCTTATCGCTAGGACAATAACGGGAATCGCTGCTGCTGGATGGGTAGCAATCAGCGTTTATTATTCCAGTTTTTTTGCTATGAATGAAAGATCAAAATCATCCACTACTATCTTGGCATCAAATACTTTTTCAGTTTTTGCAGGAACTTTTTGTGGCGGATATCTGTCAGATTTATATGGCCTAAAAATATGCTTTTTATTGAGTTTCTTATCTGGTGCGATTGCAACGGTTTTTTTTATCATATCTAAAGAAAATAAATTCGTTGTCCAAACAAAATTTTCAAGTAGCACTTTTCTTAAATTAATGAAAAATCGAGTACTGATTGCGTTTTGTATAATCGGAATATTTGTACAATTTAACACTTTCTCTACTACATTTTCGTTCTTTCCAATCTATCTAAACAATTTGGGTTACTCAGATTCATTTATAGGGAACATAGTTTCATTTGCAACTCTTTTTACTTTGGTTGGCACTTTGTCATCTCCGTACTTTCTAAAAAGAATGAATTTTTGGCGTGTGGCTGCAGTATTTTCAATTCCTTTAGCAATCTGTACCCTTTTAACTCCGTACATCGATAACATAATTCTTTTAATATTAGTTAGGCTTATGGTGGGGTTCTCGCACGGTATCATTTTTTCTTCTATTATGGGATTGATAGTGAAAGTATTTGACCAAAATTATCAAGCTTCAGCTATGGGAATTTTTCAAGCAGTCTATGCAGTTGGTATGTTTTCAGGGCCTTTTATCTCAGGAATAATTGGAGATATATATGATATAAATGCAGTATTTATTACTAGCAGTATTGTGGTAGTTGGAATTTTTCTAATTGCTTACTTAATGAAATCACAAAAACTAATAAATAATTAATCCAAAAATACTGAATTTTTAGACGTTTTTTTGATAGTTTTTAGTTATGGAATTATTTGCTAGTTATATTACAATATTTATCTTTATTCTCGTAATGACATTAATAGGAACTGTATTAGTTCTTATTCTTCGAAAAAAATATATTTTATTTTTTAATAAATCCTCTTTATCTAATGTAAATCAAGACTTAGAAGTATTAAAAGTAAAGCTTGCAGAAAAAGAACGTATTTTAGATTTATACCATTCATTGAATCAAAATGGAGGAACGCAAAACATTAAAAGTATTTTAGAAAGTCAATTAAAACCGTTAGTAAATTGCGCAAAAATATTACTTTTTTTAAGAATAAAAGGAACAGAAAATTTAGAACTGGTAAGAGAAGAAATAAAAGGAGACCCAGTTTTAACAAATTTTAAACAGCATCCATATAATGATGTTTTAAAAAATAATAGAATCGTAACATTTGGTCTTGATCAAGTATCTAATTACACGAGTTGGATGCCTGAAAAATTTGATATCTGCAAATCGATACCGACTTATCAAAAACAAAAATTCGTAGGAATAACATACCTATTTTTTAACGACCTCTCAGATTCTGAAAAAATTACAAGCGATATCACTGGTTTCTTACACACAGCAATGGAATTAGCTTGGTATGACATAAATTATTCCAATAAAGACTTGATGGAAAATATCCTTGCCGAGACTGGCCGATTAAACAAAAAGACAGAAGATTTAGTTGAGGTTGGGTCAATGACTCTAAATAGGTCTCGGTCTGAAGTCTTATTTAACGGTAATAATATCGATGTTACCAGCCAAGAGTTCAATATACTCGAACTATTGGCTACTAATAAGGGAAAGTTCATAACCACGGCGGAATTTTTGAATCAGGGATGGAACAAGGAAAATGTATCTCCATCTGCAGTAGACATAGCGCTATTCAGATTGCGTCAAAAGTTTAGTAAGTATAAAGACGGAGCAAAATTAATAAAAAACAGTCGCGGCAAAGGCTATACACTTAATATAGCTTAATAGTTTATTCTAAGACTTTCTTCATTATATCAAGAGCCTGCTTAATATTTTCTCTCGAATTCGCAAATGACAGCCTGAGATAACCTTCTCCAAATTTACCAAATGAAGTGCCGGGAAGTAACGCGACTCCATTTTCAAGCAATAAATCTGACAATTGTTGACTTGAATATCCTGTATCTTTGATATTTGGAAAGGCATAAAATGCACCTTTTGGAGATATACAGCTTACACCTTTGATTTGATTTAGGCCTTCAACTACAATATCGCTCCTGATTTTGAATTCCTCTAGCATTTGTCCCACGCTATCTTGAGAACCTGTAAGAGCAGCTATAGCTGCAATTTGACTAAAACTTGAAGTACAGGACACGCTGTTAGTGATCAATCTTGAGACTGGCTCAACCATTTCATTAGGAAAAACACCATAACCCAATCTCCATCCAGTCATAGCATAACTCTTGGAAAATCCATCTAATATGATCACTCTATTTTCCATGCCATCAAAATCAAAAACAGACTCGTGAACATCGTCAAAATAAAGATCCTTGTATACCTCGTCTGTTAAAATAACAATATCGTTGCCTGAAGCTATTTTAGCGATTCTTCTAATATCATCTTTATCCATAACACTGCCACAGGGGTTATTGGGTGAATTGAGAATAATAAGTTTGGTTTTTGAGCTAATTAAGCTTTCAATTTGATCTACGTCGGCATTAAATCCTCTTTCTTCCTTTAACTGCACAGGAACTGCCTTTCCACCAACGTAATTAATCATAGATTCATAAATTGGAAAGCCAGGATTTGGATAAATAACCTCGTCTCCTTGGTCAATTAAAGCCATAATTGAAAAAAACATTATTGGTTTCGCTCCTGGGGTAATAATTACGTTTTCAGGAGAAATCTTTTTGCCATGCACTGACGATTGATGATCTGCGATGACTTCTCTTACCTCCATCAAGCCAGGAGAAGGTCCGTAATGCGTGTACCCATCGTCTAAGGCCTTTTTCGCAGCAGACTTTATATGGTCTGGAGTCTCAAAATCTGGTTCACCTATTTCAAGGTGAATGATCTTTTTGCCTTGACTCTCCAGTTTCTTGGCTTTAGCTAAGACTTCAAAAGCTGTTTCAGTCCCTAGTCGTACTAATTTAGTAGAAAGTTTCATCTTATTTCCCTATCGTAAAATAAAATTAAAAATAAAGATTATGATTTGGATTCCAATCGTATATTAAACCAATAATATTTCAAATTTATTAACTAAATATGAAGTAATTTAACTAAAACAACTTGTTTGCATAAACTAAAGCATATGATGAATAAGATAAAAAAGTATTTGAATCCGATACCTGTCTTTAAATTTATTTTCATTAAATCAACTTATAAAACTGAAGAACGTGAAAGGCTAATCACAAAGATAGTTTCTATTACAGAGGCTCCACTTATCATTCTCGCCTTCGCAATGATTCCGCTCTTGATTGGTCCATATATATGGGATCTAAGTGAAGAAGAGGTTACGACTTTTAATAAATTAGACAACCTTGTTTGGTCAATATTTGTTATAAACCTTGTGGTAAAACTAATAATTGCCCCGAGAAGATTATCTTTTGTTAAGTCTAATTTCTTGGAAGTCATTGTAGTTATGCCATATCTCCAACCATTAAGGATAGTATTCTTTGGATCAAAAGCTATTTGGGGGATGACTAAAATCTCTAGGGTTGAGTTGCTGACCGTTCTGTCTGGAGGACTTGTTATAACTGCTGCAACACTAATAACAAGCTTAGAAAGAGCACGAAATCCAGATCTAGGTTCATTTCCTGACGCACTGTGGTGGGCAATTGTGACAATAACTACGGTTGGGTATGGTAACCAAGAGCCTGTTACATTTTTTGGTAGAATTGTGGCTATTGTACTAATGATCACCGGAGTTGGATTTTTTGGAGCAGTAGCAGCGAATCTAGCTGCCTTTTTTGTTAAAAAAGATGAAGTTAGTCAAGTAGACAAATTTGGCAAAGAAATATCTGAAATTAATAAAAAGTTAGACAGATTAATTAAAAAGAAATAGAGGTCTGTATGAAATCAAGAAAAGAAAGTGATTCTATGGGGCAATTGGATGTCCCCATAGATGCATTGTATGGAGCCACTACACAAAGAGCCAAATTAAACTTTCCGATAAGCGACTTAAGGTTTAGCAGGTCATTTATAAAGGCAATTGCAGAAATAAAATTAGCAGCGGCTAAGGCTAATTATGAACTAGGAGTATTAGATAAAACTTTGTCTGCATCTATAATAAAAGCTGCCACAGAAGTTTCTGAAGGAAAGCACGATAAAGAATTTGTTGTGGATATATTTCAAACAGGTTCGGGCACTTCAACTAATATGAATGCAAATGAAGTGATTTCGAATATTGGCATTAAGAACCTAGGTGGCAAAATAGGAAGTCGAGATCCAATTCACCCAAACGATCACGTTAATAAAGGTCAGTCATCCAATGATGTCATCCCAACAGCTATACACATTGCTGGCTGTATTGGAATAAAAGAATCACTTATTCCATCGTTAAACATGCTAATGAACTCCCTTGCAAAAAAATCAGAAGAATTCTGGGGTGTCATTAAGACTGGAAGGACGCATTTACAAGACGCGACTCCAATTAGGCTTGGGCAGGAATTTCTTGGGTACGCGGGTCAAGTTGAGTTATCTATAAAAAGAGTGGAGGTTGCACTATCTGAACTATCTGTACTTGCGTTAGGAGGCACAGCTGTGGGAACTGGAATCGGGATGCAAAAAGGATTCTCTAAAAAAGTCATAGCAACACTATCAGGTAAATTTGGTATAAATTTTTCAGAGTCAAATAACCATTTTCAAAGTCAAAGTACAATTGATGCAATAGTCCAAGCTTCAGGAAGTTTAAAATCAACTGCTATTAGCCTAATAAAAATCGCGAATGACGTTAGATGGCTCGGATCAGGACCTAGGGCAGGTATCGGAGAAATCACTCTCCCTGAAGTTCAGCCTGGAAGTTCTATAATGCCTGGAAAAGTAAACCCTGTAATTGCTGAATCACTGACGATGGTATGCGCACAAGTTATTGGTAACGATCAAGCCATCACTATCGCTGGACAATCAGGTAACTTTGAACTAAATGTTATGATGCCAATAGCAGCTTATAACTTACTACAATCCATTGACCTTCTTTCATCATCATCAAAAAATTTCTCTAAGCAATGCGTTGATGGTTTAAAGGCAACACCAAAAGGACCTAAGACAGTAGAAAGTGGTCTTGCGATATGCACTGCACTCGCTCCAAAGATAGGCTATGATAAAGCTGCAGATATAGCCCATATAGCTTCTGAAACTGGTGAGACCATATTAGATGTTGCTAAAAGGGAAACAGATTATTCTGAAAAGGAATTGAAAGTCATATTAAACCCGAAAAATATGACAGAACTTTCTTAAAACTCTTGAATAGAAATATAAATGAAATTTAAATTACGGACTTTGATACTAACAGTGTATCTACCAGCTTTTCTAACTGCTATGAGTGTAGGTATGCTCGCACCGATAATACCTGCGAAAGTTGATCTAATCGGTGGCACTGTATTTGTCATTGGATTGGCTGTCGGTGCCAGAGGGCTAGGAGAAGCAATATTTTCTATTCCGACAGGGGTATTGATAATCAAACTTGGAAACAAAAGCACGATGCTTTTAGGAATGATTGGGATGTCTGTTTTTGCTTTATTATCGGGAATTACAGATAACAATCTAATTCTTTATATATGGCTGTTCTGCCTTGGAATTTTTTACGGTTTTTTTAGTTTATCCAGACATTCATTCTTGACCCAAATAGTGCCTAGGGAATTTAGAGGAAAAGCTTTTTCAAGATTTGGAGGAATAAATAGAATAGGTTGGTTTTTTGGTCCAGTTATAGGTGGATTTACTGCGGGGTCAATTGGAGTAAATATCCCCTTCTACATAGTTGCTGCGATCTCTTTGTTGACGACATTCATAATTCTATTTGGTCATGATCCATCTAATTACACCAATGCTAATGGGCATGTTGATACGACTCCTGAAAGTACTTTAAATACGTTTAAGACACACAAGCAATCATTTGCCATAGGGGGAACAGCACAATTTATAATGCAATTTTTACGAGAGTGCAGGCACGTATTAATTCCTGTTTGGGCTTTCAGTATAGGACTTGGAGTAGAGCAACTGGGAATCATTCAAAGTCTTTCCTCGGCAATTGACATGACCTTGTTTTATCCAGTAGGAATCGTTATGGACAGATTTGGAAGAAAATGGACCTCATTACCTAGCATATTACTATTGGCAACAGGTTTCATAATTATGACATCAGTTGACAGCTTCACGGGATTACTACTCGTAAGTATGTTGTTAGGGTTTGCAAACGGACTAGGTTCTGGAGCAATGCTGACCTTAGGTGCTGATTTGTCACCATCAATAAACCCGAGCGCATTTCTAGGAATATGGAGAGTATTCGGATGGACAGGAAATTCCGCCGGAGGTCCTGTTAGTGGGGGTATTGCACAATTATTTGGGCTGACTGCATCTTCTCTAGTTGTAGCAGCCATAGGTTTGGTGGGTGTAGGTATATTTGCATTTTTAATACCAGAGACTTTGTCTAAGCAGCAAAATAACCCAATTCATTAAGAAAATCATGCAATTGAACAATGCAGACGGAATCATCTTCTAAATCTCTTCCATCAACTGCGTAATCAGATTTGCCAGTTAAACCTTCCACTGCACCAAGATCAACAGATTTGATGATTAGCTTCTTTGCTTCATCTGCTGAAATCAACAAATTTTGCTTAACTAGAATGGATAATGCTGCCACAAGTCCATATCCTCCCCAATTAGAACAACTAGCAATAATTAGATTATTTACATTGGTTGAGGATGGATTGTCCGGCAATCCTTTGATTTTTTTTATTTGCTCAGAAAGATTTCCCATTCCAATTTCATTGCCTCCATCCCCTATTCCTATGGAATATTGATTTTGATCAAACAAATAATCTAACTTAGCATTGTAGTCAGAGATATCTTGTCCTTTCCAATTTCTATAGGTTCCATCCTTAACTAGAGATGCGCGCTCTATACTTAAAACAACCGATGGAGAATATTTTAGTATCAAATTATTAGAAAAACTCTCTGATGATGAATGGTTAGTTACCGGAAAATTAACCAGTTCATCTTCACCATCTATAAGACCTTTCATAACATCGAAGGACCATTTATCAGTTATAAAAACAACTTTATATCCCATCTTTTTAAGTGCCCTAGAAATTGCAATGGCACCAACAGGACCATCCGTTTCTGATGCATTTGCATAAACTATGTAAAATCCTGTGATAATAAATACTGTTCCTTTTCTGTTAAGTATTTCCTTGGCAGCATCTGATAAAAAGGTATGGCTTACATAATCCTTTAACTTTGCAATATTTCTTGTATCTTGCTGAAGTACTATTTCTTCTAATCTACCCATTTATTTCTCTTTCAAGTCAGTAACAAACATATATCCTGGAGAATGGGTAAATACTAATGGAACTCTTGCAGCTTGAACTGCCTGCTGTGGAGTTACGCCACAAGCCCAAAATACAGGAACATCAGTATCATTTACTCGATCCCAATATTGACCAAAATCAGGTTTTTTAATGTTAGGTATGCCTATATCCAACGGATTGCCTGTATGAATCGGCGAACCATGATTCTTTGTATATCTTCCAGTAATATTAACTGCTTCGTCCACTTGATCTTCTGGAATCCATCTCATTGAAACAACTAAAGGTCCTGAAAAATAAGTTGTTGGGACCGTATCAATGTTAGTGGAATACATTGCGACATTCCCCTTTTGCTCATAGTGTGGCATGTATATTCCATTTTCCTTCAGGGCGGCTTCAAAAGTAAAACTGCATCCCAATAAAAACGAAACGAGATCGTCTTTCCATTCTTGATTCAAGTCTGAAAGCGTTTCAATAAATTCGCCATTTATGAACTTCTTGTATAAAACCAGATCTGTCCTTAAATCAGCATCTGGGGCTGAATTTTTAGGTTCAAAGGAGCCCACTTCAAGTCTTTCAATTAGAGGACAAGGCTTTGGATTTAATTTGCAAAAGAGCTCAAAATCATCTGCATACTTTTTGGGCACCACAACTAAATTTGTTTGAGTAAACCCTTCTGCAAAACCACATGTGGGCTCTTTAAACTGCCGATTTCTAATTTTTTTTCTCAATAAACGAGATTCCAATGATTATTTCCTTTAAATGTGTAAAATTGTATTAATTGAATTTGTTATAAATATTATATAAAAATTACAGAGGTGGGAACTTGGTAACTTTAGAGACAATAGTCTCACTAGCAAAAAGAAGAGGTTTCGTATTTCAAGGCAGTGAAATTTATGGTGGACTCAGAAGTGTTTGGGATTTTGGTCCTTTGGGAATCGAATTGAAGAGAACTATAAAGGATGCGTGGTGGAAATACATGATCCAAGAGAGGGAAGATATAGAGGGAATTGATACTGCAATATTGATGCACCCAGCAGTATGGCAAGCAAGCGGACACGTATCTGGATTTACTGATCCTTTGGTAGAATGTAAAACCTGTCATAATAGATACAGGGAGGATCAATTATCCTCGAATCTCAGCAAGTGCCCAGATAAAGATTGTGACGGCGATTTAACAGAATCAAGACAATTTAATTTAATGTTCCAAACGCATATGGGCCCAATTCAAGACGAAGGATCCAAAATATTCTTAAGACCTGAAACAGCACAAGGCATATTCGTAAACTTTGAAAATGTCATGACAGCCACCAGAAAAAAGATTCCTTTCGGAATTGGTCAAATTGGGAAATCCTTTAGAAATGAGATTACACCTGGCAACTTCATATTTAGGACAAGAGAATTTGAACAAATGGAAATGGAATTTTTCTGTGAACCAAATAAGGCAGATGATTGGTTTGAATACTGGATAGATTTCAGCCTCAAATGGTTCCAAATTATAGGACTAGAAAAGAAAAACTTAAGAAAGCGTGAACATTCTGAAGACGAAAGACCTCACTATGCAAAAGCAGCGCTAGATATAGAGTACCAGTTCCCGTGGGGATGGGGAGAATTAGAAACGATTAATAACAGAAGTGATCACGATCTTAAAAACCATGCTGAGAAGAGCGGAAAAGATCTTTCATTTTTTGATGAAGATAGCAAGGAAAGGTATATACCGTGGGTCGTAGAACCAGCAATGGGAGCAGATCGAACAGTATTGGCAGTTCTATGCGATGCCTATCGAGAAGAAGATTTAGAAAATAAAGATAAGAGGGTTCTCTTAAAATTTAATCCAATTATATCTCCAGTTCAAGTTGCTATTTTACCTTTAAGTAAAAATGAAAAACTTGCAAAATTTAGTTCGGATCTTTATCAGAAATTAAAAAAATCTTTCAGATGCCAGTTTGATGTAACACAAAGCATAGGCAAGAGGTACAGAAGGCAGGATGAAATAGGTACGCCTATATGTTTAACAATTGATTTTGATACCGTAGAGAAAGATAACTGTGTAACTCTTAGACACAGAGATACTATGGAACAAATACGAATCAATGTTAAAAACGTCGAAAAAGAGATAGAAAATCTACTCGCTAATTTTTAAAATGTTCAAGTTAAAAATTTTAACCGCTGTTCTTTTATTTGTACTTGCTCTGAGCGGATGTTCAGATAATCAAAAAATAGAAAACAATATACAAATTCAAGGCAGAACTACAAATAACGAAAATTTTAACTCATTAGACTTTATGGGAACTCCTATCATAATAAACTTTTGGTATCCATCTTGCCCGCCTTGTATAAAAGAAATACCTACGTTAGTCCAAACAAGTGAAAGATACGAAAATAAGATCTTAAT
>Ga0066372_10000131_pt1 | contig 24946 bp, 25 predicted proteins | sample Knorr_S15_td_250_FD_77011 | JGI IMG/M metagenome (GOLD analysis project Ga0066372, IMG submission 77011) | Marine microbial communities from Southern Atlantic Ocean transect - Knorr_S15_td_250_ad_251m_LV_A | ecosystem: Environmental > Aquatic > Marine > Oceanic | place: Southern Atlantic ocean... | reverse complement strand
CTGACTTTGGGTCAAGACATGTCCTTGGGCTTCGGGTTTTACATCGCAGATACTGAAAAGGAAGCGATGGAAAAGGTCCGTCCATACCATGACGAGCGATACAAGTGGTTCTCGCCCTTTGGCCTAGTCCGCTACACCGACGAGCATGGCCGGATGTGGGGAACCCCAGGCGCTCCCGCCCGAACCCCTCAGGTGGAAGACGGTGTGCAGCAGAAGGCCTGGATCTGCGGACCACCCGAGCACTTCATAGAGACCCTAAAAGAAATAGAAGAGAAATATCCAGGTCTAGAAGACGTATTCCTTCAGTGGCCTGAAGGAATGCCTCTCAGCGAACTCAGCGGTCAGTTGGAGATATTCTCCCAGAAAGTGATTCCCGCGTTTCACAATCGCGGTTAACCCAAGCGCGTAAAGCTTTAAGAGGCACGCTGCTCAGACAAGCATGCCCGGCGCAGGAGCGTCCATTGGCTGACCCAGAACATGTATCCCTGGCCCGGTTAGGGCCTAACGAGATCTCCCGGTGGCGGGAGGCTACCTGGCGAAGGCCCAACACTGAGATTCCCCGCTTTAGCCTCGGCTATCGTTTGGAAGATCGGGGAGCTGGCGAAACCTTCACTCCTGATTACGTGTATGGCAGGCCCTCGTTAGATCTTTCTAATGCGATGCTGAACTCCATTAAACTCCCCAGGGCCGATCTTGCCAATGACGACCTGACCGGCGCCGACCTGACTGGTTCAGACTTGCGGGAGGCCAATCTTTCCGGAGCGAACCTCCAAGGCGCTCATCTGTGGCGGTCAAACTTGGCCCGGGCCAACTTCAAAGAAGCGAACATGGCGGGTAGTACACTGAACCGAACCGACCTTTCAAACAGTGTGCTCGCATTGGCCAATGTTTCTGGGGCCAACATATCCTTCTCCAACCTATCGAACGCCGACCTGGAGAAGGCCAATCTATCTGGCGCGGATCTCAGCCAATCCGACCTTTCCTGGACTAATCTCAGTGGCGCCAATCTCCGGGGCGCTCGAATCGTCGGAGCCAATCTGGACATGGCGGATCTGACTGGGGCTGACCTCCAGGGCGCGACCATCATCAATACTAAACTAAATAGCGCTAGCTTGATGCAGGCCGTCTGTGGAATAACCACCTTCGCTAATTGTGACCTGACCAGGGCTATTGGTCTTGATTCGGTGAAACACGCTGGACCTAGCATGATATCCCTGGACACAATCTCTCGCTCGCGAGGCCAGGTACCTGCGGTGTTTCTTGAAGGGGCCGGTGTCCCGCCGCCTTTGGTCGCTGCTCAGGGAGCCTTCAGGGACTCTGGTTTTACCTACACGCGTGTGCTGCTGCTGGGCTCGGAAAGCGACGGAGAGTTCGCGGCCAGGATCAGAGCCAGTCTGACAAAAGCGCAGGCGCCGACATGGTTCGTGGCAGCCGATGACGAGATGTCTCTGCAGTCCGGGGCGACCAATCTGGATAATGCTGTTTATTACGACCGGCTTGTCTTGCTTTGCACCGCCGGTACTCTGGAGAATCCCATTACCAGCCGCTACTTCGCTAGTTTGGTGAACGGCCAGGGAGCGGCCAAGGCGGACTCTTTAATCTCAGTGGCTACTGACGACCTGTTCTACCAGCGGGAGGACCGCCTGTGTTCGGGATTGCGAAATGGTGTGGTGGTCGATTTTCGTGGCTGGCAAGACCAGGATCGCTATGATGACGCTCTCTCCGTCCTGGTCCATGAGTTCACTGCGTCAAGCGCTTCAAACTTCCCCTTTTGACCGAGTTACTCGACCGGCGTTCCCTCGGCTAACATCAAGCAGGCCTCTCCCCACTGAACGCTGTTCGCCAAATCCCAGTCGTCCGGAGACCCGGCAGGCTGCAATCGCAGTCCCTGGTCGCCGCCGTAGACCAAGCGCACTACGCCCTCGCCCGAATCTTCGGCCAATGCCGACATGGCGAGGCACGGGCCTTCCGAGCTCCAGCCAGTGACGCGGCACCAGAGATCCTCGCCTATCGGGTTCGTTGCGAATACCCGAACGACCTCGGTCGGGGAGGTCAGCAGATCGAACATCCGGTGCAGGTCTAGCGGGCTGTTTTCACCACCGACCACTTCCACTTCCACCAGCATCCCTGTCGCCCCCTCTCAGCATTTTCTTAATACTATCACCTGATACAGCGTTCGGTAGTCCGGGGCCACGATAACTGATAGCTGTCGGCTAAAACATTGACACCCTCAAGCCCCCTTCGTATCATTCCCTCAAAGGCGGGATCGCCGTTAACCGCCACACACTTTAACCGTAAATCTGAAAAGAATTAGAGGGGTGCAACGTGGCAATCGGAATCAAGTCATACCGTCCCACGGTTTCGGGTTCTACCCACATGGTAACCGCGGGGCATTATCTGGCCACCGCGTCGGGTTACCGGATACTAGAGCAGGGCGGCAACGCCACAGACGCAGGCGTCGCAGCTGGAATCACCCTGAACGTTGTTCTGCCTCAGTGGACCAACTTCGGCGGTGTGGCCCCCATCATCATCCACGATGCCCAGAAGAAAGAAACGGTTGAAATCAGCGGTCTCGGCCGCTGGCCCAAGGCTGCCAATATCGACGACTATCTGGGCAAGTTCGGCGGTGATATGCCAGCCGGTATCCCCAGAACCGTGACCCCGGCTGGGGCCGATGCCTGGATGACAGCGCTGAAACTCTACGGGACCATGACCTTTGAACAAGTGGTCACCCCAGCTATGGAGTTGGCGGAGAATGGCTTCCCTGTGCCAGCTACCCTGGCGTCTTATTTCGCCAAATCGGCCGGAGACGGTATAACCCATGAGACCGATGACCAGACCATGTGGCCCTCGACGGCCGAGATTTTCTATCCCGGAGGAAGGGCATTTAAAGAAGGCGAGACACTGGTGCAAAAAGACCTAGCCCGCAGCTTCAAGCGCCTGATCGAGGTTGAGCGCAAGAACGCATCCCAGGGCCGAGATGCTGCCATTCAGGCGGCCCGCGACTTCTTCTACAAGGGGGAGATAGCTGAGGAGATGGTCAAGTTCCACCAGGAGAACGGCGGCCTCTTGACTCTGCAAGACCTGGCCGATTTCCACGTCGGCGTCGGAACCCCGGCCCACGGCACTTACAAAGGGATAGACGTCTACACCTGTGGACCGTGGTGCCAGGGACCAGTCAGCATCCAGGCCCTTCAGATCCTAGAGGGCATGGACCTGAAATCAATGGGCCACAACAGCGCAGACTACATCCACGTAGTACTTGAATCACTGAGCCTGGCCCTTAGTGACCGCGAAGCCTACTACGGCGACCCGGACTTCGTAGATGTGCCTATCCAGGGTCTGCTGTCCAAGTCATTCGCTGAAGAACGCCGGACTCGGATTAACATGCTGAAAGCCTTTGGCGAAATGCCAGAAGCCGGCGACCCTTGGCGTCACCAGGGCATGGAATCGCCGAACGGAAAGCCTTCTCGGCCAGAGCCTGTTGGCGGCGGATTGCAGGCCGACACCAGCTACACTGCCGTTGTCGACCAGTGGGGCAACGCCTTCTCGGCAACGCCCAGCGACACCATCGCTTACAACCCTATCGTGCCCGGTTTGGGTTTCATCGTCTCCGGACGCGGCTCCCAGTCTTGGCTCGACCACGAACACCCCAGCTCCATGCAAGGGGGCAAGCGGCCCAGGTTGACACCGAACCCGGCGCTGGCCATGAAAGATGGCAGGGTCTTGATGCCATTCGGGACACCGGGTGGCGACGTTCAACCTCAGTCTATGGTCCAGCTGTTCCTGAATGTTGCAGAGTTCGGAATGGAAGTTCAGGAAGCCATCGAAGCACCCCGTGTTTCCACCTGGGGCTTCCCTAACTCTTTTTGGCCTCACGCATACAACCCGGGCTTCGTTGGAGTAGAAGGCCGCATCGACCCTAAAGTGGTTGAGGATCTGCGGGGGCGCGGCCATGCCGTAGAGGTCTGGGACGACTTCACCCCACGTATGGGCTGCCTCTGCGCCATCCACGTTGACCAAGAACGTGGCAGCCGCAACGGTGGAGCTGATCCTAGGAGAGATGGCTACGCCATGGGGCGATAGGATCGGCTTAAGCTGATTAAAAAATGACCCCTGCATTCCACAGAATGCAGGGGTCATTTTCCTGGTTTATGGTTTTAACTGCCGAATAATTCCACCCCTCTTCCCAACCGTACCACGCCTATAGGAAGTGACAGTCCCCATATCTATCCCAGTGGGGAGGGTTAAGCCGAGGGCGACGCCTCTATTACAACGGACTTATGCTGGTCGATGTCATTTCTCTACTCCGCAGTCCTCCCGCCATCGATTATTAGCTCTGACCCGGTCATGAAAGACGCCTCGTCCGATGCGAGGAACAAAGCTCCGTAGGCTACGTCCTCAGGCTTTCCCAGGCGGCCGATGGGCGTGCGGTCCATTCGGTCTTTCCGCATAGCGTCGTCGGCCAGAAATCCTTCGGTCATGGGTGTCTCGATGGTACCGGGATGGACCGAATTGGCTCTGATCCTCTCGGAGGCGTACTGGATGGCCGTGGATTTGGTAAGCAGCCTCACTGCTCCCTTGGATGCATTGTAGGCAGAGGTTGACTTGCTGCCCACAAGACCGGCAACCGACGAGATGTTCACAATAGAGCCACCTCCGGCATCTCGCATGGCCGGAATAGCGGACTTGGTGCCCAGGAACACTCCCTTGGCGTTGATGCCCATGACCTGATCCCATTCATCAGCCGAAGTGTCTTCCACGTTGTGGGCCCGGTATATGCCGGCGTTGTTGACCAAGATATCCAGCTTTCCGTAGCGGGATACGGCTTCGTTGACCGCGCGTTTCCAGGCATCTTCGTCACTTACATCCAAGCTTACGAAAACGCACTCACCGCCAGCCTCGTTTATCTCGGCTTCTATCTTGCGGCCCTCGTCTTCAAGCATGTCTCCGATGATTACTTTGGCGCCCTCTTCGGCGAAGAGCTTAGCTTCAACCGCGCCCATCCCCCGGGCCCCACCGCTGATCAAGGCGACCTTATTCTCCAATCGCATGGCGTTTGCTCCTTGTCTTGTCGAAATGTTGCTATTGGGCGGTCCAACCCCCGTCGATTACCAACTCTGCTCCGGTGACAAAAGAAGACTCGTCAGAAGCCAGGTATAGTGCCCCCATGGCCACGTCTTCTGGCTGCCCCAACCTGCCCAGAGGAGTCGGGTCCACTCGTTGCTCTTTGAAGTCAGGATTGGCTATGGCGTCGGCGGTCATGTCGGTCTGGATGACGCCGGGATGAATCGAGTTCGATCGTATGCCGTCGGCAGCGTATTGGATGGCGGTGGACTTGGTGAAAAGCCGAACCGCTCCCTTAGAGGCGCTGTAGGCGGTTGAATAAGCTGCCCCTACCAGCCCGGCCACGGACGAAAGGTTGATGATGGAGCCGCCGCCCGCCTCCCGCATGGCTGGTATCACCGCCTTGGCGCCAAGAAACACGCCTTTGGCGTTGACGTCCATAACCTGGTCCCATTCGTTGGAGCTGGTTTCTTCCACTGCGTTGGTGCGGAAGATCCCGGCGTTATTGATGAGTATGTCCAGCTTTCCAAAGTGTCCTACCGCAGCGGCCACCGCCTGCTCCCACTGGACTTCGTTAGTCACGTCCAATGGTACGAATATGCATTCGCCACCGGTTTCATTGATCTCCGCCTCCACCTGACGGCCTTCTGATTCTAGTAGGTCACCTATGACAATCTTCGCGCCCTCTTTTGCGAAGAGCTTGGCTTCGACGGCTCCCATACCTTTTGAGCCGCCGCTGATTAGGGCCACCTTATTCTCCAGACGCATGAACTGGCTCCTCCACTTGATAGTTGGGATGGATTATAGAGCTAAGCCGGGCAAAAGAAAGAGGCCCTGAGTCTTCAGGGTTTTTCACGCTCGATTCGTTCGGGAGATTTGCCGTTAGGTGCCCACTTTGTTTGAGGATTAAGGTATGCACGAACGCTCGGCCAAACTTGGCTCAGTTGGTAGATCCGAAGTAGTTTCGCAAGTCTGGGAATCTGTTCATGTATTAAGGTTGGGCGCCTTATTTTTTTGCTGATTGAGACTAATTCTGGTGCGGCTGGTGTATTTGTGGCTGATGTGGCTAATTTGTCGTGTGAACGGTCACATCGTCACCTACTTTGGTCTCGATTGACCACAACTTAGGCCGTCGATAGAATGGATTGGTCCTCCATGGAACCGATTCCAACTAAACAGATAACGTTCATGGCCGCCTCCATCGTGGTGTGGGCTGGCATCGTCCTACTGGTGGCCTGCGGAGGCTCTGGACAGGCCGCTCGCGATTTCGAAGTGGTCCAGTTCGGCGGCGAAACGTTTCGGCTCTCCGAAGAAACGAAAGATAATGCCGTGGTGGTCAATTTCTGGTATCCAAGCTGCCCGCCTTGCCGTGAAGAGATGCCGGCCATTGAAGCCGCCTGGCAGGAGCTGAAGGATGAACCAGTTCGGATACTAGGCCTCTATGTTCCCCAAGGGTTCGATTCGGAACAAGACGCTCGTGACTTCGTCGAGGAGCTTGGCCTGACCTTCGATTTCGCTACCGACCGTCTAGCGCGCATCGCGGAGGCTTACGAACTGGAATTTTTCCCAACAACCTTTTTCATAGACATGAAAGGTGAAGTGGTGGCCACTCACATCAGTATATTGAAGAAAGAAGAGGTCGTGAGGCAGATTAGAGCGTTGATTGAGGGATCCGCACCATAGCCGGCCAGATGGTCTAATGAACGCCTTAGATTGGATACTGCTCGCTATACGGTGGGGCCACGCCGTGTCCGCTGTGGCATGGGTGGGCGGTGGGGTCTTCTACCTGATGGTGCTTCGTCCAGCCATTCGGCAGACCCGGGGCCTGCCCGCCGACACCGGGAGGGCGATAGGGGTCGAGTTCCGGGGCCTGGTCAGCACCGCCATCGCAGTCTTGCTGATTACCGGTGTTATCTTGTCCGTCTCAAGACTGACAGAAGACACCATCACCAGTCCTTACGTGATGGTGTTGGTTTTGAAGATAGCCTTGGCGCTCTACATGTTTTACGTCGTCCGGTTCATGCGCCAGAACAGTTATCCCGATGATCGAGAACCGGGAGATTCCCGATGGCAGAGGCTGCTTGGCCGCCTTACTGGAACAACCGCCATTTTGGTGACTGGCATCGTAGTGATAGGATTGTCGGATATCCTTGATAGCCTGCTGGAAAACGCCCTAGTCTCGTAACCTACTAGCCAAGCTGGAGAACTGATGAAGAAAGACCTGATGGATATACTGGCTTGCCCAGTGTGCAAGGGGGATTTGGAATTACGCTCAGAGGAAGAAGAAGGCGATGATGTCATTGTCGGCAGTCTCGTATGCGTGGCATGTAGCGAGTCTTACCCGATCGAGGGTTCGATACCCAATTTGCTCCCGCCGGAACTCCGGAGAGAACTAGCCTAATAGGCAAGAGGTAATAGAACGGAGAAGACCCCGCAGTAGAAATACTGCGGGGTCTTTTTTCGTTGCAAGATTGGCGGTTGGGTTAGCCTTCTCCGGTTAGGACTTGAACCACCTGTGGGGCCAATTCTTCAGCTCGGGTGCGGAGGGCTTCTCTGGTCATGTTCTCGATTGGATGAGCGGTAAAGATAGTTGGGTAGTCTTCAGCGCCCCACATCTTGGCCATACCCTTTGCAGTCGGGATAAAACGGTCTGTACAGATGGTGGCTGAGGGTATGCCGGCGTTCTCAACGTGAATCCCGTCGTGCACACTGCACGCACTGCAGGATCCTCAATCACCTATCGCGATAATCACGGAGTCAACCTTCTCAGTGAGCTCTTTCAACGCCGTGGGGTCGGCGGGTCGGGAGGCGCTGGGTTTACGGTGCCACTCGACGTCGGTTATCTCATAGCGCGTCCGCAGGACCTCTGCCAGTTCTTCCAGGAGGACATCTGCATTGCGTTTACTGTCGTCGATTATCCCCAGCCGGGTGCCGGCCAGGCTGGCCAGACGGGGCGCTCCGTCAAAAGGAGCAATGATGGGCTGGGTGACCGGGTTCACCAGTACATGTTCGCTCTGGGCCATTTGACTCCCTCTCAGTGTGCCGGTTTCGGCACTTTCAAACTCGTCTCTCAATTGTACAGTATCGCCCGCGTCAGTGAATATTTTCTGATTCGTTCAATACTCAATCTGCCGTCTGTCTACCTGATTTTTTTAGTGACGGCCGTGGACCCTACTTTGGGGCCCCAACTCGGAATCACTGAGGACATATTTGATTCTTCGCCTCCGGCGAAGACCAGTAGGATATCGTCGGGTTCAGGGATCAACGGAATCATCGTTTCGCTGTCACTCGGTTCAAGGTCGCCTTTCAGGACCATGGCCGCTTTGAGATCCGCAACGGACCGCTGGGTGCGGGTGAAGATGTAGTCTTTTATCTGGGCTTTGGTCCAGTCCTTCCAGAGGTTGGAGTTACCAGCTATTGTCACTACGATTTGGCCTTGCCGGACACCGATTCCGGTGTCGCCCACCGAACCCGATGTGGACATGTTACTGCCCAAGCTAGATGCCACGTCGGCGATAGCCATCATGATGGGCTCCGGGTGGCCAACGGCCCTGATCTGGCGGGGAGACTCGCCAGCGAACACGGTGACTGTGCTCTCTTTGGGAGAGAAACCACGCTCCACGTGCAACGGCGTCCAATGAGTCTCGGTGTCGGCTTCGGCGATGCAATAGGTGTACTTGCCTGGGTGGCCGATGACGCTCCGGTCAAAGACGCCAGGTATGGCGGCGCAGGCGTTCATCAAGATTAACCGCACAGCCCGGCCGATGGTGGCATTGGCCCGGTTACCGGGGCCGAATAGGTTGTTACGTGAGTTAATATTTAGTTCTTTCGCCATCGGGCCGTTCACGATCGACAATATGGCGGAGCCGCCCATGCTGGAAGATGGGCCTACAAGGTTAAAGATGGGCTCCAACATGGCTTCGGTGGCGGCCAACACCACCGGCATGTACTCTGGTAGACATCCAGCCATCACCGCGTTGGAGGCTACCTTGCCGACGGTTATCTCGCGTCGGCGTTCAGGTAGTTCGCCGACTACCTCATCGGCAGGTCGGCCGGAATGTTCGATGAATTCTCCGACACGTTGTTCAGTGGGAGGTACAACCGGTAGACCGTCGGTCCAGCCCAACTCATAGCAGCGCTCGATGGCCTCCAAGGCTGAGTCCCAATTGACAGTAGTGGTATCGCCTGGTTCAGGCAAAGTAGTTTCCTCCGATTGATTCAAAACCTTCGTCGCTCACCTTCTTTCTAGGTGAACTGAAGAATCTGGTTGCCGTGGTGAGGGCACGTTTGGCTCAGAGAAGGCGACCGGAAAACCGACCTTATATGCTCCTAGCTATTCTAGTCTCTCAGAGAGGATGCCCGCTCTAAACCTTGCCCCCTCTTGAGGGGGCAAGGGATCTTTTCGAAGTTGGCCGATTACGGCTGACTGTCGTTAGCTACTTGGCCAGCGTGTACTTGGACAGCGATCGTAGTTCTTTGGGTGGGGTCATGTGGGATCCGCGGATCGTGAAGGATACCTCAGCTACGTAGATGGAACCCTGGGAGTCTACGGCGATGCCATGAGGAGCTATGAATTGACCTGGCCCCTCCCCTTCGTTTACATCGCCGAACTGGCTGACCAGGTCGCCCTTCAGGTCGAAGATGGAAACGCGGTGTCCTAGGCCTGGGGCATCGTCTACGCCGCCCATGCCGTTAAGCTCACCAACGTAGATATGTTCTCCCCAGAGGACCATCGAGTCAGGCCTGTGGATGTTGCTCCACATGGTCTGGAATTTGCCGTCAGTGTCGAAGATTTGAATCCGGTGGGCTTCACGGTCAACTACATACACGTTGGCGTTGCTGTCGATTGCTATGTTATGAGGGCGGATGAACTGGCCGGCGTCAATACCAGGGCTGCCCCAGGAGAACTTGTATTCGCCGGTACCGGTGTAGACGTGGATTCGGGAGTTGCCGTACCCGTCTGACACATATATATCGCCGTTCCCTGGGTGGATCGCGGCCGACGTGGGCCGGTTGAATGGCTCTCCACTCCAGCGTGCTGCGGGCTTGTTGCGTTCACCGATCTCCATCAGCTTCTCTCCGGAGGCACTGAACTTCTGGATGGTGTGTATACCGTCATCGGCGCAGAGTAGGGAGTCGTCGTGAGCTATGTACAGGCCGTGGGTCCGGTCGGCGCTGAAGTCACCTTTCCCGAATGACCGGATGTAGTTGCCGTCGCGGTCCAGAACGATGATTGGCTCCTCCCCGCGGGTGAGCACGAACACGTTGTCCTGTGAGTCTATGGCCACACCCGGACATTCTTTGAAAGTCATGCCGCTGGGCAACTTGGCCCAGTCCGGAACAAAGTTATATCGGAAATCGCCCTTACCGTAGACGTCTGGCATGGTGTGCACCTTTCGTTATCGAATTTTGGCTGCGGTTGCTGCCCGAACGGACGTGGAAACAAGCTTTGAGCGGCGTTATCCGACGGGCATGGATATCCTAAGTCTGGCCGAATCTGGTGTCAATGGCTAAGATGAGGCCTGTTTTAAAAGGCACGGTTAGGTAGTGTCAGGTGGCGTTCGGGTCGACTTGGAAAAGACCGATTGGATTGCCCTCGGTGTCGTTACAGACGGCGGAATAACCGACCTCAGGGATGGCTATTTTGGGCCTCACCAGCGTGCCGCCATTGGCCTGGATTTTGGTTATAAAGTCGTCAACCGAAGCGACATCTATGAAGTTGACACCGGTGAAGCCGAATTCTGGTCGACCAGTGATGGCTCCATCGATGCCGGCCTCGCCTTCCCTACCTGTGATGGCGAGCCAATAATCATCCGGCCCATCCCATTTATGCATATCCCAGCCAAAAACTTCAGAGTAGAACTTGGTAGCCCTCGCTAGCTCATCGGCATATATTTCAAAATGTACAACGCGGGGCAAAATTGTCCTCCTGGGGCGGTGTTAACTTGAAGGGAATCGCCCTATCCTGGCCTTCCTGAGTCGGGGCGGGAGACGGAACTTGTTAAAGGCTGACGGCTAGCTACTTCAGAACCTGCCCGCCTTCTCCCTTCAGGTAGTCGGCTGTCCGCAACGCCAGAGCCTGGATCGTCGGTGTAGGATTAATACAGGCACTGGTAGTGAAGATGCTGCCGTCAATGATGAATAGGTTGGAGACGTCATGGGTGCGCCCCCATCGGTCCACCACCGAGGTCTCTGGGTTTTCCCCCATCCGGGCGGTGCCCAGCAGATGCCAGCCAGCGTTACGGCGCAAGGGTTGAGCGACTGTCTTCTTAGCTCCAGCGGCCTCAAGAACCTCGGTGGCCCGGGCGACAGCGTGGTCTAGCATCTTGGACGTGTTTTCGCTGACGGTGTAGTGCAGCTTGGGCGCAGGGATGCCGTCGCTGTCGGTCAGTTCAGGGTCTAATGTGACCATGTTGTGTTCTTCGGGCAAGTCCTCGGTCATGATGGTGATGCTGATCATGTGCCCGAAGCGCTCCTTGAACTCGTCATGGTGACTCTCGCCCCAGGCGATTTTTTGCCCCACTAGACTGCCGATGGCGGCCGGTAGCGGAGCGTCGGTGTACGCCAGGACCTGTAGGTCGTAACCTCGGACGAAATCGTGGTCTGGGTTTGTCTCGTAGAACTCTTGGCTGAGCATTGTACTTCCCCTGGGGCCGCCGGGTTCTTCGTCAAGGTCTTGTTCGAAGATGCCCACAACAGAACCTACTGGGTGATGCATAAGACACTTACCGACCAGGCCGCTGCTATTAGCCAGTCCGGTGGGGAACGAGGCAGATTTAGAGTTGAGCAGCAGACGGGCGGTACCTACTCCGTTACAAGCTAGCACGACAACCTTGGCTCTTTGCTCCTTCAATTCACCGTCTTGGTAATAGAGCACTCCAGTAGCATTCCCGGACTCGTCCACCGTTATCTCTCGGACCCTGGCGTAGGTCTCTAGCCTGGCGCCTCCCTTGATCGCAGGCGGCCAGTATGTAAGATCAGCGGAAGCAAACGAACGCAGATAACCACCCACGTCAGGGTCTCTGTCATGATGACGGATGGACGAAATAGCGGTGTCGGAAGCCCACCAGTGCCAACCCAGCTTGTCGAAGGCCTTGGCCAACAACTGGCCGCTCTTTCTGATAGATAGGGGAGGACAGGGACGTTCCGGTTTCTCCGGATACGCCGGGTCTCCATTGAGCCCGGAGACACCCATCATACGGTCGTTTTCATCGTAGTAGGGCTCAAGCTCTTCGTAGCTGACTGGCCAGTCGTCGGCCACTCCTTCTAGGGTCTTGACCCGGAAGTCGGATGGGTGGAAGCGCGGGAAATGGGCACCCCAGTGAATCAGGCTGCCTCCGACGGCGTTGTACATGAGCGGCGCGATCGGCGTCTCATCTTCGTTGATCGGATAGTCTTCCGGCAGGCCCCGAAATCCGGGGTCTGGATGGAAATCCGTCTGCCAATGTATATGGGCTGTGGCCTCCGATACGGGGAACGCGTCGGTGGGTACCCATCCTCCCTGCTCCAGGCATACAACGTTGATGCCGGCCTGTGCCAGGCTCCAGGTGAACGCTGCGCCAGACGCTCCTGCTCCGACTACAAGTACGTCGGCGATGTCATTGTTACTTGTCATTTTCGTACCTCATATGCGTATGGGCACCCCGATTTCCCGGAATGCCCATACAGTTGTTCATATCCGTGCCGGCGGTTGAAAGAACTCAACTGTTCGTCTGCTACTTCCGCTCGAACATGGCAGCCACGCCTTGTCCTCCGCCCACGCACATTGTCTCCAGGCCGAATTGGGCGTCGCGCTGCTCCATCTCGTTCAACAAGGTCGTCAAGATGCGAGCGCCGGTGGCGGCGATGGGATGTCCCAGGGAAATACCCGAGCCATTAACGTTCAGGTTGTCCTCATTGGGCAGCTTCCACTCGCGGAGTACCGCCAACACCTGGGCGGCGAATGCCTCGTTGAGTTCAATCACGCCCATATCTGTTAATGACATGCCAGTCTTCTCCATGAGCTTACTCACTGCGGGCACTGGACCGATTCCCATAGTTGCGGGGTGGCAGCCCGTGACTACCCAGCCCTTGAGGAACCCCATGGGCTCGAGGCCTAGTTCTTCCAGTTTGTCTTCAGCCACGACCATGCAGACTGATGCGGCGTCGTTCTGGCTGCTGGCGTTTCCGGCTGAGACCGAGCCGTCTTTCATCACAGGACGTAGGCGGCCTAAGACTTCCATAGAGGAGTCGCCCCTGGGTCCTTCGTCCTTATCGAATATTAACGGGTCACCGCGACGCTGAGGAATTTCGATGGGTACGATCTGCGAGTCGAACTTGCCGGTTTCTTGGGCTGCAACTGCGCGCTGGTGACTGCGCAAGGAATACTCGTCCTGTTCTTCCCGGGAAATCTCATACTGTTTGGCCAGGTTCTCGGCGGTCTCCACCATTCCGCTGATATAGCCGAACCGGTCTTCTGGAGAGATAGTCTCTCGGGCTCGGGCCAAACGGTCGTGGAGTGTGACAGAGCCGAATCGAGCGCCCCAGCGGGATTCGTTTACATAAAACTCGGCGTTACTCATGCTCTCAACGCCGCCTGCAATTACAACGTCGGCATTCTCGGTTTGAACCATCATGCAGGCGTTCAAGATGGCTTGGAGCCCCGAAGAACAGCGCCGGTCTAGTTGATAACCGGGCACTTCGATCGGAAGCCCGGCCTTGAGCAGAGCCAAACGGCCGATAGCCGGGTTCTCACCGCTGGGATACCCATGGCCCAGAATCACATCGTCCACTTTGGCCGGATCCAGCTTGCTACGCTCCAAGGTTTCTTTGATCACCGTGCAGGCTAGTTCTTCAGCTGGGATATCCTTGAGGGCTCCGCCGAAATTGCCCACGGCAGTCCTGACTGGTGAAACGATGGCTACGCGTCGCATGATTACTCCTAGAAAGGCCCTGAAAATTGTCCCCGTAATGATAACGGTTTTGCCGCGGATGTGTCGACTGAATAGGGTGCGTTTTGGTCAAATCCAAGTCCGAGAAAATAGAAAAAGGCCAAGTCTCGTTTGCTCTCTCGACAAAGAGACACGGCCTTTTCATAGGGGTTTGGGAGAATTATGTTAACGGCTATGTCCTAGACGGAGCAATGGGGTAATGTCAGCCCAGTCCCTTCCGAGTGCGCAAGAAAGCCGCTTTAAGGACCACCTATCAGGTCCAGGTATTTGTACCCGGAACCCGTATTAAAAAGGACAACCGATTCATCTGGGTCCAAGAATTTCTGCTCGAGCAGTCTCTTCAGTCCGACCAAAGTCGCCGCGCCCTCCGGCGCTGGGAAGATGCCCTCTGCTGTGGCCATCTCGTACATGGCGGCAATCATCTCTTGATCTGAAACGGCCAAAGCTGTTCCACCGGTCTCCCGTATCGCCTCCAGTATCAGGTAGTCAGCAAAGGGATGTGGCACCCGCAGGCCGTCGGCTTTGGTCGTAGCGTTCTCCCACAGATCCGAACTGTCTGCGCCTGTGTTGAAGGCTCGGACAATCGGCTGGCAACCATCCGCCTGCACAGAAATGAACTTGGGCTGTTTCCCCTCGATCCAACCTAGTTCTAAAAGTTCTTTGAATCCCTTGTACATGCCGATTATTCCCGTGCCGCCTCCAGTGGGATAGATCACGGCGTCGGGCATCTTCCATCCTAGCTGCTGGGCCATCTCAAGCCCCATGGATTTCTTGCCTTCGGCGCGGTACGGCTCTTTCAAAGTAGAGAGGTCGAAAAATCCGAGTTCTTTGGCCACTGCCACCGCCTCACGTCCTGCGTCATTTATCAGACCGGCCACCAAGTTCAGTTCCGACCCTGCGACCAGTGTCTCCTTCTTGTTTGCGTCGGGGGCGTCTTGGGGCATGAAGACTTTGGTTTCCATGCCCGACCGCGCACCGTAGGCCGCGGCTGCGCCAGCGGCATTTCCAGCGGAGGGCATGGTGAATCCGTCTACTTTCAATTCAACAGCTTTGGAGACTGCGGCGGAGATGCCTCTAGCCTTGAACGTTCCCGTGGGGTTAAGACCTTCGTCTTTTATATAAAGGCTCGTCATACCCAGGTTCTGCGCCAGGTTCCTTGACTTGATCAGTGGAGTGCCGCCCTCGCCCAGGGTTACGATGCTCCCCTGGTCGTCCACTGGGAGTAGTTCCGCGTAGCGCCACATGGAATCAGGACGGCTGGCTAGGCTGTCGCGGTCCACTTCGCGCCCCAACTTAGCAAGGTCGTAGCGGGCGAATAGTACCTTTTCACAGCAGGGGCTGATTCCGATCAATTGCTTGTGGGGATAGCTCTTGCCGCAGACAGTGCAATCCAGATGATCGATATAACTGGCCATGGGGTTCCTGGTCTCCTGCCTAATCTATTCTGCCCTTACTATACCCCGGAATCGCCCATTCGGGGAGGAGCAAAGTCCGTCACTTGCCACAGAGCCAGCCGTTAAGTAACATGCCCGCTACATGTCCGGTGCAACCGAATCACATCTTCAGCGATAGAAAGGAGAACTATGAAACTGGTATTCTTCGACGATTTCCAATTGGGTGTGGTGAAAGACGATACCGTTGTTGACGTATCCGGTGCGGTCAGCGGGATCGAGCACACGTCTCCTCAGGACTTGATCGGCAAGCTCATCGAAAATTTCTCCCAGCACCGGGCTTCGTTGCAGCAGGCCGCGGATGGAGCCTTAGGCAAACCTCTGAACCAGGTCCGGTTAAGATCGCCTCTGCCCAAGCCGCCAAATATTATCTGTATGGCCGTGAATTACATGGAGGACGGCACCCGGGACGAGCCGGCCCCCATAAATGCCTTCCAAAAGTCACCCAACGCTGTGATTGGTGACGGTGACACCATGGTCCTTCCTGATATCCCGGCTTCGATATTCGAAGGCGAGGCAGAGATTGCATTGGTCATTGGCAAGCGGGCCAGCAACGTTAAACAGGAAGACGCGTACGACCACATCTTCGGCTACATCAACTTCATCGACGGCTCGGCTCGTGGCTTACAAGCCGGTGGTAACACCTTCTATCAGATGAAGTCTAGGGATACTTTTGCGCCAATGGGACCCTACCTTGTCACTGCCGATGAGATCGATGACCCCCAGAACCTGGATATCAAGCTTTGGGTCAACGAAGACCTGAAACAATCGTTTAACACAGATGACATGGCCCACAAGATACCCAGGATAATCGAATGGGTTAGCTCTATCCATGAGTTGGAGCCTGGCGACGTCATAGCCACCGGCACCAACCACCGAGGTCTGAGCGCTCTACAGAACGACGACAAAGTTGAACTGGAAGTGCAGGGCCTCGGCACTCTTCATTTCAACATCCAAGACAATCTGAAGCGCACCTGGGATAGAACTACCCGCCTGGAGATGCAAGAGCAAGGCAACGACGGAACAACGCCGCAGGTGAGTGGTAAGTACGCCTAGGACCCCGACAATAGACCTTTCAGCGATGATAGGTAACCTGAAGACAGCCCAAACGATGTTTCGTTGGCATAGGTGTCTTCGTTATTCCAGAGAAAGTCTTAGTTCACGCATCCAAGATATACTGGTTTATCCTCCAACGATGGACAACCAGGAACCTTTTCGATACTCCATGCTTTTTTAGGAGAGATGTCATGGCAGAGAACCCAGAGATATCTATGGAAGAATTCAAGTTCATGGCCGACAGGGCAGGCCTGGGCATGGACCAGGCAGAACTGGAACACCTGAAACCCATTTACGAGTTGTACATGCAGTACACAGCAATGGTTCACTCCATAGATTTTGGCCCCGAGGAAATGGTGGTGGAGTTCCACCCTGATTAGTCTGGCGGACCACGTTTAAATAGAGCTGATCAATCGGAACCGAAGGTAAAAGACATGGCGCAGACAGACCGAAAATTACACCACCTAACCATTCACGAGGCAGGGAAACTTCTGAAGAATGGTGAGCTTTCGCCGGTGGAACTGACCCAGGCTTTCTTCGATCGGATCGCAGACACCGATGACAGGCTGCATTCTTTCATAACGCTTTTAAACGAAGAGGCTATGAGCGAAGCCCGGGCCGCTGAAGCCGAGATTCGGAGCGGACGCTACCGAGGTCCGCTTCACGGTATACCCATTGCCCTGAAAGACCTCTATGACACGGCTGGAATTCGTACGACTTCGGGATCCAGGGTTGATATCGATCGGGTTCCTGCTGCGGATTCAACGCCCACAGCCCGCCTGAAAGAAGCCGGTTCCATCCTCTTGGGCAAGCTGGCGATGCACGAATTTGCTTTGGGCGGCCCGGACTGGACTACGCCATTCGAACCAGCCTGCAACCCGTGGAACTTGGACCACATAACCGGTGGATCCAGCAGTGGCTCGGCGTCGGCCGTTTCCTCAGGCCAAGCCATGGGCGCCCTCGGTTCTTGCACCGGGGGCTCAATCCGCGGCCCAGCATCCCTGTGCGGCATAGTTGGCTTGAAGCCCACCTATGGCCGGGTCAGCCGTTCCGGCGTTGTGACCCTTAGTTGGTCTCAAGACCATGTCGGTCCCATGACCTGGACAGTAGAAGACAGTGCCTACATGCTCCAGGCCATCGCTGGCCATGACCCCAAAGACCCGACCAGCAGCAAAGCTCCGGTGCCCGATTATTCCCTATCACTGCGAGAGGACATACGGGGTAAAACATTCGGGTTGCCCCGGCACTATTTCTTCGACGCGGACCCGAGTGTGAACGCCGAGGTGGTCTCAGTTGTGGAGAAGGCGGTGGGAGATCTGGAGAAAATGGGCGCCAAGATAGTGACCGTAGAACTACCTAGTCTGGATTACGTTCGGGCGGCCAACACCATTATCATGGTCAGTGAAGCTTTTGCTTACCACGAGCCGAACCTTAAGACGAGACCACAGGACTTTGGCGAGATAGTTCGGGCCAGGTTCCGAATCGGCGGGATGCTCAGCGCTGGCGACTACCTGCAGGCCCAACGCTGCCGCCAATGGAGCAAGCGGGAATTCGCTGAGGCTCTGCGCGATGTCGACTTTTTCCTGACGCCGACCATGACCCAGCCCGCGGCAGCATTCGAGGGTTATGACCCTAACGACACCATCAGGGGTCGGAGCTTCACCGCTCCCTTCAACGTGACCGGACTGCCGGCAATATCCGTGCCCTGCGGCTTTACCGCGGCAGGACTGCCTGTTGGTATGCAGATAGCTGGAAAACCCTTTGACGAACCTGGTGTGATTCAGGCCGCCTACACCTACCAGCAGCACGCCCGCTGGTACGAAACGCGACCCAATATCTAGTCGTCGGCAGGGGCTGGAGTAAGGATCGATTTCGCCTCTTCTGGCAGTCCGTCTTCCCAGTCTAGAATCAGTACCCGGTTTGTCCTGTCCATGGACATTATTGTCACGGCTCCTAAAAGGCTCGTTGCGACAGATAGAGCAATCGTTGAATGGTAATTGTCGAAGAACCCAAAGAGTACGCTGCCGATCCACCCGCCCGTGGCCATGCCTAACATCGCACCCGATGTCTGCCATCCGAACGACCGACCTAATGAACCTTCGCCGTAATAGCGCCGGTTTATGATAGGAAAAGCTGAGCCTTCGCCGCCGTAGCCGATACCGAAAATCACTGCGAATAAGTAGAAACTCCAGGTGTCGTTGGTCCAGAACAGCATCAGCACTGGCAATCCTTGTAGCACGTACATCATCGCCATGGTTCCTCTCGCGCCCAATGACTCTGCTAATACCGGTGTCAAGAATCTAGTTAGACCGCTGACCAAGGCCAATGTACTGAGGACGCCTGCCGCTGCCACTGGGCTTACCCCTGCCAATGTGGCTATGGGTACGATATATATGATGACGATGGCGTGGGAAACACAGCCTAGATAGTGGACCAGCACCAATTTCCAGAATGCCGAAGTCGACTGGATTGATGCCGCCCGGACCTTATCCCGGACCATCTGAATCTCGCGTGTGAACCGCTGCTGAGTCTCATCCGTCTTGGATCCTCCAAATGGTTCCAGACCCATGTCCGAAGGTCTGCTCCGGAAAAAGAATACGATTAGTGTCATAGCCGAACCGCATCCGAGTCCTAGGCTCCAGAAAGCCAGACGCCAATCGTATTGCTCCAAGAGTATGCCGATCAGTAAAGAGGTGCCCGCTGGCCCTATTCCTGATGCGCACTGTAACAGGCCGACCCCAACCCCTAGTTTTTCTCGGAACCAATAGGTGGCAGTGGTAAGCAATACAACGTTGAGGCAACTTTGAGTGATGCCTAGGAACACTCCATAAGCAATCCAGATGTGCCAAACCTCAGTGGCCATGGCAGCGATGGCAGTACCGATGAAGAAGCAGCCAACGCCTAAGAACAACATTCGCCTGCCGCCGTATCTGTCGGTAGACATTCCTATGAATGGCGACATTACGGCGCTCATGATGGCAGATATGCTATAGGCCACCGTTATGGCCCCTTGGCTCCAGCCATACTGGTCTTGGAGGGGAACAATCACCACTCCGAAGGCCTGGGTTATTGATCCACCACCTAGGTAAAGGAGTATTGATAGACCTATGATCACCCAAGCGTAGTGTATTCTGGATAAGCGTATCTGCATCGAAGAAATCGCGGAACTAAATATAAAATGGCAAGAGAGATTGTAACCGTAACAAGGCCACGGTTGGAATCCCATTGGCCTTATGCTTCATGGAGAACCAAAACAAGGTAAAATTGGCTGGCCTTCTCTTCGGAGCCAGAGAACATGAACGACTATAGGAAAATGTCTGCACTGACACTTAGTATTCTTGACCAGAGTCCTGTTCACCAAGGTGAAGACTCGGTTCAGGCGTTCCAGCGAACGATTGAGCTGGCCACGAAAGCGGACGATTGGGTCTACCATCGCTATTGGGTGGCGGAGCACCACAGCTCTGACCGGGTCATGGGATCGTCGCCTGAGGTCCTTATTTCCCATCTGTTGGCCAAGACGACTCGCATACGTGTTGGCTCTGGTGGGGTGATGCTCCAGCATTACAGCCCGTATAAAGTAGCCGAGAACTTTAATGTGCTGGCTTCCTTGGCCCCTGGACGCGTGGATCTTGGCATCGGGCGCGGCCCAGGCGGTCTTCCTCAGTCGACGATGGCCTTGCAACAAGCCGCGGCTGGGGAACGGGACATCGGCGGCAAGATAACCGAGTTGCGGGAGTTCCTCTCCGGAGACTTGGCGGAGACCCATCCGCTCCATGGACTCATGGCTAGTCCTAGCCCTCCAGAGGCAGCCGGTCTATTCCTTTTGGGCACATCCGTCTCCAGCGCCGAGATGGCTGCCGAATTAGGTATCCCATTCGTCTTCGCCTTATTCCTGAACAGCGATCAAGAGGTCATGACAGAGGCGATGAAGACCTACCACAGTCGTTTTGATGCTACTGGGCGAGGAAACAAGCGGGCTATGCTTGCCCTGCCAGTAGTGGTGGCTGATTCGGACCAAGAAGCTGCAGATTACGCCGCCGATATCAAAGTGGTCCGCATAAGCCTGGAAAGCGGACGCACACTCACGGCCGGAAATCTGGCATCGGCCGAAAACTTTGGCAAGCAGTCAGGAGAGAAGTTTCAGATCAACGTTTACGATGCACCTGTGGTTCATGGCTCGCCCGAGGTAGCTGTTCAGAAATTACTCGACCTCCAGGCATTACATAACGTGGATGAGATAATCGTGGTCACGGCCATCAACGACTTCCAGAAACGGCTCCGTTCCTACGAACTGCTGAGTCAGGCCATGACCGACCAGGCCACCACATCAGAAAAGGGACAGGAAGTGATATGACACAGCAGCGTAAGATGCGGATCGGAATCTTCCTCTCCGGCAGCGGCGGGAACATGGCGTCGTGGCGACATCCCAACGCGGTTCCCGATGGCGCTGTGAACCTTGAATACTACCGGGACATGACTCGTACTGCCGAAGATGCCAAGTTGGACTTCGCGTTCTTTGGCGATGGGCTCTACATCAGCGAGAAATCTCACCCTAATTTCCTTGTACGTTTCGAACCTTTGACCCTACTGGCTGCCTTATCCATGGTGACTACCCATATCGGTCTGGCAGCGACGCTTTCCACCACCTACAGCGATCCGTACACTGTGGCCCGGCAGTTCTCGTCGATAGACCACTTGAGCGACGGGCGCGCCGGCTGGAACATCGTCACCTCGCCGCTGGAAGGCTCCGCTGCTAACTACAGCAAACCAGAGCATCCCCAGCACGACCTGCGCTACCGGATGGCCGGCGAGTTCGTGGAGATCACAAAAGGCCTCTGGGACTCTTGGGAAGACGATGCTTTCATCAGAGATAAAGAGTCAGGAGTGTTTATAGACCCGTCTAAGATGCACCGCCTCGACCACAAAGGTGAGTTCTATTCGGTGCAGGGCCCGCTTAATATATCTCGCTCAAAGCAAGGTAGTCCGGTGCTGATCCAGGCGGGCTCTTCGGAGGCTGGTAGAGGCTTTGCAGCCAAAATTGCAGACGCCATCTTTACCGGACAGGCCACTAGTTCCGACGCCGCAGGGTTTTATAAGGACATCAAAACCAGAGCGGAAGAGTCTGGTCGCGATCCGGGGCAAGTGTTGATCCTGCCCGGTTGCTCTCCAGTTGTTGGAGATACTCCTGAGGAGGCAGAAGCCAAGTACCAGGAGATCGCCAATCTTGTCGTCATAGACGATGCTCTCAACTATCTAGGTCGATACTTCAATGACATAGACTTCTCGCCCTACGACCTAGATGAGCCGTTCCCTGACCTGGGCGACTTCGGTCGTAACGGCTGGGAGAGCACCACCGATCGGATCAAGCAGGTGGCTAAAGAAGAGAGCCTAACTCTCCGAGAGATGGCATTGCGTTCAACTACTCCTAGGAACGAGTTCATCGGCACCCCTACTCAGGTTGCCAACTCGATGCAGAGATGGTTCGAAAACGGTGCAGCTGACGGCTTCATGCTTGTCCCTAGTGTCCTGCCACAAGGGTTTAACGACTTCGTAGAACACGTGCTACCTATCTTGAAAGAGAGGGGCCTTTTCCGCACCGAATACGAGGCCGACACCCTACGAGGTAATTTGGGTCTCCCCAAACCTGAGAACCGCTATGCCAAGAAGCTAGTCACAACGTAGCAATCCGGTTTCCCCTTCTGGATGAAGGTTGAGTCAGGCGTAGCCGAGACTCTCGACATTGTCGCAGGTAGGGGCGGTGGCCCTCGCTGCCCTTTTACGAGGTCGACCAAGCGAGTTAGACAAAGACTTAGGAGGGAATCCATTGCCAACCATGTTGGGCATCCACGGTAGCGTGACCAGCCCAGGGCGTTTGCACCAAGCCCTTGAGTCAGCCTTAAATGCCGCGGTGGTCAGTGATCCATCAATTACTGTGAGCCTGCTCCATTTGGGGGACTACAAGATATCCTTTGCCGACGGTCGCCCTTCCGAAGCCTACGGAGACGATACCGAGAAGGTTCTGGAGCAGGTAACCTCGGCGGATATGTACATCATTGCCACACCCATCTTCCGCGCCTCCTTCACAGGTGCACTGAAGAACCTGCTGGATCATGTACCAGTGGAAGTTATGATGGGCAAGTCTGTAGGATTGATTGGCATGGGCGCCACCGACCACCATTACCTCACGGTGGATACACAACTGCGTCCGGTACTCGCCTGGTTCGGAGCTCATCTGGTGCCCGGTCAGGTCTATCTCCAGTCCCAACACTTCAAGGACGGCAAGCTGGCCGACCCCAAGGCAATCGCCGGACTTGATATTCTTGGCAGGTCTGTGCTTGCCCTCCACAACTCTTTGGCTAGCAACCCCGAGTCAGCGGGACCATCGCCGTTGGCTGCTGGGTAGGCTGAGTGAATAATTTGGCAGATCCCTTCGACACAACGCTCTTCAAGGAGATTGAGACCGAGTTAGGGGAACTGGTCCCCTACAGTGTCCCTGTCACCGCCTATCCAACGCTTTCGGGCGTGATTATCGTCAACTCACCGGGTTCGGGGGAGCTAAAGGACGGGCGGGAGAACCGCTGGAAGAACCTTGGTAATCATCTTCAGGAGCAGGGGTTGGCGACTCTAGTTACCTACAACGCGCCTCGACCTGACTTCCAGGTCCAGTTGGAATGGGAGCCCTACTCCTATCGTGGTGCTAGTTGGAACCGACTTCTAATCGAGAGTCTATCTCACACGATCGATTGGGCCATCGAGAATGCAGAGGAGGTCTGTGGAGATGGTTCACCTGTGGTCTATCTGACCGGGTTCTCATCAGGCGGGTCGGCGGCGGGGGCTGTGGCCTACCGGTATCCCAATGTGAAACGACTGCTGCTGCTCTCCACCTACGATAGCGTAGGAGACCTGTTCTATGAAGGTATAGCGAACTTCACCGGCGACATCTATCTGCTCTATGGGGATGAAGACCCCATGGCCGGACATCTGGCTATGATGCTCCGCACAGGGAAGTTCGTCGCCAGGTCATTCTTGGTCCGAGAGGCTCCTCAATGCGGGCATCGATTCGATGGAGAGGCAAATACCAAACTGCTGACCCAAGCCTTTCATTGGGCCTTCGAAGGTGATAACAGCCAACCAACCAACAAATAGAACTACAACTGCCTACTACCTAGAATAGTGATGGTTATGTGCGACGAAGTCGGTGGCTTGACATAACTAACGAAGTGATTTAGTCCAACTTCATACCAATTTAGATAACCAATACAAAGGAAGGAAGGAGAGATGCCGAGAGAGACCATCTATTTGCGCGATAGAGAAGGGCAAGCCCTGGTTAAAGGAATTTGGAAGTACGCTCGGGGCTATGTGCCTGGCCAGCCGAATGAAGGCCTGGTGGAGCAGATCGAGGGGAGCCCTGCCCGCTTACCTGATTATGACGATTCGAGTTGGGCTGTTTGTGAAGACCTATCTGAGAGAAATTCCCATGGTTTCAGCTTTATGTGGTACCGCATCAAGATAACCTTGCCTCGAGAGGTGAACGGCCACCCCGTGGCCGGAACCCGGGTCCAGTTCGAAACCTGTATCGACGATTACGGCGAGATATGGATCGATGGTGAGTGCAGTCGGGACCGTGGCTCGATACAAGGGTTCAACGTGGTCCAGAGGGTTCTGCTTAGCGACAACCCATCTCCTGGTGATCAGCACACCATAGCCCTGTTAGCTGCTAACGGCCCCTTAGCTGCACCCGGCGGTACGGTCTTCTGCCGCTATGCTAACCTGGGATTCGAATGGACCGGGACGGAGAGCAGGCCAAACGGCCCTTAAAACTAGTGATCTCATATCTTCCTTACAGCGGACGACTCGATTGTCCGAACTACGCCGAAGTTTAGAGAAACCTCGGTGGTCGGTTTCGACGATCTGGCCTACGCATTGGAATTAAATACTAGGGCGGATCGCTGGCTCTTCTGGACCCAAAATGGGGTACTCTCTTTTCACGTGCCTGTTGATGGTGCGATTTCTGTCGGTAGCGACACACGTACGCTACCTCAGAACGGAAATACTTGACAACAAGGTCTCGGAGGATTGTATGCGGTTAGAGAACAAGGTTGCGTTGATCAGCGGTGCAGCCAGAGGTATCGGCGCTGCTGTAACTAAGATATTCGCTAGGGAAGGGGCCAAATTGGTCATAGGTGACATCCTCGAAGACGAAGGGCGGCGAACGGCCGAAGAAGTTACCGCCGCCGGCGGAGCATGTTACTTCGTGAGATTGGATGTCGTTAGCGAAGCTGACTGGACCAAAGCCATCGACGAGGTTATAACCCGTTTTGGCAAGTTGGATATCCTAGTAAATAACGCTGGCGTCTCGGCCCGCGGAAACATTGAAGAGACATCCGAAGCAGTCTGGTCCCGGACAATGGATATAAATGTAAAAGGGGCTTTTCTGGGTAG
>Ga0066372_10000130_pt1 | contig 24970 bp, 27 predicted proteins | sample Knorr_S15_td_250_FD_77011 | JGI IMG/M metagenome (GOLD analysis project Ga0066372, IMG submission 77011) | Marine microbial communities from Southern Atlantic Ocean transect - Knorr_S15_td_250_ad_251m_LV_A | ecosystem: Environmental > Aquatic > Marine > Oceanic | place: Southern Atlantic ocean... | reverse complement strand
TCGTCATCTGTATCATCGGAGATATCATCCAACGATTTCAAGCTCTGAGGAGGTGGTGGTGGAGGTGGTAGTGATATTCCCGGGGGCAAAGGCGGAAGTGGCATTTCCGCATTGCTGTCGGACTCACCATCCTGATCTGTCATGCGCACCCCGAAACTGGTCCGAGACTCTCCTCTATTCAATATTCTGTGATTGAGGGCATCGAATTTTGTTACTTAGGGGGATATCAGCCTGCCCCAACCCTTGAGCGCAAGGAACGTCGCCATGCTCTCTGGTACCACGAAAACGTCACCTGAGCCGCCCTCTACGGTGCAATCATTGATTCTGGCTGTGACGTCGTCGGAAGTGATTTCGATCTTGTGTGATGCGTCCCCCCCTATAGCCACCGCTTCAGACAAAGGGTCGAATGCGTCAGCAGCATCTGGATTTATCCTGCGCAGTGGCACCTCAGTGACCCTGAGTCCGCACTTACCATGCAAGCTACCGATCCACCTGATTACTCGTTTCACGTCCACGGTCACATTCTCATCGGTTTCTCCGGCAGTGCCAAGAATCACCGACGAATCACCTTTGACGAGTTCCCAGAACAACGACGTGTTGTCACCTGGAAACACACTGAGAGAGTGGTCAGCCATCAGTCGCGCCACTCGTTCCTCGTCGAGTGATTGCTCAGCCAATCGCTCCAGCTTGGCTCTGCTAGATGATTTCACGGAGCAATTTGGGTTGCGTATCCTCTGCTGCATAATCTCATGCAACTCGTCCAATATGAGGCCCTTGTCTGAGGTACCATTGGCAATCCCCCTGAGCTTTTCGATTACCGCGTCGATACCCGCCTCGACCCTTACCTTCCACCCGCCTTCGGAATTACCGACTACAGCACTTACGCTTACCCCCTCACCTCTGATGTAATTGACCAGTTGCCTGCGTGCGTTTGAGTCCAGTTGCATGTATGCTGGATCTCTGACGTGGATGTGGAAGCCCCGGTGTCCTGAGAACGACGTCTGAATGTGTCGCTCGTCGAAACCGAATTCTGGCTCAAGGAACTCCGACCATAGTTTCCAAGTCTGTTCCTGGATCAGGCCAATCATCGATGGGAAGTCAAAATCAGACACGCCTGGCAAGTGATCGCCGTCTAAGTCAAAAATCAGATCTGCACCCAACCAACCCTTGTCCAACATCTTCCTCTGAGAGGGGTCTTGGTAGTAGGCAGTGCTATGGAAGCAGGAATGAGGTGGTTTGGTGTGCAAGTAGTGCAATAGTTGGGAGGGGTCAGAGAATCCCCTATGCCTGTCTGGCGGTCTGGTGCCCCATGGGATGAACATCCACTCGCGTGACCTGAATCGAGGAGGCAACCATAGGTCACTGACCCCTATTGACTGATAGTACTCCGAGAATCGCAGTGCGAAACGACTCCAGCCCTCGGACACGACCTAGACACCACGTCTAGGCAAATGAACTGTACGTCAATCGAGATCCAATGCAGTCACTTCGCGTCCCTCGGTTGCCGGCTTTGCTCCAGTGATCTCCACATAAGCATCCCAGCATACGTACTGGTTATCCAGCACGATAGCCTCTGCGAAGGTCAGTGCCTTGCCGGTATGCGCACAAACAGGCCCCAACTGCCCCGTTCCAGTCGACAGTTTAGATGCATCAGGCATGAATCCTCGATGGAACGGCGATTATTGACTGTTCCCTAGAGCAGTCTGACTAGGAGTGGTTTTCAACTCAACATCAATCGGCATCCCGTGTGCGCGCAACAGGACATCAGAATAGGACATTCCCCCGATCCTGATGATGCCTTCATGTTCCACGCTCTGACCACAGGGGCGTTTGATACACAGAGCAGGAATTACGTCCACGAAATTCATGATATCGAACGATTGAATGGCTATGCCTTGCAGGGCAAATTTGAGGTTTCCGCAGTAAGCATTCACTCGTACCCCCGAATTGCAGACAGATACGAATTGATGAACTGCGGGGCTTCCATGGGAGAGGGGTATGGCCCAATCTTGGTGTCGAGTTCGGCCATGTCCATCGATAATGCTAGGTCAGCTACTATTGCGGTCCCGGGTCTAGGAACCAGCGCGTACCTAGCATTGAGGTTGGCGTGGGGTGAAGTTAGTGTGACTGTCGTCCCCTTCGACAAGATAATTCCCGGAGTCATAGCAGGAGATTACGATGTAGGTCTAGTAATCCATGAGGGGCAAGTTACGTGGGCGAATGACGGATTACACCTTATCTTGGACTTGGGTGAATGGTGGCATGAACAAACAGGACTGCCCCTACCCTTGGGGGGGAATGTGGTCAGAAAGGATCTGGGGGATGAATTATGCCTGAGTATAGCAGGGGATATTGAACGCAGCATACGGCACTCGCTCAACGAACCCGACTCGGCATTGGATTTTGCCAAGTCGTGGGGCAGGGGTATCGATGACGAGTCTAATCGTGAATTTGTAGGAATGTACGTTAACCAGAGGACGCTGGATTATGGTGAGGATGGGAGGGAGGCCGTGCGCCGATTCATCTCTGAGGGACAGCGTATAGGCATGGTGGATGGCACCCTCGATGTGGAGAGAATTGGATTTATTGGGTGTCAAAATGACAGATGAAAAGCCGGAAATCAGCGAATTCGGTTCTGTAGACCCAGCGCCAGCAAGCGTAGATGCCGACGTGAAGCTACTCAGAGAAACTCTGTGTGATGAGGAAGACAGGATGTTTGAGAGGATGCGTGCTCTATTCGCGCTTAGGAACCTCGGAGGGGCTGAGTCGATAGATGCCCTGGCAGGTGGATTTGAGTCCGAATCGGCTCTACTGAAACACGAAATTGCCTACGTCATGGGCCAGATGCAGGATTCCCATGCCGTACCGCATCTGATAGAAAGGTTGTCAGATCCGGATGAAGATCTGATGGTCAGGCACGAGGCTGCTGAGGCGCTAGGGGCAATCGGAGACAGGGTTGCGATGAGTACGCTCGAATCATTCAGGAACGATGCTGAGCCGGTCATATCGGAGTCATGTGAGGTCGCCATAGACCTGCTGGACTGGGTGCAGAGTAAGTCCATGGACTACTAGTCCAACTGCGCCCACTCGATTTTTCCCGGCATGCCACAAGCCTCGCGCAGAAACGTCTCAAGGCCCTCTATCGAATTCTGATCGAGGCGATTCTCGACCTCATTATCGAAGTACTGTCTTACTCTCGACTCGGTTATGCCGCTACTTTTGGAGGAGCTTCTGATGACCTCTTTTCTCCACCGCTCGTCTTGCTCAAACATCACGCATTGCATCAGCATGTCATCGTGAGCATTTCTCGCTGCGTCGATAGGGGAGTCTCTCCTAGTGGCAAAGACGCCGAATACCATCGGGGTGCCTGTGATGCGCGTCCATTCTGCACCGAGGTCCATCTGGACCGAAGCTGGGTATTCGGCTGCAGCGGCTAAGGCACGGTCCCCAATCAGCAGAGCGCCGTCGCATCGTTCCAGCATAGAGGTGATGTCTGGACCCATCTCAACCGTCTTCGGGTCCAAGCCACGGTCATTCAGAATCCAACGGAGCAGCCTCTTGGAGGTGGATGAGTCAGATGGCAGCGCGATGTCCCTCATGGACTCTATCGGCCTCAAGCCGAACAGTATCACCGAGCCCACGATACCACGACTGACTATTCCTAGATCAGGTAGCAGCACCAGTTCGTCCTTGTAGGCAGCATAATCGGCAGAAGGTATTGGGGCTGTGAGGCAGTCCTTCCTAATGAGGTGCCCCGATAGCCATGATGGTGGTGCGGGAAGGATGTCCCACCTCGAGTTTAGACCATGGAATATGGGGTCGCAGTTGATGAAAGGAACTCTGCCAATGACTTCCTGCCACGGCACTGCATCACCCACGACTCTCTAGGACTGGCAATTCCATGGACCTTGCAGCCGCCATGTCATGACTTCGGAACTCAGAATACACGGAATCGCGTTTGACGGCTCTTGCGCCGGATGATGCAATCAATCTAGCAAGCTCCTCTGTACTCGTGTCCAACCGGGTACTGCTCCCCGCCTCGTGCATGATCTCCTCGTGAGAAACGGTGCCGTCGATGTCATCGGCTCCAGCATTCAGGCACAGTGAGGCAAGGTGATTGCCGAGATTCATCCTGTATGCCTTGATGTGCGGTATGTTGTCCAGTATGATTCTAGATACTGCTATCATGCGGATCACCTCGCTGGGACTAGCAAGCTGCGCCTCGGGCAGTCGACTGCTGTCCGACAGGAATGGGTAGGGGACGAAGCACTGGAATCCTCCACTCCTGTCCTGCTGCTCGCGTAGCCTAGTGAGGTGACGAATCCTATCCTCTGCCGTCTCAACCGTGCCGAACAGCATGGTGCAGTTGGTCGGTATACCCAGTTCATGCGCCGTAGCATGCACCTCAAGGTACTCGTCAGAAGACTCTTTACCCCTACAGATCCTATCTCTCACCGAATCCACAAGGATTTCGGCCCCACCTCCTGGGATGGAACCCAAACCGGCTCTGGATAGTATCTTCAATGCGGCCTCAACGGTGATTCCAGACCTGCGTGCGACGTGGATGATTTCGATTGCAGTCAAGGATTTGATGTGTATATGTGGGTAAGCATCCTTGATGGCTGAGAACAGCTCTTCGTAATCTTCGACTTTCCATTTAGGGTGGAGTCCCCCCACGGAATGGACTTCGTCGATAGTGTTTGAGAAAGGTTCGATGCGATCAACGAAATCACTTGGCGACAGTGCATACGCGTCAGGGTGGTTGACACCCTTCCTGAAGGCACAAAATCTGCATGCTAGAACGCATATGTTCGTCGTGTTGACATGCAGGTTCTCGTTGTAGAACACATCATCGCCGTAATGAGACCGCTTGATCATATCAGCCAAGGAACTCAACGCGCTAAGTGAATTCTCTTGCATCAACATCATCCCGTCGTCCTCAGAAACACTTCCTCCACGGACTAGGATGGCGAGGCAACGATTGAGCACTTCGTTGGACGATATGGACTCAGGAACCTCCATCTCGCCCAGCCGACGCCTCCAATCAGAATGGCTCGCCTCCGACTTGGTCTCCACTAGCACATCATCCCTCAAATTGTGTGATGAGTTGCTTGATTTGAACTCGACTGTGTAGCGAACTCAATGGCTGCTCTGAACTCCGGAAAGCATCAATAGCCATACTCATTGAGTCCTGTCGTGAGCAATCGTATCGATGGCATGGGACTTGACTCATCGGAACTAATGGAGATGGCACGCAGATGCCGGATAAACATAGTGAAGATGACTCATGAGGCCGGTGCTGGGCACCCAGGAGGATCGTTATCGGCGATTGATCTTCTAGTGGCCCTGTATGGGACCGAGTTGAGTATCGATCAGAACGATCCCGGGTGGGATGACCGTGACAGGTTCATCATGAGCAAGGGGCATGCCAGTCCTGCTGTCTACTCGATCTTGCACGAGGTAGGATACCTGTCAGAGGTCGATCTCATGAGTTTTAGGACCATGGGTTCAGTATGTCAGGGTCATGTCGACATGAAGTGGACTGATGGAGTCGATTTCTCAGCAGGTAGCCTGGGGATGGGACTCTCTTTCGGACTCGGATGCTCGCTCGCTGCTACGATGGACAGTAGTGAGAGGAACGTCTGGGTGATGGTAGGAGACGGTGAATTGCAGGAAGGACAGGTGTGGGAGTCGGTTATGGCAGCGGACTTCCACTCGGCTGGAAACCTCAAACTTATTGTCGACAGGAACGGCATCCAGAACGATGACTTCGTCGACGTACAGATGGAAGTCGGTGATGTGCCTTCGAAATTCGCCTCTTTCGGTTGGGAGGTCAAGGAGATAGATGGTCACTCGTTCGATGATATCCTAGAGGCAATAAATTGGGCTACTGGTATCCACCACTCCCCTTGTGCCATCATCGCCAATACAGTGAAGGGAAAGGGAGTCTCCTACATGGAAAATAATCCGGCATTCCATGGAAAGGCCCCGGATGAAGACGAGTTGAGAATAGCTCTGGAGGAGTTGTCATGAGTGCTCCTTCATCCGGTGGTGCCTCTAGGGACGGGTACGGCGCAGGTTTGCTCCGGATAGCCGACGACCCGAGGGTGGTCATCATCGAGGCGGATTTGGGCAAGTCGACGAAGTCATGCCACTTCAGATCGGAGTATCCCAATAGGTCGTTCTCAATGGGGATAGCGGAGCAGAACATGATGCTCGTGGCTGCCGGCATGGCATCATCTGGAAAGGTGCCGTTCGCCAGCACGTTCGCCATCTTCACCGAACGGGCGTTTGAGCAAGTCAGGAATGGCATAGCCCGTTCGGGCCTAACCGTGCATATCTGCGGCAGCCATGGTGGCATACACACGGGTACCGACGGCAGCAGCGCCCAATCAATCGAGGATTTGGCTATCTACCGCACCATACCAGGAATGGCGGTGATGCACCCTTGCGATGACTTGTCCGCAGAGGAATTGACAGTTCAACTCCTACATTACGAAAGAGCGTCGTACATGCGAACAGCTCGCAACAAGACACCTCGTGTCTACGACGCCGACACCGTCACCGCGCTGAGGATAGGTCGGGGGAGCGTAATACGCGAAGGTGACGACGTATGCATCATCGCCTGTGGTGTAATGGTGAATGAAGCTATGAATGCCGCTGAGGAACTCGCTGTGAATGGGGTACAGGCTTCGGTAGTTGACATGCACACGATTAAGCCTCTAGATGGAGAACTAATAGACGCCATGGCGGCTACTTGTGGGTGTCTAGTGACTGCTGAGGACCACTCTGTCATAGGCGGACTCGGTGGAGCGGTCGCCGAGCACCTTTCGAGGACCGAAGCTGTTCCTCTGGAGATGGTCGGAGTGGACGATCAGTTCGGACAGAGTGGTGAGCCCTTGGAACTCATGCAGAGCTTGGGATTGACATCGGATGACATCACTAGGTCCGCAATGATGGCCATCGGCAGGAAATCAGGCTGATTACATGCGCTGCTGGGTTTGATTCATGAACGATAGCGCTCGGCTAGCCTCGTGAGCGATGCCGAGCGAGTCAAGGGGCTGTTGGATGGCAGCATGGATCCGTCCGAACTTGAGGACGATCCGGAACTCTACGCCCTAGCTGAAAGGATTTACGGCAGGGAGGCACTAGAGGAGATGGGGGTGACTGCCCCAGTCAGACCACCTGAGGTCATACCAGAGGTACACTCCAACGGTAACAACCTCGACGTTGAACTCCCTGAGCATGTAGAAGAGGTTGAGTTGCCTGAGGCGAGTTCCAAGTCCAGTTTCCTGCCCTCGAGGCGCCGCGTAATGCTGATGGCAGGAGTTGTCGGATTGGTACTGGTTGGTGTAAATGTCGCAGTTGGGCTAGGTCAGTACCTCTCGCTGTGCGAGGACCAGTTGGAACAGCCACCCTTGAGTTTCACCTCAACGTCAAACTGGCAGAATGATACGTTCTACATCACATGGACCACGTCCAACCTGAACAGCAGCGTTGATTACAGCATCCATTGGTCGTTGTCGCAGAACGGCTCTGTCGAACACGTTGACAGTGGCTGGTTTAACTGGACGGGGTCCACCACTATGGTGCATTCTGAAAACAGGCCGACCACGACTCCTCCTTGGTGTTACATCTCAACCTTGTACTCAGAGGGAGCAGAGATTGCTCAGTCCAACGATTGTTCTGGCAACTCTAGTGGCGTCTCAGCGTTGGCTGAGATGTCCGATATAGAAATGCTGTGCGAGGACAACACGCGGTTGCTTTGGGACGAGGCGGACGAATACAAATCAATCGATTCATGGGCACCGGCAGGCGAGGGCGGACTTCTCGATGGCGCCCTACTGATGCTGTTCGGACTGATTTCTATGAGTGGTGCTTTCCGTAGAAAGTAATCAGTACATCCTAGCGAGATGCTGCCTTCGGGAGGTCAGTTTGCCCGTGACCGCGCATTCCACAGGTGTTTCGTAGGGAGTGACGCAGTCGCCTAGCAGAGTCAGTCCCGTGGCCTTCTCGAGTACCTCTGCATCCGCATCGTTGCCATCGAAAGCCAGTTCGTAGACGATACCGTCCTCTAGCGGAGAAGCTGGATGCCAGCCAGATTCATCTCTATGGAGGCCGGGGAATGGGTGAATCAGTTCGGAGGCGTAGTTGTGCGATCGGGTCCTCAACTCGTCGGACACCGTGTCCATGAACTGTGACAGGGTTTGCATTATGCCGTCCAGCGGCACCTCGTGCTTCCCCCCAGTACGCAAACTGACCACACAGTTGCCTGAGGCCAAATCCCTCGGACCTAGTTCGATACGAATCGGGACTCCTTTAATCTCCCAATCGTAGTGCTTAGCTCCCGGACGCAGGTCCCTGTCATCGAGATGAACCCTGAACCCGGCCTCGGAGAGGTGCTCCGCCACTTCATTCACCTTCGGAAGGACGTTTGCATCCGAATGCGCTGCGACAGGCATCACGACGATCTGGATAGGGGCAATCGAAGGTGGCATAATCAGCCCACTATCGTCACCATGCATCCCGACGATGGCGCCCAGCATCCTCTCGGACATCCCAAATGTGGTTTGATGGCAGTATTGGGTCTGCCCTTGGCCATCCTCGTAAGTGAGGTCGAATGCCCGTGCCCACTGATCCCGGTAGTGGTGGTACGTGGCGACCTGTAACGTTCTACCGTTGGGCATCACCGCGTCCACAGCGGTGGAATACCAAGCCCCTGGGAAGGTGTCCCATACCGGCCTCTTGGAAATGATAGCGGGGAAGCACATCTCGTGTAGCAGCCTCTGCACAATCAGGGCGTCCTCCGCGATCTGCTCGGTAGCACCCTTCTCGTCTGCATGAACCGTGTGTGCTTCAAAGAAGTGAATTTCCCTCACACGGATGAACGACCTAGTCTGCTTGGTCTCGTAACGGAAGGTATTGACAATCTGGAACGTCTTCAGCGGTAGGTCTGCGTGACTTCTTATCCACAGCGAGAACATGGTGTACATCGGGGTCTCGGAGGTCGGCCTCAGGAACATCGGGACTTCGAGTTTGTTGTTGCCTCCATGCCTAACCCAGTACACCTCGTTCTCAAATCCACCCGCTTCCTCGCCCAATCTCAATTCCGAGGGATCGATTCCTGCATCTCTAGCCGCCTTTAGTAACGCTACCAGCTGATTCTCCTTCTCCAGCAGGTCTGCGGGGACTAGCAAGGGGAATCTGTACTCCTGATGGTTCGTACGGGACATCTCTGAGCGGGTCAACGCATCGATCAGGGACATTGCCTTCAAGCCATACGGCTTCCACACGTCCATGCCCTTGATCGGGTATCTCTTGTCCACGAGATCCGCTATCTCTACTATGGCTGGGTACCACGAGTTGAATTCGGACTTCGGAGGTATCCCCCTCTTGGCCTTGCCATGGTCGCCCATGAGTGCTCGTCGTTCGTGCGCTCGGCTTGAATGTGACGCCCGGGCATAGTCGCTAGCCGTGCAATAGGGACTCGATGGTCTCGCATAGCTCGATGTCGTCAAGCAGTTCCCTGACGCTGCCGTCGGGCAGCACTACGCGCCCACGGGGGGAGTTGGAATCATGCACCTCCTCCTTCAGGTTGGCCACCACAGCATCGACTCCATAGCGCTTGATCTGATGCATCGCCCTATCGACCAGAACCTCGACCGGAACATCAGTCTCGAGCTTGAAGCCTATTCGTCTAGCCCCCTCGACCAGTGGAGCTAATTCGACGATGTGCTTGGGTCCGGGTGCCAGTGAAATGTCCCAGTTCTCATCCCCACTGGCCTTCTTGCCGCTCAGTGGCTCAGCGAAGTAATCCAGCACGGCCGCAGAGTGTATCCAAACGTCTGGCTTGGTGTCCGACCTCGCTAGCTCTAGAGATACTGCTAACATGTCATCGGGTGATCCGGCACGTCTGACGTCTGGTAACCCAAAATCCGGTTGCACGGAAGTCTTCCCGGCTATGCATATCACCGTGTGCCCCATCCTATGGAGGTGCTGTGCGATTGTCCATCCTGTGGACCCTGAGGAGGCGTTTTGGATGGCCCTGACGGAATCAATCGGTGCCCTGTTGGCGCCGAGTGATATGGCAACAATCTTCCTGTCGGGCATACTTGAGTTAACCAGATTGCAAAGCTCGGCCACTATTGTGACCGCGTCGGGTTGCTTCCTACGTCCTTCATCCTGCTCTGAGTGCAATACAAAGCTGCCTTCCCCCCTGAGCCTGTCAATCAGTTCCGATGTCACCGGATCGTCGAATAAATCAGAGTGCATTGAAGGTACGAACAGGGTCGGAGTCTCGTTGCCACGTGCGGCTGATAGAGCCATGGTCACGGGGGAGTCGATGACTCCGTGAATGTGCTTGGAGATAGTGTTCCTCGTGGCTGGGGCAACCAGAACGGCATCATAGTCGTCCAGTTGTGCCATCTCGTGCTCCCAACCTGTCAGAGCTTCTGTACCCGATGCCCATGACAGAGCTAGAGGAGTGATGATTTTCTCAGCCTCACTGGTCATCATTATGGAGAGATTAGCTCCATGGCGCCTCAATTCTCTAGAAAGCCTGACTGATTCAACTGCTGCTATGCCGCCTGTGACCAGCAGCAGCACACGTCGATCGACCAGACTGCGACCACGAGTCTCGACATCAGCGTCCTTGGCCATGTGCGTGCGACAGCAGCGTGCTTCATGAGTGCGTCGACAATAGAAAAGTATTCTTCGTCGGGGTAATCGCGGCATGGGCATCGGTAGAATGGAGCAGTTGCACAGGCATTTGTGCCGGTTCATCGCGATTGACATATTGCTTCTTGTTCTGCTGCTAATTACAACCGGTAACTCGGGTTCAGGCACAATATCCCTATTCTACTTCATCGTGTTACTAGTGCTTATTCCATTAGGAGTAATTTGCCTAATACTCATGATTAGGAGGAGTTCGCATGGAATTAGCCTCGGAATAACCTGTCTGGGGCTGACGGGGTCAGCGTTCCTGCTACTAGGTGGATTGGGAGTGGTTGGATATCTGACGGGCAACAGCGATGCGATCCTCCTACCAGCCGTACTGACGCTTCTTGGGATATCGACGCTGAGGAGAATACCTACTATGAGGAATCCGTCATACGTAACATGGTATGGAAATCAGAATGATGGGGGCATTGCTGCGGCAGTAGTGGGACACGAGGTACTAGCCAGCTGTCCAACTTGCCACAGCATACTGGCAGTCATACCCGACGGGCTATCATCATCAGACAGGTGTCCGAACTGTGGTATGGCGCTCGTGCTATCAGAAGAGGAGTAATCAGTCTCTCTCCAGAGCTATGGCTATGCCCATACCTCCACCTATACACATGGTCGCCACTGCCTTATTACTGCCAGTACGAACGAGTAGTGAGGCGGCTTTGCCTGTTATCCTAGCACCAGAGGCACCCAAAGGGTGCCCTATGGCTATCGCACCGCCGTCGATGTTGACCTTATCGCTGTCCAACCCCAATTCAGAAATGACGGCCAGGCTCTGCGAGGAAAATGCCTCGTTCAATTCGAACAGGTCAACGGAATCTATCTCCCAACCAACCCTATCAAGCACCTTCCTAGTCGCTTCCACCGGACCTATACCCATGACCCCAGGGGGACATCCGCTCACAGCCCCCCCGCAGATGGTGGCCATCACATCAAGTCCCTTGTCGGCAGCAAACTCCTCACTGCACACGATCATGGCAACGGCCCCATCGGTTAGTGGTGAGGACGTGGCAGCTGTAACAGTACCATTCTTCGAGAACACTGGTTTGAGTGCAGCCATGGCCTCAAGGGTGGAGTTCGACCTGATGCAACCATCGGATGCGACGATGTCCTGTCCGTCGACTATAGGAATTATTTCGCCCTCGAACGCCCCGGCCTCCAGTGCTGCGCTGGCCTTGAAGTGGGAATCCAGTGCAAATGCCTCTTGGTCGGCGCGACTGACTCCCCATTCGTCGGCGATGTTTTCTGCGGTCTGCCCCATGGTCACATAGGCCTCAGGCCAGTCTAATTCGAGACCTGGATGGGGTGACCAGTTGAACCCCCTGCGTTGTACCCTGCTCATCGATTCGACTCCCGCACACAGGTAACAGTCGCCCCAGCCTGATTCTATGTTGGCAACCGCAGACAGCACTGCATGCATAGAGGACCCACATAGCCTGTTGATGGTCACACCCGGGACGCTGTCTGGCAATCCCGCTAGGAAGGATACCAGCCTGCCTATGTTGTACCCCTGCTCTGCTTCGGGGTAACCACAACCCATCAAGACATCATCGAAGTCCGATGCGTCGATGTCGTTCCTCGAGATTAGTTCCCTGATGACATGGGCTGCTAGGTCATCGGGACGCATTCCTCTCAAGCTGCCCTTGTGAGCCCTGTGGAACGGTGAGCGAGCCCAATCTACGACTACCGCTTTCACATCCATACGACGAAGTGTTCACAGATAACCATTGACCACATCATACCCTGGGAAAATAGACCGAGAGGTTCATGAAAGGCATTACTCTCGAAGATGTGATACGATGATTAGAGAGTGTTCCAACCACGGTTACTACGCAGATGACCACCTGTGTCCAGCATGCAATTCCGAAGGTAAATTCATCATGAGGACGGGTGAGAGGGACAGTCTGGGTAGACTATTGGCCTTGGTCCTCAGACACGCTCCCGAAAAGTTCGATCTTGAGATGGACATCAACGGTTGGATCGACGTCAAGGACATGATCAAGAAATTCAAGGGATCGAACGAGAGGAGGTACCACTGGCTCAGGCCACATCACTTCCGAGCCATCTCAGAGACCGATAAGAAGGGCAGGTACGAGGTAAGGGGGTACATGATGAGGGCGACCTACGCCCACACCGTAGAAATCGAATTGGACCTGCCGACCGACAACATCCCAGATGCGCTATACTACCCCTGCTCGCCAGATGAGTGCGATAACCTGCTCGAACTTGGTTTGAGTCCCAGCGGCAGGTCCCACGTCCATCTTTCGGCAAACATCAGATCGGCCGCCGAAGCCGGGCATGTGCATCACACACTACCGACGCTGCTTGAAGTGGATACCGCTAGGATGGTGGCTGCAGGGGACACAATCTGGCACGCGGGAGTGACAGTGTACCTTGCAGACAATGTGCCAGCGACGTACATCTCAGTGGTGCCAAACGACCATCCGGAGTACGAGTTAGCGAGAGTGCACTGGGACGAAGAGGAGTGATCAGCGGAACTCGCCGCACGACGCGCAGAAGTCAAGGTCCCCGCTCAGTTCCGCCTCGCAGTTCCTACACAACGACTCGTCGTATGCGTCTGTGCTGGTGACGCTCGCGTCCTCAACCACCCTGACTGGAGAGTCCATCTCGACGAACGGGGACGGGATTTCATCGTCAGTCTCCCCCAGTAGCATGCCGTATTGAATTGCTAGTTGTATGGCCGACTCAATCTGTTGGAGAGTCCTGTTCCTCTCTGCCGGGTCCTCTATCTGCTCTGCCATCGGTAGCCTTGCCTGCAGCCATCTCTGGAACTGCTCTATGCCCTCTTCTACCACGCATCCCCCACGGGGTCGCTACCAATAAACTACGGTAGAGGCTAAGTCATGCACCCCGTGGCAATATCGAGCAGGATGTCCAGAGTCGTATTGAAGTTAGGAGGTGGGCTAATCACGGACAAGTCTCGATACCGACATGTCAGGACGGACAGAATCGATGCCGTGTCAGGAGTGGTCCGGAAATTGAGGGACTCTGGTAAATCAGTGGTCCTGGTCCACGGTGCTGGTTCGTTCGGACACCTCGAGGCTCGGAAGTGGGGGCTGGCAAGGGGGAAAGACGATGGGTCGTACGAATCCCAAATTAGAGCCATATCGAGGGTCCGCACGGACATGGATGACCTAAACACGGCAGTTATCGAGTCCCTGAGTCGCGCTGGGGTCGATTGTGAGGCAATGCCGCCCCGGGACTGGGCCATCGGCGTCGGAACGGGATTTGAGGGCGATTTGAGTGACTTCGTTCGAGACCCGGGAGAGCCAATTCCAGTCACCTTCGGAGATGTGGTGGACACCTCTGATAGCTCCAAATTCGGAATACTATCAGGAGATCACATCATGGTTAGACTCGGCTGTGAGATGCCCGATGTCACTGCATGCGCCTTCTTGCTGGGAGATGTAGATGGCTTGATGGACAAGCCGCCTGGAGAGTTCGATTCTAAATTATTGCGAACGTGGAATTCCAAACAGACGTTCTCAGGAACACATGACTTGGACCAAGACGTCACCGGGGGAATCCTGTTGAAGGCACGCTGTGCCTCCGAGATTTCCAGACGGGTCGAGCAGGTGTGGTTCCTCAATGGAACGGTTCCGAGCAGGGTCCTAGATGTGATGTCCCACGGTGACGCCGTCGGCACTAGGATACTGCACTGACCGGTTACCGCGTGCTGTGGCACGAGCGTTGCATTCCGATTATATGCGAGCGTATTCTCGGCCGATACACATGGCTGCGCATGCCCAACCCGACGTTCTGGATGGACATGACAGGTCGCAATCCGAATTCATGGCTGAGAATTGCATCCTAGTCGATGCCGATGACCGTGTTATTGGCTCTGCTAGCAAGATGGACTGCCATAGCGGCGAGGGCATCAGACACAGGGCGTTCAGCGTACTGCTATACGACCATGACGGGAGGCTGCTGATGCAGCGCCGATCACAGGATAAGATCACCTTTCCCGGAGTATGGGCCAATTCCTGTTGCAGCCACCCCTTGGACATCGAAGGTGAGAACGGCGAACCTGTCAACGGGGTGATGACCGCTGCTAGGAGGAAGCTTGTCCAAGAGCTTGGGTACGCTGCTTCAACGGTTGCGCAATTGGAGTTCGAGCACATCGGATCCTTCGAGTATAGTTGCAGGTGGGACTCGGAATGGACCGAGTACGAGATAGACCATGTGCTCGTGGCCCGCACTGACGCTGAGCCACAGCCGAACCCAAACGAGATCTCAGAAATCCTATGGGTAGACTCGACTGAACTCGAAGAGATGGTGAGTGGCAAGGGGGATTGGCAAAATCGTGATGTTGCGCCTTGGTTCAAGATGATTTGGAAGCATTTCCTAGAGCCGGTGCACCCGCAAGTACCCACGACTCGCAGATTCGACTCGGTAGTCAGATGCGGCGATTTACAAATGGATGTAGTTCCCGGGCAATCACTCTTAGACGCGCTAAGCAGTCACCGGGAGATTGTCGAGGAGGTCATCATGAGTAGTCTGGGCAAGATGGAGCAGGAGAGGTTGCACGGGGCTATGACTCATCTTTTCGCAGGTGGAGGCAAGAGGCTCAGAGCGATACTGCCGCGCTTAGTCGGAGATGCTGTGGGTGAGGGGCATGATGGTCACTACACTCTGGGCGCCTGCATTGAAATCATCCATAACTTCACACTAGTTCACGACGATATCATGGACCAGGACCCGCTTCGCAGGGGATTGGAGGCGGTCCATGTGGCATATGACGATGCGACTGCGATTAACGCTGGCGACGCCATGCTGGCAGTCGGTTTCGAGATCCTAGCTGAGACCCCTTATATTGAGCAAGAAAGTCTGGCATTTCTAGTCAAGTCAATTGGAGAAATGGTGCGGAGGGTGGCCGAGGGCCAGATGGTCGATATTGAATTTGAAAACCGGGATGAAGTGAGTGAGGAGGACTACATCGCCATGATTGCGGGCAAGACCTCGGCCATGTTCGAAACCTGCGCCATGACAGGGGCCAAGCTGGCAGGTGCAGATGACTCCGTGGTCGAAAACATGGCTAATTGGGGGATGAATCTCGGTCTATGCTTCCAGATGATGGACGATCTAATCGACATTACTGGAGATACCGAGACACTCGGCAAGCCGGCTGGATCGGACATCGTACAGGGCAAGAGGACTCTGATAGCCATCCACGCGATGGGCAACGATCTCGAGTTGCCGATGTTCTCCAAGGTGTTCGGTTCAGGTGATTGTAGCGAGGCAGATATGGCCGAAGCCGTTGAAGAACTGCGTTCGAGCGGTTCAATCGACTACGCCAAGCAGAGGGCGATGCAGCACCATTCCATGGCCCACGCTTGCCTAGACCAATTGGATGGTGGTTCGGCAGTCGACGTTCTAAGGGAGCTGACGGACTTCCAGTTGATTAGAATCAACTAATCAATCGGTGTAGTGGGCCTCGCCGGGTATCTCTTCCTTCAGGCCCTTGCGCTCCCTAATCTCGGCTGTGACGCTGCCGAACAGGCTGGGAGGCAGGTGAACATATCCGGCGTTCTCAGTGTTCCATACGGCGCGGCCCTGTGTGGCGGCCCTGATGTCATTCGAGAACCCGAACGACTCGGCAACGGGCATTGTACCAATCACACTGGCTGTGTTGCCATCGACAGGCATATCCTCGATGACTCCTCTTCTGGTGGTCACCTCCCTTGTTACGCCACCAATCACGTCATTGGGTGCGTCTATCCGAATCTTCTGTATCGGTTCGAATATCACTGACTTGGAGCGTAGAAGCGCTCCTTTGATGGCATTGCGAACAGCCGGTATCGTCTGCGCGGGACCCCTGTGAATCGCATCTTCGTGTAACTTCGCATCCACCAGACGGACCATGACACCCATTAGGGGCTCATCGGCCACCGGTCCCTTCTTGCAGACGTCGTTGAAGCCCTCGATTATCAATTCACGAGTCTCGTGCAGGTTCTGTATCCCCTTGGTGTCGTTCACCATGACGTTGGTTCCGTTGATAGCGTAGATTTTCCTCATCAGATCCTTGTCCATACCGAGCTCAGCGAACCTGTCCCCAATCCCCTTGGCGTCCTTGAGTCTGACTGGGCCGTCTCCGAATACACCTTCGCGGAGCGCGTCGGTTACATCATCTGGCAACGGCTCGGTCTCTATGTAGAACCTATTGTGACGATTGGGCGACTTCCCCTCGAAGGAGCGCCCGTTGTTATCAGAGGAAATCGATTCCCGATAGACCACGATGGGCTCGCTTACAGTGACCTTGATGCCCTGCTCCTCCTCCAGCCTGTAGACCGTGATTTCCAAGTGTAACTCGCCCATCCCAGCCAGCAGAGCTTCGCCCGTCTCCTGGTTCGTGGAGACCTGTAACGAGGCGTCCGCCTTACCCAGAGTCCTCAGAGCGTCGATGAACTTCGGCAGATCCTTCATCGACTTGGGCTCGACTGCCACTGTCACAACCGGTTCGGAGTAGTGGCGTATCGCCTCGAACGGGGTTGAGTCCTCGTCGAGGGTAATTGTTACCCCAGCGGCCGCGCTGCGCACTCCCGTGAGTGCCACGATGTTTCCGGACGATACCTCGGGCACCTGAATGCGGTCGCTGCCAACCATCATACTCACCTGCTGGACCCTCTCCGATTTCGCGGCGCCTAGCGCCCAAACTGTCTCCCCGTGCTTGATTGTGCCAGAGTATATTCTGCCTACAGCTACTTCACCCGCGTGCGGGTCCATCCATATCTTGGTAATCATCAGTGAAAGCGGGCCATTGGGATCGCAGCCTAGCATGGATGCGCCGGTTTCGGACTCAAGGTCACCTTGCCATATGTTGGGTATCCTATACTTCTGAGCGACCATTGGTGAAGGTAATTCCTCTACTGCCATGTCAAGGAGGACTTCGTGCACGGGCGATTTCTTCGCAAGTTCATCCTGCTGCTCGTTATGGCAATGCTCGAAGATGTCCTTGAATGAGATTCCCGACTTAGCCATGAACGGTGCAGTAATCCCCCAGTTGTGATATGCTGAACCGAACGCAACTGTTCCCTTCGAGACATCCACCTGCCAATCTAACCTATGCTCCTCTGGAGCGAATTGACGAATCAGGGTGTTGACTCTAGTAATCTGCTCTTCGAATCTACTCATCATGTCTTGAGGAGTGACTTGCAACTCGTTGATTAGTCGGTCGACCTTGTTGATGAATAGTACAGGCTTCACCTTCTCCTTGAGTGCCTGTCGAACCACTGTTTCAGTCTGAGGCATGGCCCCTTCGACAGCACAAGTCAGAATGATACATCCATCTACAGCGCGCATCGCTCTTGTGACGTCTCCGCCGAAGTCCACGTGGCCGGGTGTATCGATGAGGTTGATTAGATAATCATCGCCACCTACGCTGTGTACCATTGAGGCGCTTGCAGCGTTGATTGTGATGCCTCTGGCACTCTCTTGGTCGTCGAAGTCGAGGACTCGAGACTTACCGGCTAGGTCCTCCGACATCATTCCCGCGCCGGCTATCAGATTGTCCGAGAGTGTGGTCTTCCCGTGGTCTATGTGAGCTGCGATTGCGAGGTTGCGTATCCTATCTCGGTCATGCATGACCTCAGTGGCGCGATTGATGTTGTCTTCCTTGCGACCCATGACTAGACCTCTGGATGGTGCGGCGACCTGACAACGGTTCATAAAGCCGATTGCAACGCCGACTCGATACACTCTCAGTAGCCCTGTTTGCAGGAGTTCGGAATCATCGCGCGGATGCTGCGATCCTCTCGATCTCCTCCCGCTTGCCGACCGAGTACGAGGCTACGTCACCATCGGCCGCCTTGGAGAGTTCTGCCACTATGCCCTCGGTCAGGGTGCGCCGGCTCTTGGCAGTAGCGGAAGCAGCGCCTATTGCTATGTTGCGCAAGGCTACGTCCAACCTACGACTGGGCGAAGAATCTACTGCCTTCGGCTGACTGACAGCACCCACCTTGATACGAGTAATCTCCTCGCATGGAGCAGCTTCGACTATTGCATCTATGAACTTCTGTAGAGGGTTTTGTCCACTGGTTGATGCTATCCTGTCTAGAGCCTCTTCGTAAGCCTTGGCGCAGTGCTGCTTCTTCCCGGAGAACTTACCAGTTCGCATTAGATTGTTGATGAAGCGCTCGATGACAGAGAGTTTTGATTTCCCGAACCATGCGTTGGCATGCCTGCCTCCCGAATGAGGAGTCCCTATCGTTGTGAGATTGATGTAGGGGGCCAAGCCGGGATCATCGCAGGTGACTTCTGAGGCGTCCCACTTACCGAACACCATAGTCCCAATACCAGCAATTGGTGCCTCTTGCTCTGCTTGTGCTTCCTCGGACATTCGAATACCTACCTTATTGGCTTCTCCTTGCGTCCACGGACCATCTCATCGAGAGAGACACCATTGACTTTGATTACCTTGAATCGGACTCCAGGCAGATCTCCATACGAGCGCCCCATACTCCCGCCTATTCCCTCGACAAGAACTTCATCATGCTCATCGATGAATGATATGGCGCCGTCACCGGGTGCGAAAGCGGTCAACTTGTTACCGGTTCTGATTAAGCTAATCTTGACTGCCTTACGTATTCCAGAATTCGGTTGCTTAGCCTCGAAGCCGACCTTCTCGATTACGATCCCTTTGGCTTGGGTACTTCCACGCAGTGGATCGTGCTTGAGGACACCGCCCCCTATACGCTTGAACTGTCGGTCCCTGTACTTCCGCTCCTTCCAGCGGTACTTCTTGCGGTCACTCTTCATCTTCGGTCCAGAGAATAATCCACGGCCCAAGTGCGCACCTCAGAATGACGCCCCGCCGACCCACCGATGATATAAGAGCGTGACGGGCTCACCGTAGGTGAGTGCCCTCCAGAGTGCGGGACCGTTGCTAACATTCAAACCGACTAGTCCCAGCCACGAACCATGTCGTTCCGTGACATGCTGCACGGGGTCCACTGCGAGGCTGCGCCCGTCAGCGTGGATTTGGAGATGTTCCAGAGGGCCGCTGCCTCACCAGAGAAGGGGTTGCTATTCGAGCATGTAATTGAGGCGCCAGGGCACAGGGCCGCGTTGGACCTGTTGGTGAGGGATCGCTTGTGCGAACTCTTCTCTGTCAGTCCGGGTGAGTTAATCGACGTGCTGGCGTGGGCGATGGCCAATCCTGAGACCCCTATCATGGTCGAGCCATCCGAGGCCGAGGTACTACAAACCAAACAAGAGGAGGTCGACCTCAGCAGCATCCCGATTCCTAGGCACTACGAGGAGGATGCTGGTAGGTACCAGTCAGCCTCGGTAATAATTGCCGAGTACGAAGGGGTCAGGAACATGTCCTACCACCGTCAACTACTGGTGGGGAATCGTCATTGTGTGGCGAGGTTTGTGCCTAGGCACCTCAGGACGATGTATGAGAAGGCGAGATCGAACGGAGACGAGGTGCCGATCGCCGTAGTCAATGGTGCTGATGCCACGGTTCTTCTAGCGGCTGCGATGTCGTTCGACGAGGACCTTGATGAACTCACAGTCGCCGCAGCCCTGCACAGTAGGTTACACGATGAACCGCTGCGGATGGTCAGTCTGCCGAACGGGATTGCGGTTCCTGCGGACTCTGAGTACGCCATGGAGGCGAGGATTACCCTAGAACTAGGTGACGAGGGACCCTACGTCGACATCACCGGAACTGTCGATGGTGTCAGGCAGGAACCTGTCATCGAGTACGACTCCGTATACCACCGATCTGAACCGATTTTTCATGCGCTGATATCGGCTGGGGCGGAGCATCGCACCCTGATGGGGATGCCGCGAGCTCCGACAATAAAGGCGGCAGTCTCTGAAGTGACTGACTGCACCGACGTCTACATGACAGATGGGGGATGCGGTTGGCTCTCTTCGGTCGTGCAGATTAGGCCCCGGACCGACGAAGACGGCATCAAGGCGATTCACGCGGCGCTCGATGGCCACCGCTCCATGAAGCAGGTCGTTGTCGTGGATGATGACATCGACATAGCAGACCCGTCTAGAGTGGAATGGGCGTTGATGACGCGGTGGCAGCCCGACACCGATACCGTGGTACTCTCGGGTCAGAAGGGTTCGTCACTCGATCCCAGCAGGAACGAGGACGGTACGACCAGTAAGATCGGGATGGATGCAACATTGCCTCTGGGAGCGAATCGTGGACCGTACGAATCGGTCCTGTGAGGGGCAGATGGCTGAGAAGAACGATGACGTGTCTGCGCGACTACAACACCCTCGGCGCAGCCTCGGGAACAGACACAGGAGTCAAGCCGAGAAGTTTCTCTCACTGGCGGACGCAGAACCGCAGAATCTGGATTGGGCGGAACAGAGTGCCAGACAGGCGGTGCTGCACGACTTCACCAACCCTCTGAATTGGAGAACCCTAGTGCGAGTGAAGCTAAAACTGGGTGACGAATCGGGCATCAGGGCTGTCCTCAACGAGCTGTTCACGATTCTCGGACGTGATGCTGAGGCCCTATCTCAACTCGATGGCATCAACATGGTGCAATCGGGAACTGCGATTCTTGAGGCCAGTCTGGCAGCCGACCCCCTTGACGCCGATGAGTGGTGGACTTTCACATCAGGTTCCGAGGAGGAGTTCGACGGCTTCGTCGAGCGACTGGGAAAACTTGACCTGACGGACCCGAGGGCCAACGTTCTGTTCTCACGCAGATTGGAGCGTGTGCGTGACAGCGGCAGGGAGGATGAGTACCTAGAACTCTCCAGAATCATCCTAGCCCAGCGACCCAGTAACCACGAAGCATGGACTGAACTCGGGAGGATGCACGAGAGGAGAGGTGAGTTCGACCAAGCTTGGATGTGTTACGATCAGGCCCAGACTCACTTCCCGGATATCGAGGTGAGAGACCGATTCAAAGACAGGATGGAGTCGAAGATGGACGGGCTGGAGTCCCAGCCGTGGAAGGAACCTGGGGTGAGTAGTCGCATCGACTTCCTGAGGCGCATGCAGTCACTGGCCATGTCCGACTCGGGAGAAGTTCCCGATGAAGAGGAGGTCGAGGAGGAGTCGGTCAAGGACCCATTGAAGCAGGTTCGACTGCTTCATGCCGAAGGGCGTCTGTCCGAGGCATTCTTCCTCGCTAGGAGCATGGCTGCCGAGGGAGTCGAAGGGGCGTTCGAGATGGCGGAGGGAATCAAGGGGGAACTGGGTTGACTGGTTCTTTCGTCCTAGCCTGGACCACTACGGCCGCCGAACATGAAGGGGCTTGCTGGGTCATGGTGCGCGATTCCCTTAGAGGATGGGAATTGCCCGGCGGCAAACTCGAGGAAGGCGAGGCAATCGAAGAAGGCGCCCTGAGGGAATTGTTTGAGGAGACGGGGTTGCTCGGGACGGCGAAGGCATACGACTCTGACATCGTAGAAGGCGGTCATGTGGTTTGGGTGGAGGTCGATGAAGAGCCGTGTTGGGAGCAGTGGGAGTCCGATGACCCCCGCATTGAGGAAGTAGGTTGGTGCGTACAAATTCCACGGGACGTTGGATGGGGAACCGAGGAGATCGAGGGGTTGCTGAATCATGACTGGAGTGCATCCAAAACTCTCGGGTCCTGAATCTCTGCTGACAGGCGTGAGACTTCATTCAACCACGACTCCTCACCTAGTACCTCGGCCGCATCCAGCAGTAGTCCGATATCCCTGCGGTCCTCTCCTGAAACATCCGATAGTAGCACAGGCATCAGCGACTCGACGACACTTCTCACGTCATCGGGGTTAGAAGCGACCCAAGACCTTCCCGGGTCGTTCCTTGGAGCTGCCTCCGCGATGCGGGTCGACATCCTCGGCGATTCACTGTCAACCTCCTCGAGCGCTAGGTTCAGCCACTCAAGCGAAGCAGACAGAGATTCAGGTATCATTCCAGAGTCCGATAGGCACTGCCTCGCTGACCAAAGGTGCCTCATCGCGGGGTCGAGGTCACCTAGGTTGGCCATGATCCTCGACACCTCCAACCGGGACAGTCCGACTACCTCGTTGGGGTGGCCACGTGATAGAGAGATGTCCGAGTGTGTAGACAGTGACATCATGGTCTCCCCACGATTCCTATGCCAAGCTGCGAGGTTGAGTAGGCAGACTCCATGATTTACCGACCCAGAGGACACTGCATTCAGCCTGTCTGCGCACCACCTCAGCTCGGTGCCGACGAAAGTCGAGTCTGCGGTTCCGTGCAGTGCGCGCTCCATGCGAATCAGTGCCTCGATGATGGGGTCCCTCTCCTCCTTGGACCTAGAGCGTTCGAGTATGCTGACGGACTCGATCATCGCACCCTCGATGTCTCCCTTGGCCAGGGATTGCCTGAACTTTAGGAAATCCGCTTGCAAGAGTGATTCGGCCGGACCTGCGCCGTCCATATCAGACCTCACTGAGACTCGAATGAATTCGCCATCTCCTCGTAATGCGAGACCAATGCTGATTCCCTCTCTGCCAGCCTTCCTGCGTGGCTGTCGAAAGTAGACTTCGATTCTCCCAACTCCTTGGCAAGGGCGTCTCTGTCATCGACCTCAAGGAGCAGGTTGCCAACCGCCCTGTATACTGGTCTGGAGGAGTCCTGGGCCTCCAAGGCCTCGATAGTCAGCGATATCTCGTTGACCTGTGCAGAGATGGCTTGCAACTGCGAACGAACGAGTTGTAGTTCCTGCGCGACACCTTGCAGGTCCTGTACCGAGACTTCTTCGTCCGTCATTCAGCATCACCTGCGACTCCTAGGACGAGCTCGGATGCGATTAACCCACGCATCAGCGTGTTCCACCGGGCCCTGAGGTCTACTAGGCTACCAGCGTTCTCTATGACTTCCAGTGTGCCATCAGTGATGCTGAAGTCGGCCTCGGTGGTCACGGCAGCGGCGAGAGCCTCCGCGTCCTCGTGTGCCAGCCTCAGCACGAGTCGGGACTCACTCTTCCTCGGAGTCATCGAACTCATCCTCAGAGAGTTTTCTCTCGTAATCAAGCGCCGCCTGCTGCGCAATCACTGTCATGTCGGTCGCGGTAGCACCCTCCATCGATCGACGGATGATCCTGTTATTGGAATCGGTGGCCCTAGTGAATGGTTCCCAGACACCCCCGGTGAAGGTGTGATTGCACTTTCGACACTCCCAGATACCTGCAGCCTTCCTACGCACCTTCTGATAATGGCACACTGGGCAGGTGTAATGTCTGGACTTCTTCTTTAGTGCGGAGCCGGCTCTCCTGCGTACGCTAACTCCGTACCTCGCTCCGAAACGCGCGGTGCTGCCAGACTTCTGAGTCCTCTTTGCCATGAAATCAACCCTCTGCTCTCAATATCATCTGCCGCAGTTCCTCGCATCTGCCCTGCGCATGCTCCATGATTTCAGCGAACTCGTCCGCCGTGAATATGCCCTTTAGTCCCTTCTGAAGCGAGTGGACGTGTCCGTCGTCGCCGAGTGTGATGTGTATGCGCTCGTCGCCTCCGAGTTCCTCCTTTCCATCGGCGTCGTACACGAAGCGACCACCGACCTTGTGGTAGGAGCACATCGTGGGAGTCTTGGATACAGGCAACGGTCTGTCGGTGTCACTCATCTCAAACCTTACCTCAGGTAGCATTGCGGTCTTCAATGCCGCAATTCCGGCCAAAGCAAAGGCGTCGAACAGGTTACCGTCATCGGAAATCGCGAAAAGGTCCAGAATAACCTGCCAAGCCTTCTCTCCCGGAATGATGCATAGGTCGTCCACGTCTATGCATCCCGATTCCCTGATCCCTCGGTCTACGACCCTGCCGAGTTCTATCGACTCAGGGCTGGGTGGACCTGGTTCCCAGTTGCGACCTGCCACGGGCCTTATCTCAGCGCTGCACATCAAACCGCCCTGATTGGGGCGATCCGGGTAAGGAGTCATGATTTGGAATTTGACGCCGGCGTATACGATGGTGTCGCCCATCCTGACCTTTGCAGATCCTTCGGCATTCTGAAGGATACCGAGTTCAAGTTCGGTTTCTCTGGAATCCCATCGAGCGCGGCCGTCGTGCCTCTGATCGTTCTCAGCCAACTCGGCCAAATGAGCGCGCAATAGTTGTGGAACGAGCGGGATTGCCATCACGCATCGCCTCCTTTGAGCGCGTCGACCATTATCTGATGAACCACCAACGCTGCTTCCATGTTGTAATCCCAAGCCTGTTTGAACTCGGCTGGAGAGAGATCACCATCCATCTGGAGGAACACGAGTTCTCCGGTGTTTGGCAGTATGCCCAT
>Ga0066372_10000128_pt1 | contig 25095 bp, 24 predicted proteins | sample Knorr_S15_td_250_FD_77011 | JGI IMG/M metagenome (GOLD analysis project Ga0066372, IMG submission 77011) | Marine microbial communities from Southern Atlantic Ocean transect - Knorr_S15_td_250_ad_251m_LV_A | ecosystem: Environmental > Aquatic > Marine > Oceanic | place: Southern Atlantic ocean... | reverse complement strand
TTCTCATTGCTGATAATATTTTTCCTGCGAAAGAACTCTTTTGTCTAGAATTAAATCTTTGACTAATAGATGAATAAATACTGGGTATTGGTACAGAAAGATCTATTGACTCTTTAATTGTCCATCTTCCTTCCCCCGAGTCGCTTACTTTAGAATTATAATTGTTTAATTTGGGGTCTATTTTTAATTCAGATGCTATTAAATCTAATAACCATGATTGAATTACTGAACCAGTTCTCCAATTTTCTGTAATATCCTCAAGTTTAAATTTAAAATCAGGCTTATTTTTTAATATATCTAAACCTTCTGCTATAGATTGCATCATTCCATATTCAATTCCATTATGAATCATTTTTACATAATGACCAGACCCAGATCCTCCTACATATAACCCACCTTTTGAATTTTTATCTGAAAGAGCCACAAATAATTCTTTTATTTCTTCATATATTCTTTTTTCTCCCCCGATTGTTAAGCAAAATCCATTTTTTAATCCCCAAATACCCCCACTTGTTCCACAATCAATAAAGTGAATATTGTTTTTCTGGCATTTGATAAAATTTTCTTTTGAATCTTTGTAGAAACTATTACCTCCATCTATTATGATGTCATCAATTCCTAACAAGTTATTTAATTCTTCTATTGTATTATTTGTCACAGACCCACTGGGTAACATTAACCAAATAACTTTTTTACCATTAAATTTACTTATTAAGTCTTTTATACTCTTACTGATTACTATATTTGAATCTATATTGATGGAAACATTCTTATTTACGTCGTAACAATAAACCTTAAAATTATTGTTGCTGAGTTTTTCAGCTATTTGAGCACCCATTTTACCTAGCCCAATTACTGCTACTTCCATTGGAGACTCCTTTATATATAAAATTTAATTAATTTCTACCTTATTGACCCTATTAGAAGATAGGGTGTGTATATAAGATTCCAAATTAGATTTTATATTTTCTATAACTTCATTTTTCATCATTTGTTTTGTACTCCAGGCAATTAAAGCATCTGAGAATATATCGCCATTAATTGCAAAATTCTCTAACCCTATAGCCTGCGATTCCATAGAGGTTTCGTTTGAGTTGATTTCTAGAATACAATTATTGTTTAAGTCATTATCAATATTAGCTAGACCTATTAGAGTTTTATCAAACAATTCATCATCTGTTCTTCTGATACCCCACAAGGTAGGTCTTATACCTTCATTAATAAACTTTTCCATACCTTTGATGATTGTTTCTTTTTCATTTTGGTTTTGTGACATTTTATAACCATAAAAGATATCAATTATAAATCCTTTATTGTGTAAATTTGCGATATCAATTATATTTTTTATCCTGTCTATTGCCAGCTCTTCAGCTAATTTACTTCTATTTTCGTCAAAATAAATTCTGACACTGAATAAATTAGGATTGAATATTTTTAATATTTCCAGCACATCTTTTGAATTAGGAATTGCTAGCCCACCTCTGTTAATATGTTCTACAGATACTACCGTATTAATATTTAATTTCTTGGATGAAAATAAAATACTTTCACATAGGTTAGGTTCACACCACAGATACAATTCATGAGGGGTTTTTATTTTTTGTATAGCTTGTAAAATCATGTTGGCAGCTATATTTGCTCTAAGTTTTTCTGCAGCTGATTTGGGTCTTGCAGATTCCAAATTACATGATAATACATTTGTCCTATTATCTAAGCCAATAAATATTTTGTTTTCAGAAAGTTGTATCATTGTTTAGTATTTTAAATTGTTTTTTTAGTTCTTCTAAATTAGTCTCTACAAAATAAACTTTTCTCTTCTTTTTTTTCAAAGCTAAATAATCAGCAATGGCTTGTGTTTTAACAAACGTATTAAGAGTGTACAACGAATTCGGTATATTTAGGTCCACGTTACCGTGTAAGTTTATAAGTATATTTGTTATTTTGTGTTCGCTTCCTTTAAGCATTTGCCCAGTAGAGTGAAGATATTGAGGAGCAACATTTATTGAAAGGAAGATATTCTTTTTTGATAAATGTTGTTTTAAAATTTCAAATTTGCTAGAAAAATCTACATCTTTATTTAATCCGAAGATACAAAAATTTATTATTTTAAATTTTTCAGGAATTTTCTTTCTAATGATTTTGGATATTTTATCACTAGAATATACTTTATATTTAGAATAATCTTTTTCATTACTTGACAATATAATTTGTGTATTTATTTTTGTTTGTTCGACATTCGGTTGATCAAATGGTTGGATTTTTAAAAGTGATCCAAAAATAGCAATCACATATAACCAAATATGTAATTGATAAAAAAGATTTTCAGGACCTGATAGTTTCACTTCCAATTTTTTAGAATTTAAAATGTTGGTATCATTCGAAAAATTAAGATAAGGGAATGGTTTTTTTACATTCATTAAAGGATACAAACCAGAATTGTTTTTACCTGTTGATTCTGAAATTAATTGTTCAATCCATTCTTTAACATAATTATTTTTTTCAGAATTTATACCTAGTATCTTTAGCCCTTGATCAAATTGAGAAAACAGAAAGGCTATTTTGGGAATTGCAGGGTTATTTTTAGAAATTATTCTACACTCTTTATTTGCTAAATTTATTTGATTGATAATATTCTTTACATTTACCCCTCCTAATATAAAAGGTATGATTCCAAAATATGTACATAAACCAAATCTTCCTGGTATTTTTTTTGGAGTTATGAAAGTGTTTTTTTTATCAAACCTACTGTCATAATCATCAGATATGAAATAAATATCTTCATGATTTTTTTCACCCAATATAGAATTCAGAATAAATGTCTCAATAGTTTTGCCAGATTTTGAGCAAACAATAATAGCACTTTCTTGTTCTTTAGAAATTTTTTGTATGAATTTTATTCTTTCGTTCTCAAAATTGTCTAAATAAAAGATTTTTTTTGGAAAATAAAAAGAAGCAATTTTAACTGAGCTAATTGCACCACCCATACCTATGAAAATATATTTTTTGTAAGATCTAAAACTTTTCTCAATCCCAGTAAAATTTGCTATATTTAGATCATCCATCCAATCTAATGGAAATTCTTTGTAAGATTTGAAAGAGCCTTTATTGAAAATTTTTTTAGGTGATCTAAATAATTTTTCAATTATTTTTTGTTCCAAAATTAAAGATTCAATTTCAGAAATAGTCATCTTATTTTTTTTTGATTGATTTAATTTTTTTATTAACTGTCTCTAATACAGAACTGTAAGAATCTTGAAACAGTTTTATTCCATTTAATAATAATTCTTGAGTAATCAAATTTAGATCAAGAATTTTATCTAAATCTTCCATAATCTCAGAATATGTTTCTGATATTTTTAATTTGTTTATTTTAAAATCTTCCTTTTTTAATAAATCATTTATTGTCTCTAAAGGTAATGTATTTATTGTTCCAGATATTGGTAAATTTTCACAATAATATGCAGGATCTAAATCCTCAGCCTTCACACTAGTTGAAGCCCATAAAAGTTTTTGATAATTGTTTTTCATTATTTTTTTTGAGTTTAAATAATGTCCAAATGCCTTGAAAGAATTTGCAATTCCAATTTTATGAAAGAGTTTATTTGAATTTTCTAGATTCATATCAACGGCGGTATCTATTCTACTGATAAAGAATGAAGCAACAGACTTTGAGGAAGTATTTGTTTTTTGAGATTGTAAAAAAGCTTGAAGGCATTTTTTGTATGAATCAAAAGAGAATAATAAAGTTATATTAATATTTATCCCACTTTCCAACAAATGCTGTATTGCTGGAAAACCTAAATCAGTTCCAGGAACTTTTATCATCAAATTTTCTCTGTTTACTCTATTCCATAATCTCTTAGCTTCTTTTATAGTTTCTTCTGTATTATTAGCTAGAAAAGGATCTACTTCTAGTGAAACAAAACCATCAGTTCCTTCAGATTGTTTGTAAATTTTAAATAATAAATCAGAGGACCTTTGAATATCTCGTATGGCTAATTCTTCAAATACACCTTTTGGATCAGAAATATCATTAGAAATTTCTCTAATTGTTTCATCGTAAACTTCTGAAGAGGATATGGCTTTATCAAAAATAGAAGGATTACTAGTAATACCTGTTATTCCTAAATCTATAATTTTTGATAGATCTCCAGAGTCTAACATCTGTTTACTTATTGAATCTAACCAAATGGATTGATTATTTGATATTAAATTTTTTATGTTTGACATTTATGAAAAATTATTTTTTTCTATTTGTTGAAGCTTTTCTTTTCTTCTTTGAAATCTTTTCTCTGGTTTATATTCTGCATTAACGAATGCTTCAACAATCTTGTTCGCTAGTTCTTCTCCAATAATCCTACCACCTAAACATAATACATTCATATCATCGTGTTCTACACCCTGAGCAGCTGAGTAAGTATCGTGACAGATTGCAGCTCTTACGTTTATGAACTTATTTGCAACAACTGATGCTCCTACCCCAGAACCACATAATACAATCCCTTTATCATAGACCCCATGACTTATAGCTTCTGCTACATTTTTTGTTGTATCTGGATAATCATCATCGGGAAAATATTCTTTCGAACCTAAATCTTTAACTTCATATCCGGAATTACTCAAAAGATTTATTATTTTGTTTTTTAATTCATAACCACCGTGGTCAGAACTGATACAAATTTTTACCATGTTAATTATTTTATAGAATTTTTTATGATTTTTTTTGTTTTATCAATTATTCTATCTGTAGAGAAACCGAATTTATCAAGTACTTCACTTCCTTTTGCTGATTTCCCATAAGTATCCATTGATATTATTGTATCGTTGTTTCGAGTATATTTTTGCCATCCCAGACCAATTCCTGCTTCAATAGAAATAATCAGTTTGGATTTTTTTGAAATAATTTGCTCTTGATATTCTTTATTTTGTTCATCAAAAATTTCCCAACATGGCATTGAAACTACCCGTATTTGATACTCAGTGGCAAAATGTTTTGCAGCCTCTATGGTAGGTGCTACTTCTGAACCAGTAGATATAAATGTAATATCTGGGGTACCATCTGAATTTTTATAACAAATGTATGCCCCTCTTAAGAAATCTTTTTCGTTAAGTTTTACTTTGGTAATAGATTCAAGGCTTGGGACTGCTTGTCTAGATAAAATCATCGCTGAAGGATTTGATCTATTTGTTATTGTTGCCTTCCAAGATAACAAAGTTTCTTTTCTATCTGCGGGTCTGAAAACTTTTAAGTCAGGTATTCCTCTTAAACTCATAAGCTGAGAAATTGGTTGATGAGTTGGCCCGTCTTCTCCTAATCCTATCGAATCATGAGTAAGTATCCAAATGCTATTAAGCCCTGATAATGCACTAAGTCTTATAGAGCCTCTCATATAATCAGAAAAAATTAAAAACGTGCCTCCAAATGGTATTAATGACCCATGTGCAGCTATGCCATTTATTATTCCTCCCATTCCATGTTCCCTCACTCCAAATTTTATATTTCTACCAGTTGGTGATTTTTTGGAGAAATTTCCAGAATTATTAATATTTGTATTTGTTGAAGTTGTAAGATCTGCAGATCCTCCCAATAGATTAAATAAGCTTTCTGACAGTATGTTTATTGCTAACCCAGATGATGCTCTTGTTGCTTCTGGTTCATTGTTTTCTTTTATAATTGCATCCAATTCTTTAGCCCATCCATTGGGTAGTTTATTACTCATTAGTAAATTTAATTCTTTATATAAATCAGGGTGTTTCTCCTTATATTCAGAGATTTGATTATTCCAGTTATTTTCAAGAATTTCTCCTTCTTTCTTTATAGTGCTCATATGTTCAAGAACTTCGTTTGGAATTTCAAATGGTTTATATTCCCAATTTAATTTTTTTCTTGTTAATTCAGTTTCATCTTCTCCTAAAGGTTCCCCATGTGCTGTTTCTTTACCAGATTTATTTGGAGATCCATACCCTATTGTTGTATTGGCAATTATGAGACTAGGCTGATCTAAATTATTTTTTGCTTTTGTAATTGAGGCTTCTATTACATTAATGTCATTTCCATCAATATTTTCTGTTACATCCCAACCATAAGCCTTAAACCTTTGCGCAACATTCTCTGTAAAAGCTAAATCGTTTGAACCATCTATTGTTATATTGTTTGAATCATAAATGTAAATGAGTTTACCTAATTTAAGTGTTCCTGCTAATGAAGCGGCTTCAGATGAAATACCTTCTTGAAGATCACCATCTCCTACAATTGCATATATATAATGATTGATTATTTGAGAATCGAGATTAAATTTAGAGGATAAAATTTTTTCAGAAATTGCCATTCCTACACCGTTTGCGAATCCTTGGCCAAGAGGACCAGTCGTTACCTCTATGCCCATTGAAGGATTTATTTCGGGATGTCCTGGTGTTTTGGAATTCATTTGTCTGAAATTTTTTAAATCATCTATAGAATATTTGTATCCTGATAAAAAAAGAGTTGAATATAATAGTGCAGAAGCATGACCATTAGATAAAATAAATCTATCCCTATTAAAAAACAAAGGGTTTTTTGGATTATGTTTTATCATTTTTTTGAAGAGTACATATGCTATCGGTGCAACACCCATAGGAGCCCCCGGATGGCCTGAACTTGCTTGATTAACCTGGTCTATTGATAAAAACCTTAATGTATTTATTGTTTTTGAAACTATATCCATATTATTAAAGGTAGGAATTTGAGGTTGTTTCCAACTCTATTGTATATAAGCGATGTAAAAATAAAAGACTAGAAACAAATATATTTATAATAGAACTAAAAAAAATTATGCCTTTGAGAAAGTTTTCATTTTGATAGAGTATAAGGATTTATCTGAAGTTATATACAGCTGATCATAATTTGTACCACCAAAACATAAGTTTGCAGTTCTCTGCTCAGGGAGTTGTATTTTAGCTAATAAATCTCCATCAGGCGAAAATATTTGAACTCCGTCCCAAGCAGATGAGAAAACATTACCATTTACATCTACCTTGATACCATCAGGAGAACCGGGTCTTGGTTTAGCAAATATTTTTTTGTTTGAAATTTTATTCTTTGTAACTTTAAAAGAATAAATCATACCCGATTTTCCTGTATCTGTTACATATAAAGTTTTTTCATCAGGTGAAAAAGCTATCCCATTTGGTCCTTCTATGTCTGATGTCATTAAGTGAGTTTTGCCATTATTTTCTATCATGTAAACTCCATTAAATCCTAGTTCGCTAGGTGATTGGTACCCTTCAAAATTAGTTTTTATACCATATTGGGGATCAGTGAACCAAATTGTCCCATCTGATTTAGTTATAAGATCGTTTGGAGAATTTAATTTCTTCTCATCATATTTGTTAGAAATTATACTCACTTCTCCATATTCATTGGTTTTGCTTATAGCTCTCCTTCCATGTTCTGCTGAAATTAGGTTTCCTTCTAAATCAGTTGAATTCCCATTTGAGAAATTAGATGGATACCTAAATACACCACTTGAATCATTTTTTGGATCGTAATAAAGCATCCTATTAAATGGGATGTCTGACCAAACTAATATTTCTTTACATCTTAGATAAACAGGACCTTCTGCCCATAGGCATCCAACAAATAATTGTTTAATTTCTTTTTTTTGAATAAATAAGTTCTCAGCATCTTTTTGGAATATCTGGACTTCTTTTTTCAAATCATCTTCATTTCTGAATCTTTTTACCACAAGAATTATCCGTTAGTATTTTTTTTCTTAAAAAGATGTTTTCTTAAATCTCTTGGGGGAAGTTGAATTTCATTCACTTGTTCTACATTAGATAATCTAGAGCAAACCCATTTTGTAAATTCAGAATCTGATCCAATCTTAGTCGTCTTGTTAGTATCGTACCCAAAAATGTTTTTATAATCGACATTACTATTAATTACTGTGCGTTTCAGATTGTCTTGTCGATGAGTTAGCAATTTATAAATTAACTCATCTGACCAATTAGAATTTGAATGTCCCCATAAATCGTCAATAAACAAATATTCTATATTTTTACATCTTTCATATAGCACTCCATTCCCTTGATTATTTGTGTAACTATTTCTTACGCTTTCTAACAAATTTGACATTTTAGTGAAAAAGATTTCTTTACCTTTTTTTATCAATTCATTAGCTATCGCAGAGGAAAGATAACTTTTGCCTGATCCCTGAACACCATAAATGAATAGCCACATTGGATTGGATTTTTTGATGAAATCATTCGTTATTTCAATCATGCTTTTTATTGGAAACTTTTTATCATTTTCATAAGCTTTGAAGACTGTTTTTATATCAGATTTTTTGTGTATTTCTTCAATGCCAGACTTTATTATTTCAATATTTTTAGATTTAAACTCAATGTTTTCAACTAAATTAGGATCTGAAAATTTCATCTGAAATCTATCATTGAAATCAAATATAGATTTATTCAAGACTATTACAGTTGGTAATTTTCTGTTGTACCTATAGGTAAATAAATAATCAATTTTTTCTTCCACCCAATTAGAATTAATTTGAGTTCCAAAATCATCGATTATTAAAAATGGTGATTCTATTAAAATATTATAAGAATCTTCCTCGTTTGTTGAAATTGTAGATCTGATCTCTTCAATGACATTTTGCATCGACTTAAACGTAACTGGATTGTTCCTCTTTACACAAGCGTGTGCTATCCCTAATGCCATATGTGTTTTTCCTGTACCTGTTGGTCCAGTTATAATTAACCACCCTCTAGGGTCCTCTGAATATAGTTTTGCTAATTCTAAATTTTTTGACAAGTTGCGCCCATCCGAAACTCCTATACTACCATCTGTTCTGAAATTATCAAAAGTAAACTCTTTTAATTTATCAAGACCAAAAAGTCTCAACTTTAATAAATAATCCAAATTTTGATTTTTTTCATTTTGACATTCACAAGGTATAGCATTCCGACGAGTATTTGCATCTTCTCCATCATCTAAGATCCATCTTGCCCCGTTACAAACGAGACATTCATTATCTAAATTTTCAAAATTATCATTAATATTGGGATCAAATTTTTCTTTATTTATTCTGTTTATGATTTCACTTAAGCTTTCCATTATTTATCCTTCTGTAATGGCTTGTTTATTTACAGAATCGATTGTTATAAACCTGCCTATCGAATCGTCAACGCCTAAGGGTATTGTATCTGTTGGACCATTTCTATGTTTTGCGATAATTATTTCTGCTTGGCCTTCTGGATATGGAATTCCAGGATTGTTTTTCATCCAATCTTCACGTGTAGTAAATTTTTCTTCTCTATGGATAAACATAACAACATCAGCATCTTGTTCAATTGAACCAGATTCTCGTAAATCAGATAATAGAGGTCTGTGTGATTGCCTGTGCTCAATTGCCCTTGATAATTGAGAAATTGCAATTACAGGAACTTTTAAGTCTCGAGCCATAGCTTTAATTTGACGAGAAATTTCTGAAACTTCTTGTGCTCTATTTGTGTCTCTGTTACCTTTATTTGTAGTAACAAGTTGCATGTAGTCTATTACAATAAAATCTAACCCATATTCTAATTGTAATCTTCTTGCTTTCCCTCTCATTTCCGCTACAGCTTGTATAGGTGAATCATCAATAAAAATTGATAAATCAGAGAGTCTTCCAATAGCATCAACTAGTCTGTTTTCATCTGAGCTACTTAATCTACGCATTCTTAAGGAATGCATATTGATTCTGCCTTGAGTTGAAAGCATTCTTGTAGCAATTTGTTCTCTTCCCATTTCCAAGGAGAATATTGCTACATTATTATTGTTAGAAGCCGCATTGATCGCAACATTAAGAGCGAACATAGATTTTCCAACAGATGGACGTGCAGCTATGACAATCATATCAGATCTTTGAAATCCACCTAAAAGATCATCTAATAAATTAAAACCTGAATTGACAGGTTGATTCTCATCATCAGACATATCAGTTGATGAGCTCTCTAAATAAGGAGTGAGAGTTTCTCTTAAAGGAACAAAATCTCGGCTCGGTTGATCAGTTCTTATGTTATAAATTATATCTTCTGCCTTGTTTAAAGCGTTTTCAATGTCAGGGTTATTATCAAATCCAATATCTGAAATATTCTCAGCTGCAGAAATTAAAGTCCTCATTGTTGCTGTTCTTCTTACCAAATTAGCATAATGTTTGATGTGCAAAGATGTAGGCACTACATTTATAACTTTTGCTAGATATGCTCTACCACCAACTGATTCCAATTTATCAATAGTTTCTAGTTCATGAGCAATTGTGATCTGATTTATGGGTTGTTGTCTAGTGAATAGATCTTTTGCTATTTCAAAAACTAGCCTATTTGCTTCCATATAAAAATGCTCAGGTTCTAATATTGAAGCTATTTTAGAGAACGCCAAATCGTCAATAAGCAATGAACCTATTACAGATTCCTCTGCGGACAAATCATGAGGGAAAAGTCTATCGGATAAAACCATATTTAAAATCTAATTATTTTTTACTGTGTATCTGATTTATTATCTTCATTTTCAGGTAATTCAGAAGTGGTTTTATCATCTTTTTTTTCTTTTATTGAATTATCTTTATTTATATTTTCTTTTTCTTCTAATTTTTTTAATTTTTCTTGTTCGATTTTATTTTCTTCTATCAAGATTTTAGATTCTTCGTCTGGGACTACATCTATTTCTAAATCAATTTCAACTTCTTCAACAAACTTTGCTTTTATCTTATAGTTTCCTATAGTACGAATGGGTTCCTGAATAATAAAATATCTTCTATTCATAGGTTTACTAATTAATGTCTCAGTATGATCGGCAATTATCGATGGAGTTATCGATCCATATAATCTACCTGTGGGTCCTGTTCTTACTTCAATTTTGATTGATGATTCTTGCAAAACTTCAGCTACTTCTTTCCAATCCTTAGTTTCTTCGATTCTTCTAACTTCAGCTTCAGCCCTGAGTTTTGTTGATCTTTGTAATGCTTCTTCTGTAGCCAAAACGGCTAGGCCATTAGGAATTAAGTAGTTTCTAGCAAATCCTGGTTTTACGTTTCTTACATCTCCTGCTCGAGCTGTTGGTAACAAATCTTTTAAAAACAAAATGTTCATTTTTTGATTATCCTCCAATCACATTTACTTAACACTGTTAAAATTTGCTAATATTAATTTCAAAGTATAATGTGATAACAAAATTATTTTATATATTTAAATGATAACTTAATTCAGGAGTGAATAATGCAATTTGATGAAATCCTAAAAAAGACTGAATACACAGAATCAAATAAGCCTAATTTGAAAGACTATGAGAGCGCATACAATTCATTTGATTGGAATGACGATGGTTATTCACGATTGGAATGGCTTTCAGATGGCGGTTTAAACAACGCTTACGAATCAATTGACAAGCATGTTGCCAAAGGATTTGGTGATAAATTATCCATGATTTGGATAGGTAAAAATGGTGAAGAAGAAAAATATACTTACTCAGATTTTAAAGAAGAGTCCGACAAGTTTGCTCAAGTAATGATCAAATTAGGAATGGAAAAAGGTGATCGAGTGTTCATCTTTATGGATAGATTACCAGAATTATATTTTGCAGCCATGGGTATTCTTAAAGCAGGAGGTATAATTGCTCCATTATTTTCCGCTTTTGGACCAGACCCGGTCAAAGATAGAATGCTAGATGCAGGAGCTACTTATTTGATAACTTCTCCTGATTTAAGAAATAAAATAAGCTCAATCATACCCGATATTAAAACTCTAAAAAATATAGTTGTTATCAATAAAGATAATCGCCAGAAAGAATCTTTGGTTAAAGGAGATTTAGATTATTATGAATTGATGAAAAAAGTGAAATCATCTGAATTTAGCATTGTAAATACTTCGCAATATGATTTTGCAATAATGCATTATACCTCTGGTTCTACAGGTAAACCCAAAGGTGTTTTGCACAGACACCAGGCTGTTGTCCAACAATTACTTACTGGTCATTGGGCCTTAGATTTAAGACCTGGAGATATGTATTTTTGTACAGCAGATCCTGGCTGGGTAACAGGTACATCTTATGGAATGATTGCTCCGTGGACAAATGGAGTTACTCAAATCATTTATGAAGGAGGGTTTGGAGCTTCTGCTTGGTATGAAATCATTGAAAAATATAAAGTTGATGTTTGGTATACAGCTCCAACGGCTATAAGATTGCTTATGAGAGCAGGGGAAGACGTAGTAAAAAAATATGATCTTTCCTCTCTTCGTTTCATAGGTTCAGTTGGGGAACCATTAAACCCAGAAGCTGTTGTATGGGGTAATAGAAATTACAAAATGCCTATTCATGATAATTGGTGGCAAACAGAAACGGGAGCTATAATGTGTGCTAATTTTTCATCCAATAAAATAAAACCTGGATCAATGGGTAAGCCAATTCCAGGAGTAACTATGGGTATTTTAGATGATGAATACAATGAAATTGAAACTGATAAAAGTGGAATCTTAGCAGTTCGACCTGGCTGGCCATCTCAAATGTATGCATATTGGCAACAAGATGAAATGTATAATTCTAGATTTAAAAAAGGATGGTACATAACTGGAGATCAAGCTTCTTGTGATAAAGAGGGATATTTTTGGTTTCAAGGAAGGGCAGATGATGTTATTAATACAGCTGGCCATCTGGTAGGGCCTTTTGAAGTTGAAAGTGCTTTAATTGAACATCCTGCTGTAGCAGAAGCTGGAGTGATAGGTAAACCTGATCCAATAGCTATGGAAATAGTCAAAGCTTTTGTTACTTTAAATCCTGATTATGAACAAACAAATGATTTAAGAAGAGAATTGATTAGATTTGCAAGAGAAAAATTATCAGCTGGAGTGGCACCTCGAGAAATAGATTTTCTTGATACTATGCCAAAAACTCGATCAGGTAAAATAATGAGAAGGCTTTTAAAAGCTCGTGAACTGGGAGAGCCGGAGGGAGACATTTCAACTTTAGAAGATGATTAAATAATTAGAAAAGGAAATCATGACAACATCACAATGGGGATCTATATATAAAGATTTGGGTATAAAACCAATAATTAATGCCACAGGGAGTGTCACAGCTTTGGGTGGTTCAATAGTTGCTGATGAAGTTAGAGCAGCTATGGAAATGTCAAACGACGTTTATGTTCCTATGTCTGAATTAGAACAAAAAGCCGGAGGTGAAATTGCGAGAATTTTAGATGTCCCGGCAGCGTACATAACTTCAGGCGCTGGTTCTGCATTAACTCTTGCAGCAGCAGCGTTTATGGCTGGTTCCGATGACGATAAAATTCAACAACTTCCAAATACTGATGGAATGCCAAATAAAATTTTGATTCAAAAAAGGCAAAGATATTGGTATGATCGATGTATGGAATTCTCAGGAGGTCAATTGGTAGAGGTGGGAAATGAAGATGGGACTTCTGCAGATCAACTTATTAAAGCAATAAATGAAGATACGGCTTGTGTTCATTTTCCTGTTTATGAACAAAAAGAAATTGATGATAATATTTTGTCTTTAGAAGAAGTTATAGAAATAACGCATTCAAAAAACAAATTTGTTTCTGTAGATGCAGCAGGTCAAATTTATCCGCTAGAGAATTTTGGAAAATATGTTAAGATGGGAGCAGATTTTCAATGTATAGCTGCAAAATACATGGGGGCTCCCCATTCAACAGGATTAGCTTTAGGTACCGAAGAGATAATTGATGCTATATCTCGACATTCATTCATTGGCTACGAAAGTAGAAGAATACGAGGGATTGGCAGACCTCATAAAATAGATAGACAAGAAATCATTGGAGTAGTTGTAGCTGTGAAAAGATGGCTAAGTATGAATCATGAAGAAAGACTATCTAAAGCAGAAACACAAACCAATACAATATTTAACAAAATAAAGAACATTGATGGATTACAAGTAAAAATCATTAATAACATTATTGGTCATCAACCCTTCGGTTTGTCTTTTGATATTGATGAATCAAAGTTTGGAATTAATAATGAATCGTTTGTTGAGTTGCTTAAAAATAACGAACCTTCCATCTGGACACGAGTTCCTGATGGAGAAAAATCGATTGTTATACATGTTTTCGGAATGAATTCTAAAGAAGCAGAAATTGTAGGAGATTCAATATCTAAAATTCTAAAGGATATTAAATGAAGACAATTTCCTTATTGAGTCCTGGAGACATGGGCTCTAATATCGCTAAATTTTTAATTGATGGAGGTTACGAAATTATTTCACCACTTGATGAAAGATCAAAATCAACTAAAGATAGAGCTAATAAAATGGGTATTAAAAATTGTCATACTCTAGAAAATGCAATAGATAACTCACAATTGTTGATTTCGATTTTGGTACCTAGTGAAGCTTTAGGATTATCTGAGAAATTGGCAAGATTGGATAGTAAAACTAAGAATTCTATTTTATTTGCGGACTTGAATGCAATTGCACCGAATACAACTATCAAGATGGAAAATAATTTAAAAAATACTAAAATCACTTTTGTTGATGGTGGAATTATTGGCGGACCACCAAAAGATACTAATTTTCCAAGAGTTTATATTTCAGGTAGCAATTCTTACAAATTGGCTGAATTAAATAATAAAGGAATGAAAATTATAGATATGGGAGGTAATATTGGTGATGCTTCAGCAATTAAAATGGCATATGCATCGATTACAAAAGGATATTCTTCTCTACTATTAGGAGCTATGTTTTTGGCGATAAAATCCAATAATTATGACTTACTGATTAAAGAAATAGAATCTTCTCAACCAAATGTTTTTAAAGATTTAAATAATTTAAACTCTATTCCATCAAAAGCGCATCGCTGGATTGGTGAAATGTATGAAATTTCTAAAACTTATGAAGGATATGAATTGTCTGGATCATTTCATGAAGCAGCCGCAACTATTTATGAAGAAGTTTCTAATTCTTTGTTAGGAAAAAACAGGCCCTCAAATAATCAAATAAATTTTAAAGGGAAAGAATTTTTTGAAAAATTAATGAGAGGATAGTTGTGTTATTATTCCATCAATGTTTTTTGCTAATAAACTAAATTCTTCTAGTGATTTTGAATTATTAATTACAGTTGGTTCATATGAAGAAGAATAATCAGCTAACAATGAAATTTCGCTCAATATAGGTAAATTAAGCTCTTCAGCCATTTCAATAGCAGCACCTTTTCCAAAAATCCCTCCTGTCATATTTTCAACAACACCAAAGACTTTCAAATTTAATTTTCTTATCATATTTATTGATCTTTTGGCATCTAAAGCTGCCAATTCTTGAGGAGTTGATACAATTATGAAACCATCTAGGTTGAGTGTTTGCATAACAGTCAAAGGAGCATCTGAAGTGCCAGGAGGTAAGTCACATAACAAATAATCTATATCATTCCAGTTTGTTCTAGAAATAAATTGGTTTATGGCATTATGAATCATTGGACCTCGCCATATTATTGCTTCATCTTCATTTTCTTGAAAAAAACCCATTGACATGACTGATACACCATATTTATTGGGAGGTATCATTTTACCTTCTGAATCTGCTTGAGGCCTTTCGGAAATTTTCAATACTCTAGTGACATTAGGACAATCGATATCACAATCAAGAATCCCTACTTTTTTACCTTGTTTTGCTAAAATAATTGCAAGATTAGTTGTTATTGTGGTTTTTCCAACGCCTCCCTTGCCAGAATAAATTCCTATTTTGTAAGATATAGAATTTAGAGATTTGGATATTTCTTGTTTTTCTTTAAATTGCTCTCGGACTTGTGCTAAACGTGCTTCCTCAGCAGGTGTAAGCTTTCTTGGTTCAGCCATCTAATCTATACCTAAAAGTCGTTTTCCATCTTCAGTTATCAACTCTGGGTTCCATGGAGGCTCAAAAACTAAATCTACAACAACATCTTCAACATCTTCAATTTCCGCTATTCTCCATTCAGCTTGTTGTGCAATATATGGTCCCATTCCACAACCTTGAGCAGTAAGAGTCATTTCGACATGGACTTCATTATCTTCAACAGCAACATTATAAATTAATCCCAAATCTACCACGTTTACAGGGATTTCAGGATCGTAGACTTCCTTTAAAGCTTCCATCACATCATCTTTTGTTAATTTACTCATATTGACTCCTTGATAAATATTATATAATAAAAAATTTTATATTTAAGTTGTTTTACTCACAATATTTTTTCTCAATTCACTTATTTGATCTCTTATGATGGCTGCTTTTTCAAATTCTAAAGATTTAGCTGAATTTTTCATTTCTTTTTCTAATTCTTTGATTAATTTTGTTATTTGTTTTGGGGTATAATCTTCTTTTATTTCTACAATATCTTCTCCTAGTTGATTCTCCTTTATTCTAGCAGTTAAATCTTTGACTTCTTTTACTATTTTTTTAGGTATTATATTGTTCTTTTTATTATGATCTTTTTGTAATTCTCTTCTACGATATGTCTCAGATATGGCAAAATCCATCGACCTTGTTATTTTGTCCGCATACATTATCACTTTTCCCTCATCATGCCTAGCAGCTCTTCCGATGGTTTGAATTAATGATGTTGAAGATCTAAGATATCCTTCTTTATCTGCATCTAAAATTGCAACTAATGAGACTTCAGGTAAATCTAATCCTTCTCTTAAAAGATTTATACCAACTACTACATCGTATGTACCCAAACGAAGATCTCTTAAAATCTCAATTCTTTCTATTGTGTCTATTTCTGAATGAAGATAGTGCACTTTAATACCGATTTCTCTCATATATTCTGATAATTCCTCTGACATTTTTTTTGTTAAAGTTGTCACCAAACATCTTTGTTTTTTTTCAATATTATTTTGTATTCTATTTACTAAATTATCTATTTGATTTTTTGTTGGTTCTACAATTATTTCAGGATCTAGTAAACCTGTTGGTCTAATTATTTGCTCTACCCGATCTTGCTGCTCATTATTTTCGTAATTTCCTGGAGTAGCTGATACGAAAACAGTTTGGGGTATTTTATTTTCAAATTCGTTGAAGTTTAAAGGTCTGTTATCTTTAGCTGAAGGAAGTCTGAATCCATGCTCAACTAACGTTGTTTTTCTTGAAAAATCTCCTTTATACATTCCATTTATTTGAGGTATAGTTATATGAGATTCATCGATAAAAATCATATAATCTTCATTAAAATAATCCAATAGTGTCCAAGGTGCACTTCCTGGCTTTCTTCTACCTAAATGTAATGAATAATTTTCTACACCAGGACAAGACCCTGTTTCACGAAGCATTTCCAAATCGTAATTTGTTCGTTCACGCAATCTTTGTGCTTCTAATAATTTTCCTTCTTTTTCTAATTCGTCTAATCTGAGGGATAATTCATTTTGTATGTCATCTATTGCATCTTTTAAACTTTCTTCAGGAGTAACAAAATGTTTACTTGGATAAATAGAAATTTTTTCCATATTTCTAAGTTTGTTTTTTGTTAACACATCTATTTCTGTAATTGTTTCTATTTCATTTCCATAAAATTCTATTCTGATTGAAAATTCTTCATAGGAAGGCATTATTTCAACTATATCTCCCTTGATTGAAAAAGTACCTCTTTTATTTTCATAATCATCTCGCATGAAGTACATTGAAATAAGCTTTTTAGATAAATCACTTGATTTAATTTCATCTCCAACTTTTAAATCAACTGAAATCGATTTGTATTCTTTAGGAGATCCTAGACCGTAAATACAAGATACCGATGCAACTATAATTGTGTCATTTCTTGTTAAAACAGATCTGGTGGATGCATGTCTGAGTCTGTCTATTTCATCATTGATATCTGATTCTTTTTCAATATAAGTATCGGTTCTTGGTAAATATGCTTCTGGTTGATAATAATCATAGTATGAAACGAAATATTGAACAGAATTATGAGGAAAAAACTCTTGGAGTTCACTAGCCAACTGAGCAGCTAAAGTTTTATTATGAGCTATTACTAAAGTTGGTCTTTGCACACTTTCTATAATTCCAGCCATGGTGTAAGTTTTTCCTGACCCTGTGACTCCCATTAAAGTTTGAAATCTCAAACCATTTTTTAAACCATCAACTAATTTTGAGATGGCTTTTGGTTGATCCCCGGTATGCTCAAAGGGTGAAACAATTTTGAATTTATTAGCTTTATTAATAGAATTTCCTTTTTTTACATATAAAAATTATTTCATTTGAATTTTCATCATATTGACCCTTATTATAATCTCCAAAAATATCAATTATTTCTAACCCAATTTCATCTGTTATTCGAATTACATCTTCAATATAGAGAAAATTTTCTACAGAAAATAATTCGACAGATAAATCACTTAGTTGTATTTTTAGATAATTTTTATGTATTCTTCTTTTAAAATCAACGTCACTTTTACTATATATTTCATAACTTTGCTTATTCAGTATTTTTTTTACTACAAAAGAGTAATTTTCAGTAGGCTTATAAAGATTAGGGTTGTGTAAATCAAAAATTAATAAACCATCTTTTTTTAGATGTTTGGACCCGATGCATAAAGCTTTAGTTTGATTATTTTCTGTTCCAGCATTCATTAAGGAATACGATGGATATATAACCAGATCATGAAGTTTATTGTTCATAGTATTATTGTTTTCTCTGATATCTAACTTTTTCATATCTTCTTTGATTAAAGTAATTATTCCTTGTAATGGTTGTTTTATCTTAATCTTTGATTTACATACATTTAGCATATCTTGGCTATCATCAACTCCAATCCAATTTACTTTATTTTGAAGACAATTTATAGGAACTCTGCCTGTTCCTACTCCCATTTCTAGAATATTTTTTGTTTTTGGAGTCATAAAAGATTTATAGAATTCAAGGTCATTTGGAGAAATCAAATGGTAAATTATATCGTACCATTTTGACCATTCTTTATAATTAGTTTTAGTTTGGCTCATTTTATAAATCATATGGGTTTACTTTATAAATTATTTATATATAAGTTAATAAAAGTTTAATGCTTAATATTTGTAATAATAAGTTAATTATATGAAATTATCATCAAGACAATCTAGATTGGGTACAGAAACAGCTTTTGAAACGTTAGCAAAAGCGAAAAAGCTTGAAGCTCAAGGAAAAAATATAGTACATCTTGAAATAGGTGAACCTGATTTTGATAGCCCTTCATATGTTATTGATGCAGCTAAAGAAGCTTTAGATCAAGGATTTACTCATTATGGCCCATCAGCTGGTCAACCAGAGTTAAGAAATGCAATTGCTATTCATCAAGGAGAATTCAATGGATATTCAATTTCACCAGAAAATGTTATAGTTACCCCAGGAGGGAAACCTGTGATGTTTTTTTCTTTGTTGGCGTTAATTGAAGAAGGAGATGAAGTAATATATCCGAACCCAGGATTTCCTATTTATGAATCAATGATTAATTACTCAGGTGGCACACCAATTCCTATGAAATTGGAAGAAGCAAAAGACTTCAATGCAAATATCGATGATTTGAAAAAATTGATTACAGATAAAACAAAAATGATGATTATAAATTCTCCTAATAATCCTTGTGGATCAGTGACTACTAAGGATGATTTGGAACAAATTGCTGAGATAGCAATAGAAAATAATATTATAGTTCTTTCTGATGAAATTTATAAAGATATGTATTACGAAGGAGAACATTATTCCATAACAAAATTTAATGGAATGAAAGAACGGACAATCATCCTTGATGGATTTTCTAAAAGTTATGCCATGACCGGTTGGAGATTGGGGTATGGCATTTTTCCGGACTTTTTAGTTGAAGACATAACCAAATTAATGACAAATTCTGTTTCTTGTACTTCTGTTTTTAGTCAAATGGCTGCTATAGCTGCTCTAGAGGGATCCAGGGAATTCACTATAAACATGATGGAAAAATTTAAGATAAGAAGAGATATTATTGTTAATGGTTTGAATTCCATTGAAGGAGTAACTTGTAGAACTCCATTAGGTGCTTTTTATGCTTTCCCAAATATTTCCGGAACAGGATTGTCAAGTTCTGATTTCGCTGATATAGCATTAAATGAATATGGTGTAGCCTTATTGTCGGGTACTGCTTTTGGTGAATATGGAGATGATTACATTAGAATTTCTTTTGCAAATTCTGAGGAAAATCTTCTAAAAGCGATTGATAGATTAAACGATATGATAAAAAAACTATAAGATATTTATATCCAAAAATACTCCTTTGCCCCGCGAAGTTTTTATTATATCCAAGTTGTTAGTCAAATTGTTTGCTTTTTCTCTTATCCTGAATATGTGAAGTCTCATAGCTGACTTATTTATATTTTGATTGTCAGGCCAAAGTATTTTTTCTATTTCTTCATATAATAAAACTTGCCCATTTTTTTGGATTAGATTTTTTATTATGAGATACTCAGAATTAGATAAAGAAATTTCCTTATCTTTAAATTTTAGTAACTCCAAATTATCGTCTAGTTCAAAAAAAGAAGCTTCTTCTGATTTTTTTTGATTATTTGAAAAAACATTGCTAAAAACAATATTATCTTTATTTGTTTCTAAGTTTCCTGATTTTATTCTGTTATAAAAAGAAATCAATTTACCTATTGATTCTAATTTATATTCGAGTAATTTAAATTCTTGATGCCCATCAAAGAAAACATAAACACAAGCATTAGTTTCCAGTCGATTGAGAATTGGTATTGCAATAACATATTTGAATTTAATTTCACTGAACCAATTGGGAAATAAATCACTGTCTTTAATTTTGTCATATATTTTAGAATTACCAGTAGAGCCTGTAATAATTGCTAACGTATTATCTTGATTGAATTCAGAATTGAAAGACTCCAAATTTAGTTCTTCAGAGCTACTAAAAGTTTTTGGTTTAAAAGACCCATTCATTTTGTCCATTTCAGTTATTATTACACATTCGCTATTAGATATAATTCTTATAGAATTACATAAATCTTTATGATTACTTGTTTCTTTGTTCAGGAAATCAATACCATCAATTATTCTAGTTTTCTCATTAAGATCAATAATTCTATTTTTTAAATAATCATTTTCTTTAGAGAATTTAATAGATTGATTTCTGAAAAATAAAAAACCAATAATAAACAAAATAAGGAAAGAAGCTAAGAATGTAATGACTGAAATTATAAGCATAATATTTTTTTCTATACGCTTATTTTATTTGAATTTGAAATTTATTATCTACTAAGATTTAATATCTCTTTGATAGAAAACGTAAAGTCCTATAATAAAACTTATTATAATCAATAATGAAATTACCAATATGTGAAGAGAATTTACACCATTTTGTATTACAGCATTACTATTATAGTAATAGTGGAGAGCAATATACCTAGTGAAATCTAATTTATCTACAACAGTGTATATGGAATCAAATACATATCCTGTAATCGCAATAAAAGCAGTAATAGATGCTGCTATAGATCTTTTACCTGTAATGGCTCCAATAGAAAACGAAATTGATCCAGTACACAACCCAAAACTAAATAAAGCAATTGCTGCATAGAGAAGGTTTATCAAACTAATATCAAAATTGAAGACTAATGACCCGATTCCAAGTGTTATTGCAAAAATTATGGCCAATAATAAAATACAAAAAACAAGTGCTAAGTATTTTTCTATATAAAATCTAGTTCTAGAGATTGATAAAGTTAAAATTTGGTCTATTGTTTTATTCCCTTCTTCTGTTGCTATTGATGATGAGCCTATGGTTATACCAAAAGCTCCAATAATTAAGGGTCCAATAAGATGCATGAATTCTCCATTTAAAAATCCAGTAACCGATAAATCATCTCCAAATCCGGCGATTGCTTTTACAGCATCGGGGAATAAATCTAACATTTGTCCAAATGTGTCTGAAAACAAGGTCCAAAAATACGTCAATAATAGAGTATATGCAACTGCTCCTAAGCAGAAAGAGATTATTTTTTTTCGGTTTTGATAAATATCGTTTCTTAGAATATACATTTTTTTAGAAATACTCCAATAAAGTTTCATTTAGATCGGAAGTATCAGAATAGAGTTGTTCAATTTTATATTTTGATAAAAATTGAACAAAATCGTTCATTGATCCTACTATGTAAAAAATAAATTCATTTTCATTTCTAATATAGTTTTTTATTGCTTTGTTTTTTTTGATATCTTGTATTTTGGGGGATTCAACAAATGTAACGGTTATTTTTGTTAAAGACTTTCTGTTTAATTCTTCTTTACTTTGTGAAGCAACTACTGATCCTTCTTTGATAATAGTGACTCGATCGCAAGTATTTTGAATTTCTAATAAATCGTGAGAAGACAGTAGGATAGTAGATCCTGATTGTTTTTCTTCTTCTAAAAGTTTACGAAACTCTCTTTGAAGGTTTGGGTCTAATCCACCTGTAGGTTCGTCAAGAATTAATAATTTGGGGCTTTTCATAAATGCTTGAACTATACCTACTTTTTGTTTATTTCCTTTAGATAAATCTGCTATTTTTCTGTTAAAATCTAGATCAAATCTATTAGAAAGATCTTCGTATCTTTTGGATTTACTGTTTTCTAATCTAAGAAGATATTTGAAATAATCTATGGATCTCATGTTTTCATATGATCTGAAATCGCCTGAAAGGTATGATATGTCTTTCCTTTGAATATGATTATTTTTTTTTATTTTTTCTCCCATGATATACATATCCCCGGAAGTTACATTTGTTAACCCTAAAAGACATCTCATAGCTGTGGTTTTACCAGCTCCATTTGCTCCTAGTAGTCCATGAACTTCCCCTTCTAATACTGAGAAATCTATTTCATTTAGAGCAGTTAAATCTCCAAATTTTTTTGTTAATTTTTCTACTTTTATCACTGTAGTCATATGTAATTATTACTAAATAGTTTTTGAATACATTTCAACGGATTCATCATTAAAATCAGCATTTGTAAATACTTTTTGAACATCATCTAAGTCTTCTAATTCGTCTAGTAATTTTAATGTTTGACTTGATTGATTTTTGTCTAAACTAACAGTTGAATTAGGGACTAGAGCTAATTCTGCTTTATCAATTGTAACGGAATCATTTTTTTGAATCTCTTTCTGAATATTTGAAAGATTCGTATAAGAACAAGTTATTTCTATGATTTTATCTAAAATATCAAAATCTTCTGCACCTTGATCAATGGTATCCAATGCAATAAGCTCTGGGTCTCCATCTGATATGGTCATTACAATCTGACCTTTTTGTTCAAAGTTCCATGATACCGCCCCGGTGGTTGCAAAAGTCCCTCCCGCCCGAGTTATAGTAGATCTTACACTTGCTGCAGATCTATTTTTATTATCAGTAAGAGTTTGAATTATGATTCCTACTCCTCCTGGACCAATTCCTTCATAGGTGATTTCTTCAAAACTATCTGCTCCACCTGCATTATTTCCTGAACCTTTAGCAATGGCTCTATCGATATTATCCTTTGGCATATTTTGAGATTTGGCATTATCAATTGCTAATCTTAATCTGAAATTCAATTCAGGATCTGAGTCTCCGCTTTTAGCTGCAACGGTTATTTCTCTTGATAGCTTAGTAAACAAAACACCTTTTCTTGCGTCTTGAATACCTTTCTTATGTTTTATGGTGCTCCATTTTGAATGCCCAGACATAATATTTTCTCTATTTACAAAATTTCCAGCATTATTTTAGTATTTTTTTTTGTTGATGCTAGTTTTAATATGTTTCTTATAGATTTAGCAACTTTCCCGTTTTTTCCTATTATCTTACCTTTGTCACTTTCGTCTACTGTCAATTTAATTATTGTTTTATTATCTTCATCAAAAGATTCAACATGAATTTGATCCTTTATTTCGACTAGACAACTTGCTATATACTCAACTAACTCTTCTGGATTGGTTGGATTACTATTTTTTCCCATTTTTTTTCTCTTTTATGGCAATTCCTTTGGTCTTCATTAAGCTATAAACTGATTCTGAAGGTTGTGCTCCGTTGTTAATCCATTTAAATATTTTTTCTTCATCAATTGTAATGTCGGGAGGATCTTGCAAAGGATCATAAGTGCCTATCAAATCTATATACTTACCATTCCTTGGAGCCCTTTGATCGGCAACCACTATTCTGTAGAAAGGTTTTCCTCTACTTCCCATTCTTCTAAGTCTAATTCTGACCATTTAAATATGCCTTGTAGTTTGTTAACAAATTAATTTTACTCTACTTTATTGTCATTTATCCACACAGTTCCGTCTGAAAAAAATTCTTTTTTCCAAATAGGGACTGTTTTTTTTAATTCATCAACAAAAAATTTTGAAGATTCAAAAGCCTCTTTGCGGTGTTTACTTCTAATAATCAAAATCATACTTATTTCTCCAGGATATACATATCCTGTTCTATGGATCACTATTACATTATCAATTGACCATTTATCTTTGATTACTAAAATAATTTGTTCAATTTCATTTTTGGCCATTTCTTCATATGATTCATAAAAAAGTTTTTCTACTTTTTTATTTTGATTGAATTCCCGAGTAACCCCATAAAATGTGACTATAGAACCGTTGATTGAATCAATGTTTTGTGGAACAAATTCTTCAGCCAAAATTTTCTTTTTTGTAATAATTATGTTGTCTTTGATTGTTATGTTGTTTCCTTTTCCGCCACTAACTGGTGGAATGATTGCTATTTCGTCTCCATCAAAAACCTCAGTATCCAAAGTGCAGTACTCCATATTTTTTGCATACATATAGTTTTTCCTATTTAATATTTCTATATTGTGTTCTTCTGCTATTAATTCAAGTATTTCTTTAATAGTTCTCACACCTTTAAATGAGACATTTAATTCATTCATCCCAATATCATCTTTGATTTTAGCAAAAAACTTTATTTTAATATTTGTCATTTGTTAGGTTCTTAGTTTTCATTTATAGTAAAATTATATTCTAGTTACATAAAAGGGGAGATCGCATAGAGGCCTAGTGCACCCGCCTGCTAAGTGGGAGGGGTTTACGCCCCACGCGGGTTCGAATCCCGCTCTCCCCGCCATAAATTTGTTTTATACTTTAAAGTCTACA
>Ga0066372_10000126_pt1 | contig 25225 bp, 27 predicted proteins | sample Knorr_S15_td_250_FD_77011 | JGI IMG/M metagenome (GOLD analysis project Ga0066372, IMG submission 77011) | Marine microbial communities from Southern Atlantic Ocean transect - Knorr_S15_td_250_ad_251m_LV_A | ecosystem: Environmental > Aquatic > Marine > Oceanic | place: Southern Atlantic ocean... | reverse complement strand
TTTTTTGTCAATCCATCCATTTTTTGGCTCGAGGCTCTCTTGGTACGTTATCGTCGATGTTTATCATATGCTTTGCTAGAGGTTTTAATCTCGCCATTATTTCATTGACCAATTTCACTGTAACGCTCGACTCGAGTAGTGCTTTTTCCATCAATTCCAACCATCTTTCTGAATGAGCTGGACCGATGACGAACGGGAAGTGTCTAATTCGGAGGCGCGGGTGTCCCCATATTTGTGAGTACACCGGTTCGCCACCGAGCCATTGCTCCATGAACAAAGATTGTTTAGCTTGACTGGCTTTTAGGTCTTCACCGAAGAGATGGCCAATCAATTTGTCTTCGGAAGCACGGGTGTAAAACGCTTCGACGAATTTGCGGACCACAGGCCTGCCGCCAATCGCTTGCAGGAGGCTTTGTGGCAGAGCGGCCTGCTTGGCACCGGAGAGGGTTTTCTTATTATGCTCACTGAAGCCGTCGCAGGCTATGAGTGGCAAGGAAGGATATTTTGTAAATGTTGCCGGATTTTGGTCATGCAGCGAGCACCGCAGGTATTGGGCGGCCTTTTTCGCGGCGATAATTTTGGCATGGGTACATACTCCGCAGATACCGAGATTCGAGTTGGCTGTCATTAGATATCACTGTTCCTTGATGGCGATATGCATCATTACGGTGCCAAAAACAAACTCAAATACTCGTACAACGGTGAATCCATTAACTCTAAGCTGAGCGGAAAATTCGGTTGGGCTTAAAAAGTTTTCGGCCGAAACAGGTAAGTAGCTATAGGCATCTTCATGACCCGAAAGAATTTTGCCTATCAGGGGCACAAGGCTGTTGAAGTGAAAGCGTGCACCCGGAGCTGCGATTCGCTGCACTAATGTGCGTGGCTGCAGTCGGGCCGCATCAAGGGTAATAAGCCTCCCCCCCGGTTTTAATACTCGGTACGCTTCTTGAAGCGCCGTATCTAGTTTTGGAATATTGCGTAGAACGAATGCTCCTGTCCAAGCGTCAGCAATTGAATCAGGTAGAGGAAGGCTAGTCGCGTCAGCCGCGGCGAAGTCGACATTAGGGAAGTTTTTTTTCTTAGATTTTGAACGAGCATTTAGCAACATAGGTTGAGCGAAGTCCAAGCCGACGACATTCTTTGCCCCCATCTTCGAGCATTCAAGGGCAAGATCCCCGCTTCCGGTGCCGGTGTCAATTATTAAATCGGCGTAACTTCCAACTGCAGCCGAAGCGACAAGATTTCGCCAACGGATATCCAGACCAAAAGTCATTACTCTGTTGACGAGATCATATTTCGGAGCAATTTCACTGAACATATTCTGCACGTAGTTAGCGCGCATTTCGGGATTTTTAAACATATCGTCGAGTGAATTTTTAATAGGTACCATTTACGTAGAGTAAACGCATGAGCGTTCCTGTGCAGTTGATGTAGAATCTTATGATGAGTAGTAAAGCTAGAGTAATCAAACTGTTTAAGTACCCTGTGAAGTCGTTCACGCCAGAGTCGGTTCAATCTCTTCAGATAGCTGATGATGGACGAGCTTTAGGGGATAGAGTGTTGGCCTTTAGGTTTGATAACTCAGGTGAGGCGATGAGAGAGACACCGCACGGTGGCTGGTGGTATAAAGCCCACCTCGTGTCGTTAATGCATCTTCCTGACATCGCCCGACTGGACCTCATCTTTGATAACGACACCCGATATTTGACTATCTCGAAGGACGACACGGTGTTGGTTCGTGATTCTATCCAAACTGACGAGGGAAGGTTAAATATCGAGACCCAATTGGAGGGTTTTCTGCGCGAGCTTCCTGAGGATTTAAGGCCAACAGATGAACAGTTTCCCATACATATAGAGGGTGACGGAATTGGGGGAAGATTTCATGACCGACCAACCGGCCAGTTGTCACTGCACAGCTTGGCGAGTCTAAATGCTCTTGCGGGTGCTTTGGGGACAGAGTCATTAGATGAATACAGGTTTAGGTCAAACATCGTAATCGACGGAGTTGAGCCGTGGGAGGAGCTTGAGCTAATAGGCAAAAGAATATCGATCGGTGATTTAGACTTTGAAGTAACTGGCCCGGTGATCAGGTGTCTAGCTGTTCACGCAAATCCCGCGACAGGGGTGCGTGATCAGCAAATACTTACAACTCTGACTCGAAAACTGGGACAGGAGGAGCCGACATTTGGAATTCTTTTACAACCAGTCGAGAAAGGTGGACTGCTGAAGCTTCATGATAATTTGGTGGTCAGGTCATAGGTAATAAGGAGCTCAGTTAGCATGATTCCTTTCGACGTGACAGCAGATGACGCAGGAGATCGCTTAGCCAATCTTGAGAAACAGTTGCTAACACTACCGTCACGAAAGTCGTATTTACTACCAGCTTTTCATATGGCCCAAGAATATCTTGACTGGCTTCCACGGGAATCTATTTTAGTAATCGCGAGCCATTTGCGAATTCCTTTGTCGGAGGTATATGCCACTGCGACTGCGTATTCCGAATTGCGTCTGGAAAAGCCCGAATACGGAGCATGGTATGTGTGTACTGGTGTTGCCTGTGAGGCTGCGGGCGCGCAGCGCATAATTGACGCGATAAAGATTGTACCTGAAAAATTTGGGCGTACGGATTGTCAATTTTTATGTTCGTTGGCCCCGATATGTACAGATCACCGAGGAAAAATCCTTGGGAGACTGACTGAAAATAGAGTAAGAGCTCTTTTTCTGGAAGACAGTGGAGATCAGCAAACTTCATGACTAGCCAGCAATCCTTTTTGAAGACTATTCTCGACGAATCGAGTAAACACTCTATCGCCAAACTATTTATTCACAAAGGTACCTGTGGTGACGCGACAGATATTGTTTCGGTTTGCGAGAAGCAGGGAATAATTGAGCTGGCGATGAGCTTGAACGCCGAAATTATTGAAACATCCTGTGACGGTAGGTGCTGGGCGGCACCGTCGGTTACTGCCCAAAAGATCGATGACGGGGGTGTGTCTTATAGCAGGCGATTTGATCGCATTGACCTGGGTGTAAAACTTAAGGAGCTTGCTGAGGTACTTGATTTATCAACGGTGCATAATGTGTTTGATGATGGGGCAACTGGACTAACTTCACGATTCGGTCAATTGGACGGAACTTTTCTCGCCGCGGTGGAGCACGGAGCTTACGGCGTGGCGGAGAAAGTATTTCGACAAGATCAAAAAAGCATCCTCAGTAAAATTGAGGAGAGTAAGCTGTCGGGAAGAGGGGGTGCGCATTTTCCTACAGGTCTAAAATGGAGGCTAGCAGCACAGAATGAAGGGCCTCGCTATTTGGTTGTGAACGCTGAAGAAGGCGAGCCTGGGGTTTTTAAAGATAGGCATTTGCTAGAAGCAGACCCCCACAGGCTGATCGAGGGAATATTAATTTGCTGTTACGCCGTTGGCGTAGAAAAAACATTCGTTTATATAAACGGCCAAGCTCATAAGGGAATCGAGTCATTTATGACTGCACTTGAGCAAGCTCAGAATTCCGGGATTACTGGACCGAAATTTCTTCCGGAAAAAATGGCCGTTGATATAGAGGTGCGGGCGGGTGCGGGTGGATATGTCTGCGGGGAAGAGTCTGTAATTTTGAATTCGATAGAGGGGGAGCGCCCCGTCCCTAGGTTTAAGCCACCATTTGCAACCGACGAGGGATTATGGGGCATGCCAACGGTGATTAATAACGTCGAGACTCTGGCTGCGGTTACCACTCTTTGGCAAGATTTCCCTCCTCCAACAAAACTTGTTTCTCTTTCGGGTAATATAGCGCGCCCGGGCGTTTACGAAATTCCTGCTGATGGAACCTTGAGTTGGAATGGGTTTTTGTTGTCTGTTGGTGCGGAATTACAAACTGTGCCGGCTATTCTTTTAGGTGGCCCTTCCGGAACATTTGTAACCCGTGAGAAATTTGACGAACAAATAGAGATGAAAAACATTGGCGCCGGAGGAATTTTCGTATTGTCACCAAACTCATCAATTAAGGAAATTACAAACTCTCTTGCCGGTTATAATGAGCGAGAATCGTGCGGAGAATGCACCCCCTGTAGAGAAGGTACGATTCGACTTACTCAACTGCTGCAGCAGGAGACTGTGAACCTTAAAAAGGTTGAAGAATTAATTGAAGTCATGGAAGAAGCGTCACTGTGTATGCTCGGTGGAATGGCTGGCAGACCGGTGAAAAGTGCAATTGAAAATTTTCCTGCCACCTGGATATCAGCAGAGCAGTGAGAGGCGTAGCGGTGGTAGTATTGCTGGGATTCAGCCTGCTCGTTGGATGCACGGAGGGGCCTGTTGACGTGGTGGCAACAGCAACAACAGGAGCCAAGAGTACTGAAACCACGGCAGCCGTAGCGTCATCAACAGCGTCATCAACAGCGTCATCAACAGCGCCATCAACAGCGCCATCAACCCAAACTCCCCAGCAGACTGTGAGCGCGACTGTTTCCGCATCAGCGTCTCCAATTCCAACGGCACCATTGGCTGTGATTGATTTGAACGATTTCATTACTAATTATGGATATCCTGCAACCGCTACGTACGCTCAGATTAAAATCGAGCGGATTGGGGTGAACGCATTCGTATCTGCGCGAGTGGTTAACTACGGCCAGACTATGCCAGATCCCTACGGGCCAGCGGACGTTATTTGGTACGATCTGAGCGCTTGGGGTGGTACTCTAGGCGGGTCTCCGGGCGTGGGAAATTCAATTTTCGCGGGACACTATGACTACGCGGCATGGGTACCGTACGCTGGCGTGCGATATGGTCCAGCATGGTCCGTTTTCGTGAATCTAAGGAACTTAATAGTTGGAGACATAATTGAAATAGATAAAGACAATGTGAGCTATCGGTATGCAGTATCACAGGTGTGGAATGTGGGACCAGAAAAAGGTACCGAGTTTTGGGAACGTATGTGGTCATCTGACGTATTGGTTGATTCGGTAACCCTGTACACCTGTGGCGGTGTTTTTGACAAGACTACGGGTGAATATCCGAGAAGAACCGTAGTGCGTGCTGAAAGAGTGATTGAATGAAAAAAGAGTACTGGAGATAGTGTGAAACCCACGGTTTTAATAGCGGTATCTGACAAAACAGGACTGGGAGATTTCGCAGGTGAGCTAGTGAGACTAGGGTGGCAAATTTTAGCGACTGGTGGAACGGCAAGCTTTATTAGCGAGTTGGATCTTCCGGTGACCGCCGTGTCCGAATATACGAAAAGCCCGGAAATGCTCGGCGGTAGAGTAAAAACGCTACACCCGCTGATACACGGAGGTATTTTGTACCGTCGAGGTAATGAAGAGGACGAAAGTGAGATAAAAGCTCGAGGGATAAATTCAATTGATCTTGTGGTGTGTAATCTTTACCCCTTTCAAGAAACGATCGCGAGCGACGAGTTCACAGAGGCTGAAGCAATTGAGCAAATTGATATAGGGGGCCCGACTATGATACGCGCGGCCGCAAAAAATTATGAAGGTGTAGGAGTAATTGTCGACCCCTCTGATTATAGGAAAGTAATTGATCTTCTTGATGAAGGTACTGGTGTTCAGGCCCTTGATTTGTCATTAAGAAGGCAACTTGCTGCCAAAGCCTTTAAGCATGTAAGTACCTATGACGCGATAATTTTTAGCTTTCTGACAGATCAGGATACGGTTTTTCCAGATGAACTTACGATCACAGCTAAGTTAAAAACGAAATTGCGATATGGAGAAAACCCGCATCAAAGAGGCGCCCTATATGCGATAGAGGGGAGTCAAGGATCGCTCGGTGGCGTGGGAGGATACACCCAACATCATGGGCTGGAGATGTCGTACGTTAATGTTTTGGATGCGTCAGCAGCTTTTGATTGCGTTTCTGATCTTAGGGAGCCAGCGGTGGTAATTGTGAAGCATACTAATCCGTGCGTGGCGGGCGTTGCGGACTCGATGAAGGATACACGCGAATCACTTGCGGAACTTTACGAGCGGGCTTTGATAAACGGTGACTACGTAAGTGCCTACGGGGGGATTATTGCGACGAACAGGGCGGTCGATTTCGCGCTAGCGGAAGCAATAAGGGATGTCAGGCATCCCGAAACTGGATCTCGAATGTTGTACGACATCGTGATAGCTCCGGCTTACGATTCGGATGCTCTAGCGCATCTGAAGAAAAAATCTAAGAATTTGAGAATATTGGAGGCTCCTTTGGAGTCACTTAAGGGAGATTCGGAACAGGTAGAATTCAGAGGTATCAGGGGAGGACTTTTGCTTCAGACACCAGACAAGACGCCTGAGATTACGTTCGAATCTGTAAGTAAAAAACCTCTTACGTCTCTCATTGAGACTGATTTGGCAGTTGCCTGGACGTTGTGTAAGCATGTGTCTTCAAACGCGGTTGTGCTCGTCAAGGATCGGGTTTTAGTAGGAATGGGCGCTGGCCAACCAAACAGAGTAAGTTCGGCAAAAATTGCAGTCGAGCAGGCGAAATCTCGTGCCGAGGGAGCGGCATGTGCGACGGACGCCTTTCTGCCATTCCCCGACACGCTTGTAGTTATCGCAGATGCAGGTTGTGTCGCGCTAGCTCATACAGGTGGCTCTATTCGGGACGAAGATTCGATAGCGACTGCAGACGAGAGAGATATTGTTTTGGTTACCACGGGATACAGACATTTTAGACATTAGAGATAGGCGGTTCGACAGGCTCGCCAGCTATAGATACACTAGGTTTACTTAGCTTAATGACGACTGGAAATCAGCTACCTATGATTTACGTAGACTTCATTATGACTGTTTCTGAAGGACATCTTTTTGTCTAAGAATTCAGGACCTCTCACCTACGCTAAGTCGGGAGTTGACTTAGATGCTGACGCCCGACGAACTAAGAGGATTATTAAAGAAGTATCAAAGACTCATCTAGGTACCATGGTGGATGACTTACCGGGTGGCTTTGCTGGAGGAATTAGATTGCCGGAAGGCGATCAGACGTTAGTAGCGTGTACCGATGGTGTCGGCACGAAGACTTTATTACACTCATACTCCGGAACTTTTCAATCGGCGGGGATAGATGTTGTTGCTAATAACGTCAATGATTTGATTGTAACTGGAGCGACTCCCGTAGCTTTTTTAGACTATATCGCTATGTCCGGGTTAAGTGAAGATTCGGTTGTCGAGATTGTTAAAGGTGTGAGTGAGGCCTGTCTTTCAGATGGATTAGCGCTTATATCCGGCGAGACCGCGGAAATGCCTGGTATATATACAGCAGGACATTTTGATCTTGCAGGCACAGCAATCGGCCTGGTATCCGAGCTAGATAAGTTCCGAATAAGCGAGATAAGTGCGAGCGATGTTCTGTTGGGACTGCCTTCAGGTGGACTAATGACTAACGGTTTTTCTTTAGCACGCGCAGCGATAGGAATTAGGGGAGAAGAGTTGCATGACATAGGTCTGCTCCAAGATCGTCCGAGCCTGTTAGAGGGAGAGAGCGTGGGAGAGGTGTTGACCCGACCTCATCCTTCGTTTTGGAATGCGTTTAAACAAATAAAGAATGCCGGATTAAAGATCAAAGGCGCCGCGCACATAACTGGAGGTGGGATTGGTGGAAACTTGTCACGTGTTATACCAGCTGGGTGCGTTGGGGTGGTCGATGTCACAAGTTGGCGTCGTGATCAGATTTTCAACTACATTCAAGAGCAGGGCAGAATTGAACTAGGAGAAATGTTTAAAGCGTTTAATATGGGAATTGGCATGATAATGGTTTTGTCTGAAGAAGACTCAGAACTCGCGCTTGCTAGGTTCTCTGAATTCGTGGAGTTGGGAAAGATAGAGCAGTCGGATGAAAGTCAAAAAGTGATTCTGTCAGGGGTGGGACTATGAGTAATTCAGCTGATCCGGTTGAACTAATGCGATCTGCCGAGACTATCGCAGTTGTTGGTGTTTCTGCACGCTCGGATAGGGCCTCGTACGAGGTTGCTGAGTACCTGATTGAAGCTGGATATGAGGTATATCTTGTAAATCCTCGCGAGACTGAAATTCTCGGAAAGAAGGTTTACGATCGGGTTCAAGATTTACCAAAATCTGTTGATATTGTTGATATTTTTAGAAAGCCAGCGGATGTTTTACCGGTTGTAGAAGACGCGATAGAGGCGTCAGCAGGTGCAATTTGGATGCAACTGGAGATAGTTAATCAAGAAGCGGCGGAGCTGGCACAGGCGTCTGGCCTTGAGGTGGTAATGGATCGATGTACGAAAATCGAACATCGGAAAATCTCATAAGTGAGATAACTAAATAAGGAGTCAGCACTTGGATGGTCTTTCAGAGAAGTGTGGTATTTTTGGGGTGTATGCGCCAGAAGAAGATGTCGCGAGACTGACTTTTTTCGGCATTTATTCTCTCCAACATCGAGGGCAAGAATCAGCAGGTATTGCTGCATCTGATGGACATCAAATCAGAATAGAAGCGGGTATGGGATTGGTTTCGCAGGCTTTCGATGAGCAACGCTTAGCCGCTTTGCCCGGTATTGCCGCAATAGGGCACACTCGCTACTCAACAACAGGCTCTACTTTGGAGTGTAATACGCAACCACTTTTGGTAAATGGTGTACATGGTGAATATGCCGTGGCACATAATGGAAATGTTGTAAATGCGAAGGAATTAAAGTTGTTGTTGGGCTTAGAGGATCATTTTTTTGAAACAACGACTGATTCTGAGGTGCTGGCCAGGATACTTAGTGACGGACCCGGCAGAGATTTGAACGATAGATTTGCTTATATGATGACTAAAGCGAATGGTGCATATTCTTTAGCAGTACTAACGACTGATGCGCTTTACGCGACTAGAGACCCTCTTGGAATTAGGCCCCTCTGTATCGGAAAGTTACCCTCTCGTGATGACGGTGGTGGAGGTTGGGTGGTTTCATCCGAATCATGTGCGTTAGACCATCTTGGGGCCACGGTTATTCGCGATGTAGCGCCTGGTGAGGTCGTGAAGATTGATGCTGAAGGTATTAGTTCGTTTTTTCCGCTTGGCGAGGATTCCGGTAGAACAGATAAGGACGAAAAGCTTTGTTTGTTTGAGTTTATTTATTTCGCACGACCCGACTCCGTCTTATCTGGATCGCTTTTGCATGAAGTTAGACGACGGATGGGTGTTAGGTTAGCGCGGGAGCACCCAGCCGAGGCAGACATTGTTATAGGTGTACCCGATTCCGCAACACCGGCCGCCATTGGTTATGCCGAAGAGAGCGGAATTCCCTATGTGGAAGCGTTGGTTAAAAACAGGTATGTAGGTAGAACTTTTATTAAGCCGGACCAACGACTGCGGGAACGTGATGTTGAGCTGAAATTGAACCCACTTAAGCACGTACTTGAAGGGAAGAGGGTTTTAGTGGTTGACGATTCTATCGTTAGAGGCACAACCACGCCCCGAGTAATTCGGATGTTACGTGAGGCTGGCGCCAAAGAAATACACATGCGAATTTCTGCTCCTCCGATAACCCACCCTTGTCCTTATGGCACCGATATGGCTACAAGAGGCGAACTGATTGCGGCTCGAAATTTTTATCCTGATGGCTGCACGGTAAATATAGATGCGATTGAGAATCATGTTGGTGCAGACAGTTTGCGCTATATTTCGTTGGAAGGTGCCAGTTGGGCCACCAGTAGAGGTAGTGGTCATTGTGCTGGATGTTTCACGGGTAAATACCCGACAGAAGGAATTCCTCTTCAGTTGGATAAATTTGAACTCGAGGCAAGTGATGCAACGGGATCGATGCCGTCTATCTTGCCCCTGATCCGGTCATAATTTCCAGTGCCCATTCAGGTATTACCCCTGGCTTGAATTCAGAATTGCTCATATCAGCTAGGGCTCCGGCAACTATATTTACCCGGGACAACGATTCGTCAGCCAAGATTCGCGCTGAACTTGATTTGCAGATTGAGATTTTTCGATCATTGTCCTTAATTAAGAAAACCTCCCACTCAGTTATATCCCGTAGATCGCCTGAGGCATGTTCCTCCAAGAAGTTCCCTTCTACGACCACGGATTTAATTCTATCGAAAGGTATCAGTTCTTGAGTACCAATACCTAATCCAAGATATTTTTGCTGAAGGCGTGAAGTACCCTTGTTTTTTTCCATAACAAAATTACTTCCAGCTATTCCATAAACGGTTCCTAAAATAGCGGTAGGCCCAAAAATCACTATGGCCAAGAGTAACATCATCGAAATCCAAAGCGGCGATTCAGGTAGTTTATTTATGAGAGTTATGGCCGCAGCGCTAGCGATAGCCGCTTGGAAGATTGGTACCAGCAGGGTCCGTTTCGAGGGTCGAATTACGACTTCTGTGTCAGCTATCTCCGCATAACTTTTAAGTAGTGGTACTGAGACAGCCTTCTGGTCTAAAGTTTCAGTTTGTTTCTTGTTCACGTATATAATCATAGTCCAAGTGCAACTCAAAAGTGGACCCAACTAGTCAGTGTTTGCAACGCAAACGGTCTAATTTTTGATTAACTAAAATAACGGACTTATACTCATATAGCGCGATGTAGGTAGTGCGGATAAAAGATATTGGAGGGAAAAGAATGCGCCCAGCTCTTTTGGAGATTTTGGTTTGCCCTATATGTAAAAATTCGCTCCGGCTTGAGGTTTCAATTCAGAATGAGGCAGAAATACTTACGGGTTCACTTTTTTGTGATATCTGTGCAGAGATTTATCTGATTGAGGACGGAATTCCAAATCTTTTACCTCCCGAGCTCAGGTCCGTATAGGTATAGTGAGCGTCAGATGAACACGTTAGGCATTAATTCGATTACCACCCAGCAGTCTAGATCGCTGGGTAAAGGATTAATGGCCGTTGCATTTATAATGCCTCTTTTTTTTTGAACAGAATAAAAAAACACCTACACTTTGTCTTGGCTTTGCCTATTGCGGGGTTAATTGTTGGATTTTCGGTGTTTTTATTTTGGATTGGTTACACAATGGCGACGACTGTTTGGGAGCGGCCGGATGACTATCCTCCGGAAGAGTCTAGTTTTCAATAAACCAGGCACGGTCCGATATTTTCACAATGGATTGTTTTTCTAATGGTGGTCTTAAATCACGTAAACTTCTGATACGTAACCCGATTTTTGGGTGAATAATATCTGGTGAAATCTCGGCAAGAGGAGCGAGCACAAAAGATCGCTCATGGAGATAGATATGTGGTACTTGAAGCGCTATCGAATCAACAACGTGTTCCTGAATGAGTAAGATATCGATATCGATAAGCCTTTCTCGCCACCGGATATCATTTTGAGTGCGGCCCATATTTGATTCGATTAATTTGATCTTCGTCAATATTTCGCTAGGATTCAAGTGCGTAGTCGCGGAGATAGCGGCGTTAAGAAAATGAGGTTGGTCGGTGTATCCCCATGGCGGGGTTTCATATAGTGAAGAAAATAGCTTCGGGTATATGCACTGATCATGCAAGAGCGTTATGGCTCTTCGTAGGTTATCGAGGCGATCTCCCAGGTTACTACCCAGTCCGAGGTATATTTCGTATGGAGTTTGTATCTCAGACATTGCTTGGTGTAATTCGCGGTTCTAAAGGCATGAGTTGATTGTCATGTAGTGACTTCAATAATCTCTTCTTCAATTTCCCCGCCCGTCCGGATGAAAAATGCTCTCACTTCTGGAACATTATTAGCGAGCGAGACGAGAATATAATAGGTATTTGGAAACATTGGCGGGTTGTTTGTTTCACCGGGAGGAAAGAAAGCCATTCGCACATCAGTTGGGGAAGGGTAGGCCGGTGACGCCACATGTGAATGATAAATCGCGAATAGATCGTCGTTGTTTTTCTCACGATCCTGTTCGAGTCTGAGCATCTCGATGGGTGACATTTCATAGCGATAGGGTGATTTTGCCGTATTGGTCACGCAATTTGATTGCATGGAACTTTTATCTTTTGACTGGCTTATTAACCCGCAGGCTTCGTTGGGCAATGCATCTTGCGCATGTTCTATTATTTTGTTAATTATTTTTCGTGGGATTTTAGGCACTTGTTGAACTTTCAGATTTTCATGGATTAACGGTACGAATTTCATTTCAGCGCGATCCGTTTACGTTTACTGTTTACGCATTACCACCAGAGTTTTTCACTCACAGTTTCTCGAATATTTTCATAATCCTCTGACCAGAGACCGGTTGAAAGATATTTCCATCCGCCATCCGCCAGGAGGCAAACAATTTTGGCCGACGTTTCGTTTTTAGTGCTATCGATTTCAATTTTCTCAGCCGCTCGCTGCGCTGCTCTGATTACGGCACCAGCGGAAATGCCCGCAAATATACCTGTTTGACGTGTTAACTCGCGAGTCGTACGGAACGATGTTTCGGAATCTACGACTATCCTTCCATCGAGGATCGTTTCGTCAAAAACAGGCGGGATATAACCATCTTCTAGCGCTCGAAGTCCTTGGACAAGATCGCCTGGGTGCGGTGCTGCAGCGATCACTTTAATATCTGGGTTAAATTCTTTAAGCCTCCGACCAACGCCCGTCAGTGTACCTCCTGTGCCAAGACCCGACACGAACATATTAATATCTGGTAGATCGTCGATAATTTCCTGCCCCGTGGTTTCGTAGTGAGCTTTTGGGTTGTTCTCATTTTCGTACTGGAAGGGCATAAACCACGTAGGATTTTTTCGAGCGAGATTCGTTGCTAATTCAACCGCTCCGTTAGATCCAAGATTGCCTGGCGAAAATATAATTTCAGCACCAAAAGCTTGGAGTAGTTGGACTCTTTCGATGGAGACGGCGTCAGGCATTACTACTTTGACCGGGTATCCTTTGAGTGTCCCGATTAAGGAAATAGCTATCCCGGTATTTCCTGAACTGGGCTCGAGTATGGTTTGCCCTGGCCGCAATAATCCTTCAGATTCGGCATGACCGATCATATATTTAGCAATGCGATCTTTGCTTGAACCTGTGGGATTTTCACCCTCTAGCTTCGCCCAAATCTCAACGTTTGGACGAGGTGATAAGACAGATATATCTATAAGCGGAGTGTTACCTACTCGATCTAGAATACCTTCGTATTTCATATGGATTAGAGTTCCTTAGCCCCCGGCGAGAGCCGGCAAAATTGAAACCTCGTCGTCGTCTTTCAGTTCGGTGCCGAGACCGCCAAGATATCTCACGTCTTCATCATTTAGATAAATGTTTACAAATCGACGTAACTCACCATTTTCTTCAAGCAGCTGATTGGCGAACCCAGGAAACTCGTTCTCTATAGCTTGTATAAGTTCAGAGACGGTTTTTCCTTCAGATTCAAATGACCTTTGGTCACCAACAAATTTTTCAATTACAGAGGTCACGTTTACTTTTATAGGCATCGTATTTTCCTGATTCTGTTTTTTATTTATTAGTAGGCATTTCGAGCGGCAGTGATCCGCAAAATATATCGTAATCAATAAGTTCAGTTATTGTAGGATTGTCTCCACAAAGAGGACAATTTGGGTCCCGCCGAAGCTTCATGGTACGAAACTCCATCGTAAGGGCATCGATCAGTAAAAGCTTGTTAGTTAGAGGTGTTCCAATATTAAGAATTTGTTTAAAAACTTCAGTTGCTTGAATTGAACCGACTATTCCTGTAATCGCACCTAGTACTCCAGCTTCTGCACAGGATGGCACCATCCCCGGAGGTGGAGGAGTTGGGTAGAGGCATCGATAGCAGCATTTTCCAGGTTCGTAAACGGTCGCTTGCCCGTCAAACAACAAAATAGCACCATCGACTAGGGTTTTACCAAGTAGATAGCACGCATCGTTAACGAGATAGCGCGTGGCAAAGTTATCGGCACCGTTGACTACTATGTCATAATCAGCAAGTATTTCCATCGCGTTGTCTGACGTGAGTGGAGCGTGGTGCTGGATAACATTTACGTGAGGATTATAGGCTTCAAGAGTTTCTTGAGCGGACTGAATCTTCGGCTTATCAATATCGGCCGTTTGATGGAGTACCTGTCTTTGTAAGTTTGAGAGATCGACTACGTCAAATTCGACGACCCCAATGGTTCCGACCCCCGCCAAAGCAAGATAAATTGCGACAGGGCCACCTAGGCCACCTGCGCCAATAATTAAGACTTTGGCATTTTTGAGCTTTCTTTGTCCTGATGGGCCCACCTGCCCCATAATTATGTGTCGGGAGTAGCGCATAACCTCGTCAGGGGATAGCGTATCTGCTTTCGAATTAGGTTCGTTCTGGCTCATATCGGATTCCATCTACTAATTTAGGTTCGTTTAATTAATCTAGGCTCGAACGTATAGCTTAATAGACTTAACTCTTCACGCATACAGTAAACATGATATAGATGATTAGGTTATTTATTGTCCCCCAGCTAGTGCTGGAATTATCGCTATTTGGTCTCCCGAAGACACGTGAGTCTTTAGCCCTTCGAGAGTATAAATCTCTTGATTGTTTATATAGATATTGATATGTCTTAATATTTCACCATCTTCACCATAGAGAAGATCGGCAAACCCAGGATATTTGGAAACCAGTGATATTAGAGCTTCTTTAATCGTGTCTCCGGAGACAGAAACATGATCGCGGCTTTCAGTGATAGCCCTAAATGGAGTTGGTATATAAATGCTTACAGGCACTGTAACTCAATTAAACGACACGCTTAAGTAACGCTCACCAGTGTCACATAACATCGTTACCACAGATTGGTATGGTTCAAGCTTTTCGGCGATTTGTATAGCAGCGAAGACATTGGCTCCCGCAGAAATACCGACGAGTAATCCCTCTTCCTTAGCCAAGCGCTTTGTTGTCTCTATAGCGTTCACGTCAGTAACACTTATTACTTCAGAATAAATGGATTGATCGAGGATCGACGGAATAAACGAGGCACCCATTCCCTGCAGCGAGTGTTGTCCAGCCCTTCCACCTTGCAATACGGGTGAGTTGGCGGGTTCTACGGCCACAATTTTGCAATTAATCTGCGCCTCTTTGATAGCCCGTCCGACACCCGTTATTGTCCCTCCAGATCCAACTCCGGCAACAAAAGCATCGAGTTTTTCATTAGTTGCTCTGAGTATTTCCGGACCAGTCGTTTTGTAGTGTATTTCAGGATTTGCAGGGTTGTTAAACTGTTGCAACATGACGTAGCCATGAGATTTAACCAACTCATCTGCCTTATGGACAGCTCCGGTCATTCCTTCAATTGCGGGTGTCATTATCACCTCCGCACCGAGTCGCTGTAGAAGCTCGCATCGCTCATGACTCATATCATCTGGCATAGTTATAACTAATCGATAATTCTTATAAGCGCAGATTACCGCAAGTCCGATACCTGTGTTACCGGATGTTGCTTCTATCAGAACATCAGTCGACTTCAATGTTCCGTCTTTTTCCGCTGCCTCGATCATAGCGAGAGCTATTCGATCCTTAACGGACCCGGCTGGATTAAAGACCTCAAATTTGCCTAGGATAGTCGCTCCATTTTTTGGACTTATTTTTGCTAATTTGACTAGTGGTGTATCACCGACGAGTCCCAAAACAGATTCGACGACCGCGTTTGAGTTGCGAGAACTGATGTTGCTGATATCTTGAGAGCTCATTCGATGACTGACTAAATCAGGTATCGAGGAGCCGAAGCGCTCTCGTTAGTTTTTTCGACTTGTGCGAGCTCCGCTAAGGTTACAGACTCGAGTCTTTCTCTCATTCGATCATATATTTCATTCCATATCCACGTTTGACCAGTTATGTCTAGTTCGTTGTTCAGGCTGGACATAGGCTCAAGAGATCCCTCGAGCGTTTCAAGCAATGAGAGTAACGTTATCTTTTCACCGTCGCGCGCCAAGAGATGTCCGCCTCCTGGCCCTCGAACGGATCTTATGAAGCCCGCTCGTCTTAACAGTCCAAGTAATTGATCTAAGTAGGCCTCCGGAATTTGGCGACGGGAAGCAATTTCATTTCTTGCGATGGGTTGCCCAGTATGGTGGCGAGCTAGGTCAATCATGGCTCGCACTCCATAATCACCTTTAGTACCTATAAGCATTTCTTCTCCAGTCATCCTAGTATCTGACAACTAGCATAGTGAGTTCGCCTGAAAATTGCAGCAATCAGAGTAGATGTTTTGAGCCACCGGCTACCGCTGGCACGATACTTATTTCATCGGATGAAGTCACGGTTGTGCTTAGACTGTCCAAGAAACGGACATCTTCACCGTTTATGAAAATATTAACGAATCTTCGGAGTTCATTATTTTCATCGAGCAATCTTTCCCTCATGCCAGGAAATTGGTTTTCTAGGTCTTCAATTACTGAAATTAAATCTTCACCATTTCCTTCCACCGTGTCCAGATCTCCGGTTGTAACTCTCAATGGTGTTGGAATCTTAACTGTAGCCACTACCTTAACCTTCCACGATGTCGCCAACTGTGGCATCTGGGTCGACTTGAATACCGTTAGCCTGGGCCCAGGCCAGTGCTTTATCAATTTCAGTTGTTTCTCCAACGAGTCCTAGCATTACCCAGCCGATCTCAGATGTAATATCGGCCATGCGGATGTTGGTCACGATATTGAATTCATGACCCATTTGGTAAATTAACGGGTCTTTGATCTTATCGTTTAGAAAGGTTAACTTCACGCGTCTTTCGGCCATCGTAAATCCTTTGCATTCATTGAAAATTTTCAAATGGATGAGTCTAGTGAGCGAGATTCATTTCAAATGAGTCAATATTAGGCTTAACCAACATAGCATTGTTTGCCACGTCAGACACGGCTTCGATAGTTTTAAGGCCACCTCCAGATATAACTGCGACGGTCTCTTCAGTTCTGGCAATTTTGTTGCTTTGAACCAATTTTTTGAGACATGCAATGGTTACGCCTCCTGCAGTTTCGGCGAAGATTCCTTCTGTCTCTGCGAGGAGATTCATTCCTTCGATAATTTCCAAATCACTAGCTTGAGACGCGTGGCCATTGGTTTCATCCATTTGTTTCAGTGCATAGTAGCCGTCAGCTGGATTTCCAATTGCAAGAGACTTGGCAATAGTATTTGGCTTTTGAGGTATAAAGGTGAAGCTGTTATTTTCATATGCAGTTGTTATAGGTGAGCAGCCTGATGCTTGTGCTCCCGAGAGTCGAATATTGGGCTCGTCAATTAAGCCTAGTTTGTGGAATTCTTTTATCCCTTTCCATATTTTTGTATACATTGAGCCTGATGCCATCGGAGCGACGATGTGATCAGGAGTTCTCCATCCCAATTGTTCACAGATTTCGAACCCAAGCGTTTTTGATCCCTCAGAGTAGTAAGGGCGAACGTTGATGTTCACAAACGCCCAATTTTTAACCATCGAGAGTTCAGTGCAAAGTCGGTTAACGTCGTCATATGACCCATCAACTTTTATAAGAGTTGGGGCATATATAGCTGATCCGACAACTTTTCCCTGCTCCAGGTCTTGAGGGATAAATACATAACAGTCCAAGCCAGCAGCTGCAGCATGAGCAGCCACTGAGTTAGCAAGATTTCCAGTGGATGCACACGCAATCGCTGAAAAATTAAACTCAATTGCCTTAGCAATCGCGACGGAAACTACCCGATCTTTAAATGACCACGTGGGATTTACGGTGTCATTCTTAATCCATAAGTTATCAAGACCGATTGCTTTTGCGAGCCTATCTGCCTTAATTAGCGGTGTGAAGCCATCGCCTAAGTCAACTTTGAAGTCGGGATTACAGGGTAAAAGAGGTGCATATCGCCAAAGCGAGTTTGGCCCAGATTCAATTTTGTTTTTGCTTAGATCGGCTTTTATGTTTGCGTAGTTGTAGTCAACCTCGAGTGGCCCGAAACAAAAGTCACAGGCGAATATTGGCTCTAGGTTAAACTTTCGCCCGCACTCTCTGCATTCTAAGCCATTGCAATATGGATTCATGTTGTTTAATTTCCGTTATATAGTCGGTGTTAAGCTACCTATCGCGCGAGAATATTGTCGTAGAAGCAACCCGACAGGCTCGCGCACGGTAATCATGCATGCATGACTAACTGTCACGGGTGACGCCGACATTGAGGTGTTCCGTTTTGGTTAGTACTCGAATTTATTCCAGACGCTACCTTCGTTTAGTCCCTGAACGTTAGATTAGAGATAATGAAACGTCAACTAGTCGAGTTTCGCAACGCGCGCTCGGATTAGTACGACACACACGATGAATAATGCTATCGCGGTGCAGAATAGACCAGCTCGAATACCGATGATGTCTGCGATTTGCCCGAAGAGAAAAACTCCGAACATAGTAAATCCGAATTCCATCATGTAGAGGCTGCTAACCCGACCTCGGTATTCGTCAGAAGAGTATGACTGAACCAGTACGTTCGAGAGTGTCTGGCGGGCGGCCTGCGGCAGGCCTGATAACAAAAGTACGAACGCAGTGAGTAAAACTGATTCCGATATGGCGAGAACAGCAATTATCACGCTCAGGAAAGCGGCGGCGAGAACGAGTACCCTTCCTCGGTTTTTCGGTAACATATTGCCGATCAAGAATGACCCTAGGATTGTTCCTACGCCCGTCAGGCCGTACAGAAGGCCTACAGTCAGTTCGTCAGCCTGTAATTCATTCTCCAGGAAAGGTGCGAGAAGAGTATGAAATGGCATGACGAAGATCACGATGAAGAAATTAGCTACGAGGACAGAGCGAACAGAGATATTGGTTCTAGCGTACTGGAATCCTTGAACGATATCGCCAAAGGCCGCTTTCAGTGAGCGCCCACCACTTTCAACGGAAGCCGGATAACCTTTTACTGGCATCAGGGCGAACACCGCACCGAAGTAGGCAATTGCCATTACCAGATAAACATATGTTGAGCCAGCTACTACGCCACCTGGAGCCAGGAACAATCCGAGTGCCATCAGTGGTGGTGCAACTGCACGGGTAATAGCCATGCCGGCTCCAGAGAGAGCGACACCACTGGTTAGATGTTCTTTACCCAAAATTTGTGCGATCAGGGCTTGTCGCGCGGGCATCATTAAGGGCATGATTGCCCCATGTATTACTGCAGCGATAATTAGGTGATAAATATCCATCATTCCCAACGCGAGCATGGCGAATATGTACAGGGAATTGAATCCATTTAGAAGCTGGCCTATTTGTATTACTTTCTGCTTAGGCAGTCGATCTGCCAGTAGTCCACCGATTGGAGAAAGCACCAACATCGGAATGGCTCCGGCAAGGGTAACCCACCCAGCCCAGCCGTAAGATCCGGTAAGTGTGTAGGCAAGCCACGGTTTCATCACCATTTGCATATTCATCGGTATGAAGTGACCATACATCGATAAGTAGAACCACCTAAAGCTGGTATTTTTTAGGGCGGCGAACGCCCTTGGCCCCGAAGGTTGATCGCTTTGCTGGCTTGGGGCCTCTATGGCTAGCGGAGTTGGGGCAATGTGGCTTGTCATATGCGGGCTACTGCCTGGCCCGAAGCGCATCCTTCGAACGCTTGGCCGCAAAGTTACTGAGTGTTGGCTTGATTCGTTATCGGGCTGGAGATTTTTACTCGGTCTTATTTTTCTTTCCGGCATCGTTGATTCGGCGTCCCGAGAGGCGAAATCTTTTTTCTTGCCAGCATGACTGCGTTCTGCATCTTGAGAGAGTCTATGTTTTTTTGTTCTGGGTGCTCGATAATGTGTGGTCAACAGTTTTTCCATCCATGTTGCAAAGCAACTCCGAAAATTTAACACGCCTTTTTCTAACGAGCAGGATTAATTCAGTAGAAAAGCGCTCGGTTCGGCACTATGATGAAGCGATTAGTAGGTGAGGTGATATGTGTGACTCCATTGCGAATGCCTGAAACAGGTCCTTTAGCCGGGATTGTCGTGGTCGATGCAACAGACTCACGGGGGGAAATGTGCGGCCGATTACTTGCTGATATGGGAGCTTGCGTTTTAAAAATTGAGCCAATTAATGGAGTGAATTCCCGTAAACTTGCACCTTTTGATTCCGGGGATGGCGAGTCGCTTTATTGGGCTCATGTGGGTGCAGGTAAATACTCTATTTCCATAAATTTTGAAGATTCGACAGAATTAGAGAAGTTAAAGAACTTGATTAAGCGGGCAGATATTTTTGTCGAAAGTTCTGAGTTGAGCTATATGAATCAACTTGGTTTCAGTTATGACTCTTTATGTGAAACTAACGAGCGCCTGATATATGTGTCTATTTCAGCCTATGGGCGGACTGGACCGAAGGCCAGTTGGCCCGCGACTGATTTTACAGTGGAGTCGGCCGCAGGACTCACGACACTTCAAGGCGATGGAGACAGGCCTCCCGTGGCAGTTGGTTACCCACAAGCATCTTTTCATGCAGGTGCGCAGGCCGCGACGGATGCAGTTATTGCCTTGAACGAGCGAGCATCAAGTGGAAAAGGTCAACACTTGGATGTGTCGATGCAGACCACGATGATATGGACGTTAATGCACGCAACTGGATTCTGGCCGATGGAACAATGTGAACCACCATTGACCGGTGATGACAGAGCCGACGAGCACGAATTTATCGGTAAGTTAGAGCTTGGACTAGTGAACACCATAGAGTGTTTAGATGGTTTTGTGCTCGCGACGCTTCGTATGGGACGGTTTGGGGCTCGAGTGTTTAGGATGGCAGCTGCGTTAGCTGAACTAGATGATGATTTAGATCCCGAGCTTAGAAACGTTGACTGGGATGAGTTCAGTCTTCAACTGCTGCCCGCTGGGGCCGGGGACTTTGAGCGTGCAGATGCTTCTGAGGAGACATCAGAACTGATAAGCAAGGCCGCGGATATGGTGTATCGAGTCTTCGGAAGACGAACTAAGGCCGAAATTTTTGACAGAGCTGTCACTTATGATGCACAGGTTGCGCCGGTAAACTCAATTGCTGATCTAGTGGATAGAGACCCACAGCTAAGATCTCGTGGTTTCTGGAAAAAAGTTGGAGATAGAATTCATCCCGACACCCCGGTGAAATTCAGTCGAACCTTGTCGCAACTTTCGTACCCTGCACCGGATCTGGGAGTGCACAACGAAGTGCTCGCGGGACCAATCGTATTTCCATCCGGACTTCCAGCTCGAAATGCGCTTGCGAACGGATTGAAGCCGATGGTGCGCGACCGTGACGGGCTCGCATTTTCTGGTTTGAAGGTTGCGGACTTTTCGTGGGTGGGAGTAGGACCTATTACGGCTAAGGCGTTGGCTGATCATGGTGCAACTGTTGTACATATTGAGAGTGCTTCGATGCCCGATGTATTGCGCATGGGGAGGCCAGCGAAAGATCGAATTCCGGGTTTGGATCGAGGGCAATTCTTTGCGAACTTCAACTCGTCAAAATTTGGATTGCAGTTGAATTTGCGGACGGCTTACGGCAAGAAGATTGCTAGGGAGCTTATTGACTGGGCTGATGTGGTCGTTGATTCTTTTACGAGTGGCACAATGAAGCGGCTAGGATTTGATCCAAAAGAAATTCTTAAGTCTCGTCCGGATTTGATTTGGTACAGTACCACACTGCGAGGTCAGACCGGCCCGCATGCGAGCTTTGGAGGGTTTGGTTCGCAAGGGAGCGCAATAGCCGGCTTGCACGGATTAACAGGTTGGCCCGATAGAGCACCCGCAGGTACATGGGGGGCATACACAGATTTCATCACACCACGATATGGGGTGTCCGCTTTAACAGCTGCAATTCTTGAGCGACGGGCGACGGGACTTGGTCAATTTATAGACATGTCACAAACAGAGGCAGGACTGCAGTTTATCGGTCCTTTACTTCTTGATTACACGACAAACGGGAATATGACCGAACGGTCTGGCAATTCTTCTTTTTACGCGTGTCCAAACGGTATCTATCCAACTTCAGATGGAACGGAAAGGTACATAGCTATTTCTTGTGAAACCGAGGAGCAATGGGTGCAATTAGTAACTCTTATTGATTCAGATTTTGGTCCGAATGATTTTGGGTTAGCAGATTTTAGTTCCCGCGAAAAGCGATTAAAGCATGAAGATACGATTAATCAAATTATTACTGATTGGTCTAGTAAGTTGAATGGTAGAGAACTTGAATTAATGCTTATAGGAGCTGGCATTCCCGATTCAGTCGTTCAGAGAACTAGTGAGCTATACAGTGATGATCAGTTAGAGCACCGAGGCTTTTTCGAAACATTGAACCACGCGCTAATGGGACCTACTCCGTATGATGGCCACTCGACAATATTTTCTGCTCGCAAAGGGAATAGTCTAAGAGGGCCCGGCCCTGTAATGGGCGAGCATACTCACCAAATATTGACAGAAATTCTTAAACTTGATGAGCTCGAAATCGCTGAAGCTGCAGTTTCAGGTGCTTTCGAGTAGGATGGACGGGCTGATACTTTTTTAATGCGGGCGGGACGCTACTAATTTTGTTAGGTGAGTGTTCCTTAAATATGCGTATTCATGAACTCTTTCTTGTTGTGCGAAGACCTTGGCATATCTTCAGATATTTCTTTGCGCCCGCGACAGCAATTTTAGTAATTATTTTGGCTTCGCAAGCGGCGGTTTCGCAGGAATTTTTGCCGGTTGCTGAAAATTCTTGGATCAGAGTTCAAAATGTAGGTGATTATCCCGCGATGTTAGAAGTCTCTCATTATGGCATGTCGGGAACCATCAATGCCAGTGAGATTTGTCCGAGCAAATCTTGTGCGGCGGTTCCGTCAGGCTCAGGTTGGACTTTTTTTGCGGAAACTAACTCAGACCTCGATGCTGGCTTTTATGGATCAACGAAAATAACTGGTAAACAACCATTCGTTGCGGTAGCCGGAAAGGATTCATTGACTTCAGGAATTGATGGTTGGTACCTAACGATTGGAGGAGACTCCTATTGGCAAGGGGGAGCCTCATCCAAACTGATTCTTCCCTTTGTTGAATATACAGCCGAAAAAAGTTCGATATTGCACATTCAAAATGCGAGCTCGGATTCAGCAGCGTGTATTACAATTCGTTATTTTAACGATTCATCGTTGGATATCGCGGCACTTGAACCCGGTAATTCATCAGCCGAGTGTCCGCAAGGAGGCCTGTATTTAGATTCGAACGAGTCGATAGTAAGAAACCGTTTTTCATTTCCTTTTGAGATCGGTTTTACCGGCTCTGTGATTATCGAAACGTCACCGGTTCAGATAGGAGATTTCTTGACTTCAGGAAGTGAACAAGCGATTGTGGCATCTGTCGATACGGTTTCGTCGGACGGCATGTCTTTTTCCAATTATCGAGCGTTTGCGGATAGTGAAGCAGGGAAAGATATTGTTTTACCAATTATTCAGAGGAAAGCAACTACATCTGGTGGCTTTCGAGGTGAGCTTTGGAGCACTAGATTTCGAATCACTGCAGTAAATCCAAGTATCCCGACTACTGCAAACATTTTATTTAGTGGTGCGATGCCGAACGGAACCGAATTTGAGGCGGATTATGAAGTCTCTATACACTCTTCGATAACATGTGATCAGAAGATGGACGGCATCAAAGCCTGTTTACCCGACCAGGTTAGTTTACCAAGCGGTTTTTCAGGTACCGTGCGTATATCAAGTGATGAGAACATAGCAGTTGTGGTTCAGCGCGTAAGCGAGTCAGGGATTTCAGGTGATTATCGGGGATTCACTGCCCGTGAAGCTGGCACGCAGGTCGTATTACCAGTAGTGAATAAGACGTTATCTCCCTGGGGCGGTCATGATGGATGGAATTCTACGGTGCATGTGCAGCCGTTTGATGGTGGACGTGCGACGGTCTCTTTTTTTTATTTTTCAAAAGAGTTGCCCACAGGCGGTTTCTATAGATTAGTAGGCGAAATTATCGGAAGCAAAATAGTGCATCAAGGTGATGATCGATTTTTACCAGATGATTGGATAGGATCATTAATAGTTGTTTCAACCAGACCGGTTGTAGTGTTGGCTAATCTTGAAAATGCTGGATTTAAGGGTGATCCTATCATGATGTATAATGGAGTTTCTCTTGATTGATATACAGTCACGGGATTTTGAAGACCTTTCGTCGACGCAGATAGCTTCGTTGAAATCAGTGATTGCAAAGTATTCAGATGGTCCAATAACAGGAGTATTTACGGACGGCTCCTGTTTTGTTAATCCCGGCCCAGGTGGTTGGGGTGTCGTGCAGGTACGCGACGATGTGATTCTCCATCAATTGAGCGGTGTTGATTCACAGACAACAAATAATCGAATGGAATTGACTGCTATGATCGCGGGGCTGCGGCTGATTAACTCCGATGAGCATATTGCAATTTATAGTGATAGTCAGCTTGTCGTGAACACATTAACAATATGGGCACGAGGCTGGCAGGCCAGGGGCTGGCGACGAAAGACGGGCGAGATTGCAAATCTTGACCTTGTGCAGGAGGCTTATAATCTCGCCTTGGACAGGCCAAGTGTAGAAATCAAATGGATCAGAGCTCATCAAGGATCAAAATGGAATGAATATGCGGATGCCTTGGCATCGCTGTACATGGAAAATATTAGGTAATAGGATCTAGAGGACATTATCTGGTTAATAGTCGGCAGGCGCATAAATACTTAGACTATGGAGTAACGTTTACAAGTAGACGCCAATCACGGGGGTAGAGGCGTGACAGATTCAAAGAATCTCGTTCGATTGTTGGCAATTGATGCCGGTAATACCAGCGTCGCCATTGGTATTTTTGAGAACGAATCGCTAGTCACGACTTTTCGAGTCGCTTCAAATCAGGAGAGATTTGAAGATGAGTGGACCGTGTACATCGATGGTCTCTTGCGATCGAGTGGAGTTCATCCGGATTCACTGACAGCAGCTGCGATATCTTCCACAGTTCCGCAACTACAGGACAAATTTAAGAATATATGTGAGTCTCATTTTGATGTTCCACTTTTAGTGATTGACCCGACAGTTTCGATGGGTCTTGAGATTAAATATCAAGACTCGAGCGAGATTGGGCCCGATCGTATATTGCATGCGGTTGCAGCCTTGGAACTTTATGAACCACCTCTAGTTATTGTTGACTTAGGAACCGCCTGTGTGTTCGACGCCATCGATGCTCAAGGAGCATATATCGGGGGCGCGATTGCCCCGGGTATCGGGTTGGCATCGAATGCTTTGTTTGATAAAGCTGCTATGTTGCGAACCGTGAAGTTAGATACACCAGAGACTGCAATTGGAAACACAACTGCACACGCATTGCAATCAGGTATATGCCTTGGCTATGGAGCTCTTGTCGACGGGATGG
>Ga0066372_10000124_pt1 | contig 25649 bp, 21 predicted proteins | sample Knorr_S15_td_250_FD_77011 | JGI IMG/M metagenome (GOLD analysis project Ga0066372, IMG submission 77011) | Marine microbial communities from Southern Atlantic Ocean transect - Knorr_S15_td_250_ad_251m_LV_A | ecosystem: Environmental > Aquatic > Marine > Oceanic | place: Southern Atlantic ocean... | reverse complement strand
CCAGCAAGACAGCAAGTGAGTGTGAACAAACAATGAGTGATTCCGTTGGCCAGTACCTGAACGAAATCGGCATGGTGCCCCTCCTCAACGCCCAAGATGAGCGGGAACTGTCCCAGACCATCGAGGCAGGCGCAGAGGCCCGTGCCAAGAAGGAGGACGGCGAGACCGGCGTCATCCTGGACCGTGCCATCCGCAAGGCCGCACAGGCCAAGGACCGGTTCATCCGCTCCAACCTCCGCCTGGTCGTGAGCGTCGCCCGCCGCTATCCCCTGCCCCCCGGCATGGAACTGCTCGACCTCATCCAGGAGGGCAACCTCGGCCTCGAGCATGCCGTCGACAAGTTCGACTGGCGCAAGGGCTTCAAGTTCTCTACCTATGCCACGTTCTGGATCCGCCAGGCCATCGGCCGGGCCCTCGACCAGAAGGCCAGCCTGGTTCGCCTCCCCGGCGACCGTTCGGCCAGCCTCCGCGCCGCCCTGCGTGCCGTCTCCGGCAACGGCGACGAACTCGATGAAGAGCACGCCCGCCTTCACCGGCTCACCACCCCCACCTCCCTCGACCGCACCATCGGTGACGACGACAGCAACGAACTGGTCGACCTCCTCCCCGACTCCAAGCCGGGTCCCGAGTCCGAGGTCATGTCCAGAGCCGAGAACGACATGGCGATGAGCCTGCTCGACGTCCTCGACTCCCGTGCCCGCTACGCCGTCGAGCAGCGCTTCGGGCTCCACGACGGCCGCAAGCGATCCTTTCGCGAAGTCGGCGAGGAGCTCGGCGTCACCGCCGAGGCCGCCCGGCGCCTGGTGAAGCGCGCCGTCAACACCGTGCGCGAGCGCGCCTCCGAAGTCGCCAACGACGCCGCCTGAGCCTCCTCCCTGCCGGCCACACCTGCAGCCCCCGAAAACCCACCGGGGCTCGCGCGCGCCCTCCGCGTAGGCTGCCACCTGTGAACACCTCTTTCCCCGCCGACCCTCCCTCCACCATGCACATGCGCGCGGCCACCGACTGGGATCCCCGTTCCTGGCGCCACCACCCGGCGTTCCAACAGCCCGACTGGCCCGACGACGCCGCCCATGAGGCGATCATCAAGGAGATTGGCAACCTGCCTCCGCTGGTCTTCGCCGGCGAGGCCCGCGACCTGACTGAAAGCCTTGCCGCCGTCTCCCGTGGCGAAGCGTTCCTCCTCCAGGCCGGTGACTGCGCCGAGTCCTTCGACACCTCGGCCGACTCGATCCGCGACCGCCTACGGGTGATCCTGCAGATGTCGGTCGTGCTCACCTACTTCACGGGAGTCCCCGTGGTGAAGGTCGGCCGCATCGCCGGACAATTCGCGAAGCCCCGCTCGAACAGCACCGAGACCGTCGACGGTGTCGAACTCCCCTCATTCCGAGGCCACATCGTCAACGACGTCGGGTTCACCGAGGGCGAGCGGACTGCCGATCCGACGCGCCTCCTGACCGCATACAACCGGGCCGCCGCCACGCTGAACCTCCTGCGCGCCTTCACCAAGGGAGGCTTCGCCGACCTCTCGCGGGTCCACCAGTGGAACCGCGAATTCATCGCCACCAGCCCTGCAGGACAGCGCTACGAGGACCTGGCGGCGGAGATCGATCGGGCCGTGCAGTTCATGCGAGCCTGCGGCGTCACCTCCGAGCGCCTGTCCGAGCTCAGCCAGGTCGACTTCTTCACAAGCCACGAGGCGCTGCTACTTGGCTATGAGGAGGCCCTCACGCGCCGTGACTCGCTCACCGGAGGCTGGTACGACTGCTCGGCCCACATGCTCTGGATCGGCGACCGCACCCGGCAACTCGACGGTGCCCACGTCGAGTTCCTGCGGGGCGTCCACAACCCGTTGGGTTGCAAGGTCGGTTCGTCAGCAACCGGCGACGAAGTGTTGGCCCTGTGCGAGGCGCTCAACCCTGACCGGGTGCCGGGACGCCTCACGCTCATCACGCGCATGGGTGCCACCAAGATCGTCGACACGCTTCCGCTCCTCCTGGAGGCCGTTCGGGACGCTGGCCATCCGGTCGTGTGGGTGTGCGATCCGATGCACGGCAACACTTTCACCGCCGACGACGGTCACAAGACCCGCCACTTCGACGACGTGCTCGCCGAGGTCTCGGGCTTCTTCGCGGCGCACCGCTTCGTAGGGACCAACCCCGGTGGAGTGCACCTCGAACTCACCGGCGACGACGTCACCGAGTGCCTTGGTGGTGGCGCCGATGTGCACGCCGCCGACCTCGAGAACCGCTACGAGACCATGTGCGACCCCCGCCTCAACGGCATGCAGAGCGTCGACCTGGCGTTCCGGGTCGCCGAATTCCTACGCAACGACCGGGCGTAGACGGGACCGGTTTCCCGGTTCAGACCAGGTTCTCGACGAACCTCTCGAGTTGGCGCAGGTTGCGCACCTCGAATACGCCGTCGCAGTGGTTGCCGTACTCCCCCACGATCGAGTCTCCTGTGTCCCAGTAGGCCCTCGGCTCCGGGTTCAGCCAGTAGACCTTGCGGGCCTTGTGTTGAACCTCCTTGAGGATCCAGGACTGGGAGGCGTGGTAGTTGTTGCGGGCGTCCCCGAGAATCAGGACGGTCGTCTTGGGTCCGACGTCGCGGTTGAAGCGCTCCCAGAACACACCGAAGGCGTGGCCGTAGTCGGAGTGCCCGTCCACCCAGACCACGTCGGCCTCGGTGTTGACGCGGTGGACCGCCTCGCCGATGTCCTCGACCCCGTCGAAGAAGCGTGTGACCTCGTCGAGGCCGTCGATGAAGACATAGGAGCGCACCTTCGAGAACTGGTTGCTGATGGCGTAGACCAGGTGGAGCGTGAACCGGGCGAACGCCGCCACCGAACCGGAGATGTCGGCGACGACCATGACCTCGGGCTTCGACGGGCTGGGGTACCGGAACTTGAGTTCGGCCGGGACTCCCCCGTAGCTGAGCGAGTGGCGCATCGTGCTGCGGAAATCAAGCGCCCCCTTGCGGCCGTGGCGGCGCTTGCGGGCGAGCCTGGCGGCCAACTTGCGGGTGAGCGGGTAGATGGCCTTGCGAAGGTTGGCCAGCTCCTCGCGTGAGGCGTGCATGAAGTCGATGTCCTCGGGCAGCGGCTTGCGCAATGTCTTGGCCATGGCGTCGATGCCGCGGTCGGCGACCAGGCGTCGGCGGATCTCTGCCTCGATCTCGCGCTTGAGCTGCTCGATACGGTCCGAGAACTCGTCGCGTTCTAGGCGTTCCTCCAGGGAGGTCAGGTCCTCGGGCGCCTCCTCCCGGGAGGCCTCAATGAGCTGCTCGAGCAGGTCGTCGAGTTCGAGGTTCCGGAGCGTGCGATACAGGTAGTAGGTGCCGCCGACGGGACGGCCGGGCTCCATGCCGGCGAAGCGTGTGACCGCCTGGCGGGCCAGGGCTGCGAGCATGGAGGCGTCGCCGTTCATGAGCGCCTTGAAGAGCATCTCGGCCAACTGCTCGGGCGTAAGGGACTGCATGCCACCACCGCCGCCCTGGGATTGCTGCCCCTCGCCGGGGGCCAACTCGCCGTCCTCGCCGGGGACGGCGTCGTCGCCCTCCCTGATCACGTCGTACTCGGGGCCCCGCAGCGAGAAGTAGACCTCGAAGACGACCTCAAAGGCCTTCCAGTGGGCGTGGTTCTTGACCAGCGTCGCCCCGAGGGCGTACTTGAAGGCCTCCCGGTCCTCGATCGGAATGTGGGTGACCGCCTCCATGGCGTCAAGGTTCTCCGTCAGGCTGACCGGGAGGCCGGCCTTGCGGAGTTCGACGATGAAGTCGCTCAACAGGTCGAGGAGCGGCTTCTCGCCCTCGTGGGTCGTAGGTTCGGCGAGGCTCACGGTATGACTCCGACGTCGAGCCGGGCGCTCAAACCCCTTCGGGGACCAGCTCGTCCGGGTTGTCGGCGAACTCCTTGACGGCCTTGTCGATGTCGGTGCGGTACTTGAGCAGGATGTTGACCGTCTCTGTGGCCGTCTGGGCATCGACCTTGTCGATGCCGAGCAGGACGAGCGTGCGGGCCCAGTCGAGCGTCTCGGAGACCGAGGGGTGCTTCTTGAGGTCGAGTTGCCGGACCGACCGGACGATGCGGGCGACCTGGTCGGCCAGGTTCTCATTGATGCCCTCGACCTTGGATTCGACGATCTGGCGCTCGCGCTCGAGGTCCGGGTAGTCGATGTAGAGGTAGAGGCAGCGCCGCTTGAGGGCCTCGGAGAGTTCGCGGGTGGCGTTCGAGGTGAGGAACACCAGCGGCATCTGGGTGGCGACGACCGTCCCCAGTTCTGGGATCGACACCTGGTACTCGGAGAGGATCTCGAGCAACAGGGCCTCGGTCTCGATCTCGAGCCGGTCGACCTCGTCCACCAGCAGCACGACGGGATCCTCGGCCCGAATGGCCTCGAGCAGGGGGCGGGCGAGGAGGAACTCCTCGGAGAAAAGGTCGTCCTCGATCTCGGACCAGTCGCTGTCAGCCTCGGTCTGGATGCGCAGGAGTTGCTTCTTGTAGTTCCATTCGTAGAGGGCCTTGGACTCGTCGAGGCCCTCGTAGCACTGGAGGCGGATCAGGCGGGCGCCGGTGACTTCAGCGACGCACTTGGCAAGTTCGGTCTTGCCGGTGCCGGCCGGGCCCTCGACGATGATCGGCTTACCAAGGCGGTCGGCCAGGTAGACGATGCCGGCGATCCCCTCGTCGGCCAAATACTTGGCCTCGGCCAACATGGTGCGAACGGACGCGACGTCTTCGAAACGGTGGGACATGGGAGTAATCGTACCGACCGGTAACCGGCGGGCCGCAGTCGGGATCCGGAGTCTCGTCCGGTTGCGCCGGCTCAGGCCCGGATCTGGCCGTCGCCGCGGACCACGTACTTCTCGGTGGTCAACTGCGGGAGACCCATGGGACCGCGGGCGTGGAGTTTCTGGGTGCTGATGCCGATCTCGGCCCCGAAGCCGAACTCCTCACCGTCGACGAATCGGGTGGAGGCGTTGACGAGGACCGCTGCGGCGTCAACCTCGTTGCAGAACCGATGGGCGGCTGCCTCGTCGCTCGTGACGATTGCCTCGGAGTGCCCGCTGCCGGCCTGGTTGACGTGCTCGATGGCCTCGTCGAGGTTGTTGACCACCCGCACAGAGATCTTGAGGTCAAGAAACTCGGTGGCAAAGTCGTCGTCGTCGGCCACGCCGATCGACGGGGTGATGAGGCGCGAGCGGCCGTCGCCCACGAACTCGACGCCATCGAGAGCAGCCAGGGCCAGCGGCAGGAACTCGTCGGCCACGTCGGCGTGGACCACGAGGCTCTCGGCGGCGTTGCACACCGACGGACGGTGAGTCTTGGCGTTGTGGAGGATCGACACCGCCATGTCGAGGTCGGCGGAGGCATCCACGTAGACGTGGCAGTTGCCATCACCGTCGATCACGTAGGGCACCGTGGCGTTGTCGAGGATGGAGCGGATCAGCGAGGGTCCGCCGCGCGGGATCAGGCAGTCGATGCTCTCGCGCAATTGCATGAACTCGACGGCGGCCTCGCGGCTGACATCCTCAACGAGGACGAGGGCGTCGGCGGGGAGGCCAGTCCCGGCGACGGCGGCACGAATCGAGGCTGCGATGGCCCGGTTCGACTCGAGGGCGGCCGAGGAGCCCCGCAGGAACGCCACGTTGCCGGACTTGAGGCACAGGCCGAAGGCGTCGGTGGTGACGTTGGGGCGCATCTCGTAGATGATCGCCACGACGCCCAGCGGGACCCGAACCTTTGAGATGTGGAGGCCGTTGGGGCGGTCCCAGGCGGCAGTGACCTCCCCCACCGGGTCCGGCAGTTCGGCCACCTGGCGTAGCCCGGAGGCCATGCCCTCGAGGCGGGACCCGTCGAGGCGCAGGCGGTCGAGCAGGTTGGCCGAGATGCCCTCGATCTCGCCGCGCACCAGGTCCACTTCGTTGCCTTCGAGGATCCGGTCGCCGTCGACGAGGATCCGGTCGGCGGCGGCGCCAAGCGCTGCGTTCTTCTGGTCAGTCGAAGTGACCGCCAGCGTCGGTGCGGCTGCCCTGGCACGGCGCCCGAGCTCGGCGATGGTCGAGGTAGTAACGCTCACGGGAGACAAGGCTACCGGGAGGGTGGTGAGTGGGTCCCTGGCGACCCTGCCGGGATCGCCCTGACAACTAGGGTCGCCCGGATGAAGGACGCTCCCGCGCTGGACGGCGACGCATCTGCGCGGGGCGCCCGGTCCGTCGCCTCGGGCATCCTCTGGTCGCGCCTTGCCGGGCTGCTGCGTGAGTCCCTGCTGCGCTCGGTCCTGGCTCTCGGGCCGGCCGCCGACGCCTTTTCCGCCGCACTGCGAATTCCCAATGTGCTTCAGAACCTGCTGGGCGAGGGCTCGCTGTCGGCGTCGTTCATCCCCGTCTACTCACGGCTGTTGGGCGAGGGACGGGACGAGGAGGCCGGGAAGGTCGCAGGCGCCGTGGCGGGGCTCATGGCGGTGCTGTCCGGCGGTCTGGCGCTGTTCGGGATCATCTTCGCCCGGCCACTTACCTCCCTGCTGGCCCCCGGCTTCGACGGGGCCCGCCACGAGTTGACCGTCGACCTGATCCGGGTCACCACGGCGGGTGTCGGCTTCCTGGTGCTGTCGGCGTGGTGCCTCGGGGTACTCAACAGCCACCGTCGGTTCTTCCTGCCGTACGTGGCGCCGGTGCTCTGGAACGCCGCCCAGATCGTGGTCTTGGCGGCAGCGCTCGTCGGCGACTGGGATCCGACGGGAGCTGCCCGGGCGCTGGCCTGGGGGCTGGTCATCGGCGGCTTCCTGCAGTTTGCGGTTCAGGCCGTGGCAGTGCGCCGCCTGGCCCCCGACCTGCGGCCCAGCCTCGCCTACTCAGATCCGGGCGTCGTCGAGGTGCGGCGCCGCTTCGTGCCGGCGGCAATGGGGCGGGGCGTGGTGCAGGTCTCGGGCTACGTCGACCTGATCCTGGCCTCGCTGCTCGCCACCGGTGCGGTCGCCGCCCTGATGTCGGCCCAGGCGCTCTACCTGCTGCCGTTGAGCCTCTTTGCCATGAGCGTTGCGGCCGCCGAGCTTCCGGAGATGTCGCGGGCTGTCGACCCGTCCGTGCTGGCCTCGCGGGCTACCGACGCCTTGCGGCGGACGGCCTTCTTCACGCTCTTCAGTGGCGTGGTCTACGTGGCAGTCGGCGAACTCGTCGTCGAGGCGCTGTTCGGGTGGGGGGCGTTCGACGCCGACGATGCCCGGGTGGTCTGGCTGGTGCTGGCCGCCTACTCCCTGGGGCTGCCCGCCACCTCGGTCTCTCGGGTACTCCAGGGCACCTGCCACTCGGTCGGCGACACAGCCGGTCCAGCGCGCGTCGCCGGGATCCGTGTCGCCGTTGCCGCCGTGGTGGGCCTGGTCCTCATGTTCCAGTTCGACGAGGTCCACGTGCTCGACGGCTCGTTCGGCACAGGAGGCATAACCGACGGACTGGCCCCGCACCTCGGAGCCGTCGGCCTGGCCCTCGGCTCGGCGGTCGCAGCCTGGGTCGAGTTGGGCCTGCTCACCGGTCGGGCGCGGTCTGCGGCCCCCGGCCTGCACTCCCCCGCCGGCGTCCTCGGGTCACTGGCTGTGCCGGCGGCCCTGGCCTTCGTCGTGGGAGCCGCCGCCAAGATCGTGGTCGGAGGGCTCCCGGCCGTGTTCGGCGCCCCATTGGCCCTCGGTGTGTCGGGCCTCGTCTACGTGGCGGCCTCGTTCCGCTTGGACGTCCCCGAGGCCCACCTGATCCTCGGCCCCATCCGCCGTCGGCTCTGGCGTTAGCGCGGGAGGACGACGAGGTCGTCGGCGTGGATGACCTCGTGGGGGACGCCCTCGGGGAGTTCGCCGGTCCTGCAGCCCAGGATGGCCCGCAACTGCTCGGCGTCGTGCCGGACGAGGCCCTTGGCGAAGACGGCACCGTCCGAGTCGACGACCTCGACGGCGACACCGGCCTCGAACTTGCCGTCCACGCCGGTCACACCGGCCGGGAGGAGTGAGACGCGTCGTTCCTCGAGGGCACGACGGGCTCCGGCATCCACGGCGACCTGGCCGGACGAGCCGACGGCGAAGGCGATCCAGAGGCGACGGGCGCCGAGGCGTCCCTGACGGGCCCGGACGACCGTTCCGACACCGGGCTTCCCGGCCACGGCGTCGATGACCACGCCCTGGCGGCCCGCGTCGGCGATCACCGATGGCACCCCGGACCATGCCGCGATCTTGGCGGCGGCCAGCTTCGAGGCCATGCCGCCACTCCCGCGTTTCGATCCCGTCCCGCCGGCCAGCCCTTCGAGTTCGTGGTCGATCTCGATGATCTCCTCTATGAGCGAGGCGCCGGCATCGAGCCGTGGATCGGCAGTGAACAGGCCGGGCGTGTCGGTCAGGAGCACCAGCAGGTCGGCTTCGACGAGGTGGGCAACGAGAGCGGCGATGCGGTCGTTGTCGCCGAAGCGGATCTCGTCGTCGGCGATGGCGTCGTTCTCGTTGACGACCGGCACCACTCCGAGCTCGAGGAGGCGGGTGAGGGTTCCCCTGGCGTGCAGGTACTGGGCCCGTACGAAGAAGTCCAGCGGTGCCAGTAGCACCTGTCCGGTGACCAGGCCGTGGTGGCCCAGCGCCTCCTGGTACGTGCCGATGAGGTTGCCCTGACCCACGGCGGACACCGCCTGAAGGGTGACGGAGTCACGAGGGCGCTGGTTGCCCCCCATGCCCAGGGCCGGGAGGCCGGCGGCGATGGCGCCCGACGTGACCACGACGACCCGATGACCGTCGCCGTGCAGGACGGCGACCTCGTCGCAGAGTTTGGCCACGAGGGCGCGGTCGATGACTCCCTCGTCGTCGGTGATCGACGAGGTCCCGACCTTGACGACGATTGTCCGGGCCATCAGCGGACGCCCCCGGGCACCGGGCAGCGTCGTTGGGTGAACAGGTTCATGTGTCCTCTTCGTAGTCGAACTCGAGCCGGCCGATGCGCACGGTTTCGCCCTCCTTCGCTCCGGCCCGCACCAACGCCCGGTCGACGCCCATCGAGCGGAGCTTCTCGTGGATGTACACGAGCGCCTCCGGATTGGTGAGGTCGTTGAGGTTGACCGTGCGGGCGACGCGCCGGTCCGGGATCTCCCAGGCACCGTCCACACCACGCACGACCACGACGCCCTCCGGCTCCGGGCGATGCACGACCACCGGTGTTCGTTCGACGTGCGACTCCCTGGCAAGGTCGACGGCATCGCCCATGCGGTGGACAAGGGCGTCGAGCCCCTCGCCGGTCAGTGCCGAAAGCCGGTCGCCATCGAAGTCGACATCCACGTCGGCCACGTCGGCCCGAGAACCCAACACCACCCGTGGGCGTTCGAGGAGTTCGGGCCGGTAGGCACCGAGTTCCTGCTCGAGGACCGCCAACTGATCAGCGGGCGGGCGCTCGGCGGTCGGCGCCAGGTCCAACATCACGACCAGCACGCTCGCCCGTTCGATGTGGCGCAGGAAGCGGTGGCCGAGTCCCTTGCCGTCGGAGGCCCCCTCAATAAGGCCCGGGATGTCGGCCACGACGAACTCGCCCCGGCCGTCGGGGCGGACGACGCCGAGGTTCGGTTCAAGCGTGGTGAACGGGTAGTCGGCGATACGCGGCTTGGCGGCCGAGATCCGCGAGATGAGGGTGCTCTTGCCGACGTTCGGGAAGCCCACCAGCGCCACGTCGGCCATGAGCCGAAGCTCGAGGCGCAGCCAGCGATCCTCGCCGTCCTCGCCCTGCTCGGCGAAGGTCGGGACCCGCCGCCTGTTGCTGAGGAACTTGGCATTGCCCCTGCCGCCGATGCCCGCCCGGGCGACAAGGCAGCGGTCGCCGTGCGTGACGAGATCCGCGATGCGCTCTTGGGTGTACATGTCGTGGACGCTGCTTCCCTCAGGAACCTTGAGGATGAGGTCCCCGGCCGACCGGCCGTGTTTCTTGCCTCCGGAGCCGTGGGTTCCGTTGCTCGCCCTCCGGTGTGGGTGGTCCCGGAAGGACAGCAGGGAGGCCACGTTGTGGTCGGCCTCCAACCAGACGCTGCCGCCGTCGCCACCATCGCCGCCGTCGGGTCCGCCCTTGGGCACGTGGGCCTCGCGACGGAAGGACACCACTCCGGCGCCACCGTCTCCACCCCGGACGTTCAGCCCGCACTCGTCCACGAACTGCGTCATGAGACGAGCCTACCGACGGGCCGTAGGGTGGCCCGGATGGCAGCCGAACAACCCGCCCGCGACCAAGTCTGGGCCTCGACGATGGCCGGACACGTGGCTGGCACGGAATCCAGCGCCCAGGGTCGCCGATCAGCCTCGGTTCGCACCGCACACGCCGACAGTTCGGCGACCATCGAGCCCTGTGAGGTGGTCGGACGGAAGGAGCGCGAGTCGGGTGGAGTTCCGGTCTCCAACCCAGCGGCCACGCCGGAGACCGGTGCAGGAGACCGGCTCCTCGTCGAACCGCCCGACCCTCTCCGCACCTGCTTCGAGCGGGACCGGGACCGCATTCTGCACAGCACGGCGTTCCGGCGATTGGCCGGCAAGACCCAGGTGTTCGTCTTCCCTGAAGACCACCAACGCACCCGGCTCACCCACGCCCTCGAGGTGACCCAGGTGGCCAGGGCCATCGCCACCGGGCTCGGCCTGAACGTGGCGCTCACCGAGGCCATCGCGCTCGGGCACGACTGTGGACACGGGCCCGGCGGACACGCCAGCGAGGACGCCCTCAGCCCGTATGTGGACGGTGGCTATAACCACGCCCAGTGGGGCGCCGACGTCACCCTCGCTCCACTGAACCTGTGCGCGGAGACCGCGGACGGCATCCGCAACCACTCCTGGTCACGGCCGGCACCGTCGACCCCCGAAGGCGAGATCGTGAGCTGGGCCGACCGCATCGCATACGTCTGCCACGACTTCGAGGACGCCGTCCATGCCGGCGTGGTCCCAGCGGACCTGTTGCCGAAGGTAGTGAGGTCCCGCTGTGGGGCCACCCGTCGCGAGCAGCTCGGGGCCTTCATCGATGCCGTAGTCCAAAAGACGGCGGCCACAGGCATCGTTGGCATGGACCACGAGACGGCCGATTCACTGGCGGCGTTCCGCAAGTTCGACTACGAGCGGATCTACCTCCGGCCAGACTCGGTCCGCCAGGGAACATTGGTCATCGACATGCTCCAGGCGCTTGTCGAGCACCTGCTGGAAACCCCGGGTGACCTGCCGGACGACGTGAGCGAGGCCGATCACCGCAACAAGGCCATCGTGAACTACGTGGGTGGCATGACCGACCGATTCGCCTGCCGAAGCGCGCAGCGGCTGCTCGGTTGGGAGACAGGGCGACTACCGACCGGGGTCGGGCTGTCGGGTTGACGGGCCGAACGGAGATCGGCCCGAAGAAGCAGGCTCTATTGCGCGACGACGTCCACGAGCTTGCGGCCGGCGCGGTGGCCGAACTTGACCACGCCGTCGGCGGTGGCGAAAAGGGTGTCGTCGCCGCCACGGCCCACGTTGTTGCCGGGGTGGAACTTGGTTCCCCGCTGGCGGACGATGATCGAGCCGGCGGTCACCTGGGTGCCGTCGTAGACCTTCACGCCGAGGCGCTGGGAGTTGGAGTCACGACCGTTCCGGGTGGAACCGCCGCCTTTGGTCTTTGACATGCTCGCTGCCTCTCTGAAACGTCGTTCGTCGAACCGAACGGGTCAACCGCGGGCGATCCCGAGGATCTCGATTTCGGCGTAGTGCTGACGATGGCCCCAGCGGCGACGCTGGTTGCTCTTGTTCTTGTAGGTGAACCCCCGGATCTTGGGACCCTTGGCGTCACCCACGATCCGGGCGGTCACCTTGGCACCGGAGAGTGCATCCGGCGTGGCGAGGACGTCGTCACCGTCGACCAGGAGGACGGGGCTGAGTTCGATGTCGGTCTCCGGTTCGCCGAGTCGCTCGACGAGGAGCCGCTGCCCCTCCTCGACCCGATACTGCTTCCCGCCGGTGGCGATCACTGCGTACATAGTGTGCAAAGGCTAGCCCTGACCGGCCGCTCCGCCACCGGCGCGAGCCACTTACGGGGCTGTATCCAACTACTTCCCCGGCCTTGCCAGCAGCAGGTCCTCGTCGAGGGCGACGCCTCGCCCGTCGCAGTCGGCGCAGCGTTCCGAGAAGCTCTCGAGCAGGCCCTCGCCGATGCGCTTCCGGGTCATCTCGACGAGTCCGAGATCGGAGATGTCGAACACCTGGGTCCGGGTCTTGTCACGGGCCAGGGCGTCGCGAAGCGTCGTGGCGACCGCCTCACGGTTCTTCCTCACCTCCATGTCGACGAAGTCGATCACGATGATGCCGCCGATGTCGCGGAGGCGGAGTTGGCGGGCGGTCTCCTCGGCGGCTTCGAGGTTGTTCCGGAACACCGTCTCCTCGAGGGTCTTCTTCCCCACGTTCTTGCCGGTGTTGACGTCGATGACCGTCAGCGCCTCGGTGTGCTCGATGATGAGCGAACCACCCGATGGGAGCCAGACCTTGCGGTCGACCGCCTTGCGAAGTTGCTCGTGGATGTGGTGGCGCTCAAACAACGGCAACGACTCGGTGCCGGAATCGTAGAACTGGATCCGGTCGGCCAGTGCCGGGTTCACTCCCTGGACGTAGACGAGCACCTTCTCGAAGAGTTCGCGGTCGTCGATCATGACGCCCCGGTAGTCCTTCGTGAACTCCTCGCGGATAAATCGGAAGACCGCCTCGGGCTCCCGGTAGAGGAGGCTGGGAGCCGACGACTTCTTCACCAGTGCCTCGATGTCGGTCCACTGCTGCACCAGCCGGTTGACGTCGCGTTCGAGCTCCTCGGCGGTGATGTCCTCGGCCGCCGTACGCACGATCAGGCCGTGCTCGGCCGGCTTGACCTTGTCGAGGACGCTGCGCAGCCTCTTGCGCTCGCCCTCGGGCAGGCGCTTCGAGATGCCGTAGGTCGAGCTGTTGGGAACCAGCACGACGAAGCGACCGGGAAGGGACACCTCCTGGGTGAGCCGGGCTCCCTTGTGGGCGATCGGGTTCTTGGTCACCTGGCTGAGGATCGTCTGCCGGGCCTTGAGGACCTGCTCGATCCGAGCCTTGCCACCACCCTCGACCTCCTCGGGGTCGAACTGCAGGTCGCCCCGGTACAGCACGGCGTTCTTCGGCGTGCCGATGTCGACGAAGGCCGCCTCCATGCCGGGAAGCACGTTCTGGACCGTCGCCAGGTAGATGTTTCCGTGGATCTCGCTGACGTCGTCAGCGGGACGCGAGAGGTAGTGCTCGATCAGGTTGCGTCCCTCGAGCACGGCGATCTGCGTGACCCCCCCGGCCACGCTCACGCACATCAGATAGCGGCCGAGGGGCTTGCCGCGCCGCTCGCGGCCGCGCCGCGTCTTGAGGGTCTCCTCGTCGAGTTCCAGCGGGCCGTCGTCGGTGATCGCCTCGACAGGCTGGTTCCGTCTGCTCTGCCTGCCGCCCTGCTTTCCCTTCTGGCCACCACCCTGCTTGCCGCCGCCCTGCTTGCCGGAACCCTGGTCCTGCTTGTCCTGCTGGCCCTGGCCGCCGCCACGGCCTCGACCACCACGGCGCCTTCGGCGACGCTTGCCGGAACCTGCGCCCGGTTCGCCATCGCCTTGACTGCTCTCGTCGCCCGTCGCTGGGCGCGTCTCGCCGATTCTGGGCTTCGCTACGGGTGGCGGCGGGATCGGCCCCGCGGAGCCGATGGCCGGCGGTGCCAGATTGCCAGACTCAGAGCTCCTGTTCTGCTGCTCCGGTGAGTCCTGGTTGTTCGGGCCGGCATTGGCCGGTGTGTTGGGTTCCGTACTTGTTTCGGGACTTTTCTCGTCCATGGGTTCTTTCCCTTCTATTCACGCCCGTGTCTCCACGAGCGCGGCAGGGCCGGCGTCCACCGACAGCGGTTCGACGCGCGCGTCGCCCTGCGTGATCTTGGTTTGATTTCGCGATTCCTGCGATTCCTGCGATTCCTGCGATTCCCGCAACATCCATTGCTTCATCCTGCACACGGACAGGGCCGAGAGGGGCGGATGCGTACTCCCCGATGTACCTTCCAAACGTGCCTCCAGCAACTCCGTCGGTCGCAACGCACGGGGCTGGGTCCCGAGGACGGCGGTCAGTTGAACGCCGTCTCCCGGACTTCCACTCACGTCGAGCGAGTGCACGAGGGGCCGCACATCGTCGGTGACCTTCTTCCCCTTGCGTTCGCGCTCCACGAGGATCTCTTCGGCCTCGAGGATCCCCGACGCCCAGACCTCAACTTCGGCAGAGTCGGCACCATCCACCTCGATCGCCCAGGTACAGGCGATTACCGCCTGTTGGAGCGACTCGCCGCCGCGTTCCAGAGGAGCGATCGCCTGAACGCGAATGCCCTCCGGCAACACCTGGTTCAGTCGCTCTCTGAGGTCGCCCTCCGGACTATCCCTGAGTTGTAGCGACTCCGCCTTCTCACGGTCCAACTCCACGCCGAGGTACTCCCCCGCCGACTCGTAGCCGGTGGGCAGGGCCAGCCCGTACGAGATCTTCGGGCGCGGGGAGAAGCCCTCGCTGTAGGCGACAGGCAGTGCAACCCGGCGCAGCGCACGCTCCCAGATCCTGGCCACGTCGCGGTGGCTCGTGAACCGAACCTTGCCCGCCTTGCTGAACCGGACGAGGATTTTCGGGTTCCCCACGACGCTCACGAGCCGACCTCCGCTGGCTCCCGAGGTGGCCGCGCCGAGAGGGCAACGGGTACCCCGCCGCCATGCTCCGGGCCCTGGCCGGTGCCCTGGCTGCCACCGGCCGGCGGCACCGCAGAGGCGACGACGTGCTCGATGCCGTAGCCGGTGCAGGCGCCGCAGTCGTAGCACGGAATCCAGCGGCAGTCCTCGAGGCCGACCTCGTCGAGGGCGTCCCGCCAGTCCTGCCAGAGGAAGTCCTTGTGCAGCCCGGCGGAGAGGTGGTCCCAGGGCAGGGCCTCGTCCTCATGGCGATGGCGGTACACGTGGTCCTCGAAGGACATGCCGTGGCGTGCCATGGCGTCGGTCCAAAGCTCCAGGTCGAAGTGCTCGCCCCACTCCTGGAAGACCCCGCCGTTTCGCCAGACGTCCTCGATGACGGGCCCCAGGCGCCGGTCGCCCCGGCTGAGTAGTCCCTCGACCACCGAGGCCCGCGTGTCGTGCCACTTGATCTGCACGCCCCTGGCCTTCCGGGCGGCGTCGCGCAGCAGCCCCACCTTGCGATGGAGTTCCTGCTCGGTGTTCTGGCCGAACCACTGGAACGGTGTGAACGGCTTGGGGACGAACCCTCCGATCGAGACCGTGACGGAGGCGCCCTTCTGGTGGCGGCGTCCGATCTCGACGCAGTTCTTGGCCATCTCGATGATGCCAAGCGTGTCCTCGTCGGTCTCGGTGGGCAGACCGGTCAGGAAGTAGAGCTTGACCCGGCGCCACCCCTGCGAAAACGCCGACTCGACGGCCCCGTAGAGGTCCTCCTCGCTGATGAGCTTGTTGATGACCTGTCGCATCCGCCATGTCCCCGCCTCGGGGGCGAAGGTCAGGCCGGTGCGGCGCGCCCGCTGGATCTGGGCGGCGATTCCGACGGTGAAGGCGTCGACCCGCAGGCTCGGCAGCGAGACCGACACCTGTCCGCAGGCATCGTCGGAGACCGTGTCCTCCACGACCTCCTGAATGCCGCTGAAGTCGGCGGTGCTGAGGGAGGTCAGCGCAACCTCGTCATAGCCGGTTCGACGCAGGCCGTCGGCCACCATCGTGCGCACCTGATCCGCCGGCCGCTCGCGTACCGGTCGGGTGATCATGCCTGCCTGGCAGAAGCGACATCCCCGGGTGCAACCCCGGAACACCTCGACGTTGAGCCGGTCGTGGACAACCTCGGTCAGCGGAACCAACTGGTTCTTCGGATACGGCCACTCGGCGAGGTCGGCGATCGTGCGCTTCTCCACCTTCTCTGGAGCGGCAGGGTGGACCGGACGAACGCCGGCAAGCGCCCCGTCTTCGCTGTGGTCCGCTGTGTACAGGCTCGGCACGTAGACGCCTGTGATCCCGGCGAGGGCCACGTGGACATCCTCGCGGGCGGTCCGCCCCTCCGCCTTCCATGCGGCCACCACCACACTGATCTCCGACACCACCTCCTCGCCGTCCCCCAGGACGGCGGCGTCGATGAAGTCGACCAACGGCTCCGGGTTGTAGGAGCAATGGCCGCCCACCAGCACAAGCGGGTGCTCCGGGCCACGGTCGGCGGCCAGGATCGGGATCCCGGCGAGGTCGAGGCACTCGAGCAGGTTCGTGTAGACGAGTTCGGCCGACAGGTTGAAGGCCAGCACGTCGAAGTCGCCCGCCGCACGGTGCGTGTCGAGCGAGAACAGGGGCAGGCCCTCACGGCGCAGCACAGCGGATAGGTCGGTCCACGGCGCGTAGGACCGCTCGGCCACCGCATCTGGCCGTTCGTTTAGGATTTCGTACAGGATCTGAAGACCCTGGTTGGGAAGCCCGACCTCGTAGGTATCCGGATAGATCAGGAGCCAGGCCGCCTTGTCTGGATGGTGCGCCGGGATGATCATCCCGTCTTCGCAACCGATGTAGCGGGCTGGCTTCTGGACCTCGCCGAGGACTCTCTCAAGCTCGGGCCAGAGCGAACTCATGGTGATGAGACTCTATCGACGCTTCGGCTCGCTTCCCCGGCATGGTGGACGTCCGTGTCCTCCGCCTCAGAACATCCCGCGGTCCCGGGCCTGGTGGCGCCGCATGTGGATGCTCTGGACGAGGCCGAGGGCGAGGAAGGTTGCGACCACAGACGAGCCGCCGTAGCTGATCAGGGGCAGGGGAATCCCGGTGATCGGCATCATTCCGGTCGACATGCCCACGCTCTGGAAGACCTGGAACAGCAGCATCGAGAACACCCCAGCGGCGACGAGGAGCCCGAACCGGTCGTCGGCCAGGCGTCCGATCCGCCAGATTCGGGCCAGCAGGAGACCGAACAACCCGAGGACGACGACGCTGCCGACGAAGCCCGTCTCCTCGGCGATAACCGTGAAGATGAAGTCGGTCTGCTGCTCGGGGACGAGGTCCGAAACGTTCTGGGTGCCTTGGAACAGGCCCTTGCCCGTGATCCCGCCATTGCCGATCGCCACTTCCGCCTGCTCGAGGTTGTAGCGCGCCCGGGTGTCCGCCTCCTCGTCGATGAAGACGAGGAGGCGTTCGACCTGGTACGCCTCGAGCCTTTCCGACTGCAGGACTGCGACCGTTCCGGTCAGCAGTAGCAGGCACAGCACCGCCAGGTGTCGACCAGGCACGCCGGCCACGAACACCATCCCGGCGAAGATGGCCCCGTAGACCAGGATGGTCCCGAGGTCGGGCTGGGCCATGATCAGGAGCACCGGCACTGCCACGGAGACACCGGCGACCAGCAGTCGCCAGACACCGACTCGGTCGCCCGAACCGAGGATCACCGCCAGGGCCACGATGATCGCCACCTTGCCGAACTCGCTGGGCTGCATCTGGAAGCCGCCGAGGGAGAACCGGGCGCGGGAGCCCTTCACCTCGATGCCGGCCGAGAGCACCGCGAACAGCAGTCCCACCGTCGACAGGTAGGCAAGGGCCATCAGCCGACGGGCCCAGCGGTGGCCGATCAGGGCCGTCAGGGCCATGACGACGACTCCGATCCCGGCGAAGACGAGGTGCCGTTTCAGGAAGGTGTCGTCCGCCGGGCGCAGCTCGGTGGCCGGGCCGCGTGTTGCCGAGTACACCATGATCACGCCGACCCCGGCGAGGAGCAACGAGAAGACGGGCACGCCGATGTCGATGTGCCGGGCGAGGGAGGGGCGGGCCTCCCGGAACTGGTGTCGGACGGAGGTCATCAGGCACCCTCCCGGAGGGCGTCCAACCCCTCGAGCACCTCGGCCACGTCCTCCAACAGCCTCGTGCAGTCGATGACCTCGCCGCGGACCCTTACCCTGCCGTCGGCGTCGAGGACCGGGCCCGAGGCCGGGTCCGCGGTCGGATCGGATCCCTCGAGGTGACCGAGTGAGTCCTCGCCGGTGATCCACTGGTACCAGTCGACACAGAGGGGAAGGGCGACCGAGCGGGAGTAGCTCACGGCAGCCGTCGGCGCCTCCTCAATGCCGTCGACGAGGACCGCCTTCAGGAGGCGGGCCACGAGCGGTGCGGCGACCTGGCTGCCGAACCCGGCCTCCTCGATCACCGCCGCGATGGCGTGCGTGGGCTGCTGGACGGGTCCGAAGGCGGCGAACAGCGACGTGTCGGCCTTGCCCCGGACCTCCGCCGTGCCGGTCTTACCGGCGATCGGCACCAGGTCGACGGGAAAGTACGCGCCGCCGGTCGCCTCCGAGTTGAATGCCCAGTAGGCAGTGCCATGCTCGTCGCTCGTCACGCCCGAGAGCCCGGCCACGGCGATGTCGCGGAACTCCGGGTCGATGTCCACCGTGGCCATCTGCCGGGGGCCGAAGTCCCGTACCTCGTCCCCATCCCTGGTGCGCACGGAGGACACGACGTTGGGGGAATGCAGGGTTCCCCCGTTGGCGAAGGTGGCAAAGGCATTCGCCAACTGGACGGGCGTGACGAGGACGTCCCCCTGGCCGATGGCGATGTTCACGTTGTCCCCCGGGTACCAGTCGCCATAGGGAAAGGCCGTCGGATTGTCGGAGTGGAGCTGCTCACGGTTCTGCGGCGTCGGGAGGAAGCCGTCCTGCTCGAAGGGCAGGGTGATGCCGCTGCGAAGGCCCATCCCGTAGTCCCCGGCGGCGTCCTGAATTCCGGTCTCGTTATGGATCGGGTTGATGTAGATCGACTCCCCGATCGTGTAGTAGTAGACATCGCTCGAGACGGTGAGGCTGCGCTCCAGGTCCACCTGGGGGTTGGGTGCGCTCTTGGCGTTCCGGAACACGCAACCGCCCGCCTCGACGTCCTCGACCTCGGTCCCGCTGCAACTCTGGAGTACGTAGTAGCCGGGGTCGTCCCAGGCCTCGTCCGCCGGCTTCACCCGTCCTGTCCCGAACACGCCTTCGTGCCAGGCGGCGTGCGCCGTGAAGAGTTTGAAGGTCGAGCCGGGTGCGTATTCGCCCTGGATCGCCCGGTTGAACATCGGGAGGGCGTTGGCCGGGTCGTTCAACTCGTTCCAGCGTTCCACGCGGAAGCCGCCGATGGACTCGTTGGGGTCGTAGCTCGGATAGGAGCCTATGGCCAGGACGTCACCAGAGGCGGGGGCCAGGATCACCACCGCCCCGCCCGGTGCGTCGAAGTCCGGCGGGTCCTCGTCCGAGTCGGGGTCGCGCTCGGGCTCCTGGGACCGGGCGGCGAAGACGGCCCGTTCCAGTTCGGTCTCGACGAGGTACTGCAGGTCGATGTCGATGGTCAGCACGACGTCGTCGCCGGGGATGGGGGCGAGGAACAGGTCGTCGCGTTCCCTCACGATCCGACCCAGGCGGTCGACCTCGACGACGCGCCCGCCGGCCACGCCGCGCAGGTCGTCCTCGAAGAGCAGTTCGATGCCCGCCTTGCCGACCTCGTCGCGCAGTGCGTAGTCCTTGCCCCCCGGGGGCCGGCGGTTCCGGTACTCGGTGTCGTTGAGGGGCCCGACCCAGCCGAGGAGGTGGCTTGCGAGGTTCCCGTAGAGGTAGCTCCGCACCGTCGAGTCCACGACCCGGATGCCCGGGTACTGGTCGGAGCGTTCCCCGAAAAAGATCAACAGGTCCTCACCGACGTCGACCGCCACCGGCACGTCGTCGTAGAGGCCGTAGGCGGGATCCTCGAGCGCCGCCTCGATGTCGATGGTCTTGAGGAGTTCGTTGCCGGACCGGTTCACCTCGATGGCAATGCGAGTCAGGACCTGTAGACGCTGTTCCTCGTCGAATCCGGCCTGATCGAACTCCCTTCGATTGATCGTGACCATCGTCGTGATCCGATTGCCGACCAGTACCCGACCCTGCACGTCGAGAATCCGCCCCCGGGGAGCCGTCACCCGGATCTCCCGGATCACGTTCTGCTCGGCGACGGCGACCGCCTGCTCGGTCGTGATGACCTGCAGATACCAGAGGCGGGCGACGAGCGCTGCGAACAGCGAGATCGCCACGACGGCGACCACCCGCATCCGGTAGCGGGTGAGGTCATCCATGCCGGTCGACCCGGATCGGGAATCGTCGCTGCGCAACGCCGTTGTCCCGCTGCGAGCATCCGTGACCGGCCATCTCAGCCTGCACCGCGTCGGATCTCGATGGTGCCGGGCAGGCCGCCGGTCGCCGCCCAGCGCACGACCCGGTTCACCGGTGCCGCGACGACGACGGTGAGGATGCCGGCCAGGACAGCCTGGCGTACGAACGCCTGCGGGGTCTGGCCAAGGATGCCGAACAGCATCCCCACGACCGAGGCGAGTCCCTGTCCGGCCGCCACGGCGGCAAGGACGGCGAGGCCTCCCGTGACGGGTGTGGAGCGGAGCATGCGGAGTTCGAGGCTGCTGACCGCCACTGCAAGGGGCGGGTAGACGAGGGCGTGGAGGCCGAGCGGTGCGCCGACGATCGAGTCGTGGAGCAGCCCGGCGAAGAAGGCGGTGATGGCCCCGCGCTCCGGCCCGCCGTGGAAGCCCGTCAGTATGGCCACGAGGAGGAGGAGTTCGACGGACACCCCGTCGACCCGTAGTTCGTCGAGGAGCGTCCCCTCGAGGGCCACGGCGGTCACGAGGACGAGGAGTACCCGCAGGCGCGGCGTCATGGGCGCGGGCTCCCGGTCGGGCCCGACTCCACGTCGAGCGGATCGCCCTCGGGATGCGCCAGAACGACGTTGAGGAAACTGAGGCTCTCGAGGTCGGCGTTGAGGTCGATGACCACGTTCCGTTCGTACTCGGCGTGTTCGTCAGTGTCGATCACGCGTCCCACGGGAATGTCGGGTGGCAGGAGGCTCCGCCCTCCGCTGGTGACCACGGCCTCGTTCCAGTCGATGTCGGCGTCCATGCGGATTCCGGCTTCGATCTTGAGAGTTCCCCGCCCGGTGCCCCGGGCCAATCCCTCGTCCTGCGAGGCGACGAGGCGCACACCCACGAGGAACTCCGGGTGCGTTGCGAGGATCACCGTGGACCGGGACCGGTCAACCTGCTCCAGACGGCCCACCAGGCCGGCTCCGGTGACGACCGCCAACCCTTCGCTCAACCCTTCATCGGTCCCTGCGTCGACCTCGATGCGGTGGGTGCCGAAGTTGCCGGGCGGCGTGCCGAGGATCCGAACCACCACGGTGTCCGTCTTTGTGTAGTCGAGGCCCACCTCTCCGAGTAGGCGTTCGAGGAGTTCGCTGTCGGCGGCATCGGTCACCGACCGGCCACGGAGGCGGGCGAGTTCGACGGCAAGTCGCTCGTTCTCGGCGCGGAGGTCCTCATAGCCGAAGATCCCGTTCCAGACGGCCTGGATGGGATCGGTTGCGGTGTCCGTGACGGAGCGAAGGGGTTCGAGGATGTCGCGGAGGCCCTGTTGGAAGGCATCCAGGGGCGCCGCTCCGCGGATGTGCAGCGTCAGGAGAGTGAAGGCCGCTGCGGCGAGAAGCAGCAGTGTGGGGCGGGGCCGCTCGGTGGGCCGAGGCGCGGCCACCGGCTACTCCGGCGTGTCGTCGAAGATGACTTCGCCAAAGGTCCCGAACTCCTCGAGGGCCCGGCCGGCGCCCAGGACCACCGAGAGCCGCGGGTCCGGGGCCATCCAGACCGGCATCCCGGTCTCGGCCCGGATGCGCTGGGACAGGCCGTTGAGTAGCGAACCACCTCCGGTCAGGGTGATTCCCCGCTCCATGATGTCGGCGGCCAACTCCGGGGGCGTCCGGTCGATGGTTACCTTGATCGCGTCGACAATGTCGGCGACACGGTCCTCGATCGCCTCGCGGATCTCGCGCGTGTTGATTTCGAGGGTCCGCGGCAGTCCGGTGAGGAGGTCGCGGCCCCGGATCTCGGCGCGCATCTCGTCGACCAGGGGTGTGGCGGAGCCGAGCGCCATCTTGATCTCCTCGGCGGTCCGGGAGCCGGTGGCGATTCCATGTTCCTTCTTCAGGTACTGAAGGATGGCTTCGTCCAGCTCGTCGCCGCCCACCCGTGAGGACTGGCTGGCGACAACGCCGCCGAGCGAAAGGACCGCCACCTCTGTTGTGCCGCCACCGATGTCGACGATCATGCTGCCGATCGGTAAGGCAACGGGGAGGCCTGCCCCGATTGCAGCCGCCATCGGCTCTTCGATGATGTAGGCGGGAACGCGTGCGCCGGCGTATTCGGCGGCTTCCTGTACCGCCCGACGTTCGACGCCGGTGACTCCGGACGGCACGCAGATCACCATGCGGGGCTTCGACCAACGCCGGCGGTGGACCTGTTGGATGAAGTAGCGAAGCATCTTCTCGCAGACGTCGAAGTCGGCGATGACCCCGTCCTTGAGGGGCCGCGTGGCCTGGATGTTGTTGGGCGTACGGCCGATCATCCGCTTGGCCTCGGAGCCCACGGCCAGTGGGGTTCCGCTCAGGACGTCGACGGCCACAACCGAGGGCTCGTCGAGCACGATGCCATCGCCCCTGACGTAGACCAGGGTGCTCGCTGTGCCGAGGTCGACGGCGATGTCGCGACCTCCCAGGACCGGACCGCCTCCTCGCCTGTTTCCTACGGGCATCGTCCGTCCCTGGTCTTCCCGGTATCCGGGTCTTCGTGGTCGAGATCACGCGTCTGGACACGCGTAACGGACCGGGGGTTCACGCTTGGAGGCGATTCCCCATCAGTCGTTCCCGAGAACGTAACGCATTCGTCACGAGTTCGCCACTCTCAGCGCACGATTGACCACGCAAGGCGTCGTCGAACGCGCGTCCTGCAGGGATTCGGGGAATCCGGTTGCAGGGAAGCGGCAAACTCGCCGGCTACGCCTCCGGGAAGAAGATCCCGATCTCGCGCTCGGCCGACTCAGTGGCATCGGAGCCGTGCACCAGGTTCTCGGTGACGAGCAGTCCGTAGTCGCCGCGGATCGTACCGGGCGCTGCCTGGGTCGGGTCGGTGGCCCCCATGAGGGCACGGACCACGGCGAACGTGTCGCTCGGGCCCTCCACGATCATGGCCACCACGGGGCCTCGGGACATGAAGGCCACGAGTTCCCCGTAGAAGTGCTTGTCCACGTGCTCCTCGTAGTGCCGACTGAGCGTCTCAGCATCGAGCGTGCGTAGTTCTACGCCTGCCAATCGGAGGCCCTTGCGCTCCAGGCGATCGATGATCTCCCCAACGAGGCCACGCTCGACGGCGTCGGGCTTGCAGATGACGAGGGTGCGGTCCATGGCCCCGAAGGCTACGGGCGCGACCAGGGATTCCTGCCGCCAGCGGGACGATCACCGGGGTTCCCCGGGTCTCAGCCGGCTTCTTCGCGCCTCCCTGCGAGCACCTCCCGGGCAGCGGCGAGCACGTAGAACGAACCCGTGACGAGGATCAGGTCGTCGTCGTCGGCCAACGCGATCGCCCGGTGGACGGCTTCGCCCACATCGGCCACCGCCTCGGCGTCGACGCCCAGTTCCCGGACCAGTTCGGCGAGTCGACCGGCGGGCACCGCCCGCGGGGAGGGCGCCGTGCAGGTCACGACCAGTTCGGGCGCCAGCGCGATTAGTTCGGCGAGTACCTCCGAGGGTTCCCTCGGGCGGAGGGCACCCACCACGAGGATCCGCCGGCCGACGGCACCACCCTCGAAGAAGAGTTCCGGAACTGCTTCGGCGACCGCACGTGCCGCCTCCTGGTTGTGGGCACCGTCGAGGAGCACCAGGGGTCCGGTGGCGGCGACCTCCAGGCGCCCCGGGAGCCGAACCGTCCCGAACCCCTGCTCCACCACTTCGTCGCCCAACGGCCCACCGACGAACGCCTCGGCGGTAGCCAGCGCGACGGCGGCATTGTCCGCCTGGTGGGCGCCGTAGAGCGAAAGGAAGACCTCGTCGTAACGACCGTGCGGGCCGAAGACGTCGATTACCTGGCCACCGACGGCGATCTGCGTCGCCGTCACGCCGAAGTCCCGGTCCCGCTCGAGGAACGGGTCGGGCTCCTCGGCGAGGAAGAGGTCGCGGACGTCGATAGCGGTCTCTCCCAGCACCAGTGGACGCCCCGCCCTGAGAATCCCCGCCTTCTCACCGGCGATGGCCCGCCGCCAGTCGCCCCGGCCGTCGGTGTGGTCCCGGCCGATGTTGGTCACTACAGCGACCTCGCCCTCGACCACGTTGGTGGCGTCGAAGCGGCCGAGCATTCCGACCTCGACCACGGCCACGTCCACCGCCTCATTGGCGAACCAGAGCAGCGCAGCCGCCGTCAGCAACTCGAAGTACGAAGAGGTCTCCGGGGCCGCAGCGGCATAGCGGGCGAGGTCGCCAACCAGGTCGCCGAACTCCGCCTCGTCGATCAACTCGCCGTTGATGGCGAGCCGCTCACGGATCGTGTCGACGTGTGGACTGCTGTAGCTGCCGACGCGAAGGCCAAGGGCACCGAGGAGTGACACGGTCATGGCGGCGACCGAACTCTTGCCGTTTGTTCCCGTGACGTGGATCGTCGGCACGTCCTGCTGTGGATCGCCCATGCAGGCGACCAGGCCGCGCATGGCGTCGAGGCTCAGGCCGTGGACCCGTCCGGCAGTCGCCTCGAGGTTGACGTGTCGGTCGAGGAATCGCAGTGCTTCCGAGTAGTCCATCGACTCAGAAGATCCCATGATGTGGGATGACTGGAGGTCGACGCTCCAGGGAGTGGACCATCGGGGCGTCGGAGGTACTGCCGCCGCGTCCGGATCAGGAAGCGGCGCGGTCGGGCTGCTCGTCGACGCTCGGCACGACGTCCGGCGTCCTGCGCTCGCTGACGCAGGCATCGTCGACGATGACCCGGCAGTTCCCGGACTCGCCAGGAAGTTCGAACATCACCTCGAGGAGAACCTCCTCGAGGATCGCCCGCAGTCCACGCGCACCGGTTCCGCGCTCGAGGGCCTCGACGGCGACGGTCGCCAGGGCCTCCGTCGTGAACTCGAGTTCGGCCTCCTCGAACTCGAAGATCTTCTGGTACTGCTTCACCAGTGCGTTCTTGGGCTCGACCAGGATCTGGATCAGCGCATCGACATCGAGGCTGTCGACGGTACCGACCACGGGCACACGGCCGACGAACTCCGGGATGAGGCCGAACTTCACGAGGTCCTCAGGTCGCACGCCGGCGAACAGGGCGCCCAGGTCCTTCTCCCCACGCGCCCGGATGTCGGCCCCGAAGCCGACGCTGGCACCACCCAGCCGGTTCTCGATCAACTGTTCCAGGCCGGCGAAAGCACCGCCGCAGATGAACAGGATGTTGGTGGTGTCGATCTGGAGGAACTCCTGGTGCGGATGCTTGCGCCCCCCCTGGGGCGGCACGGCCGCCGTGGTGCCCTCGAGGATCTTCAGGAGGGCCTGCTGGACGCCCTCGCCGGAGACGTCGCGGGTGATCGACGGGTTCTCGCTCTTGCGGGCGATCTTGTCGATCTCGTCGATGTAGATAATCCCGCTCTCGGCCTTCTTGATGTCGTAGTCGTCCGCCTGGATGAGCTGCAGAAGGATGTGCGCGACGTCCCCCCCCACATAGCCGGCCTCGGTGAGGGCCGTGGCGTCGGCGATGGCGAACGGAACGTCGAGCATGCGGGCAAGGGTCTGG
>Ga0066372_10000122_pt1 | contig 25816 bp, 21 predicted proteins | sample Knorr_S15_td_250_FD_77011 | JGI IMG/M metagenome (GOLD analysis project Ga0066372, IMG submission 77011) | Marine microbial communities from Southern Atlantic Ocean transect - Knorr_S15_td_250_ad_251m_LV_A | ecosystem: Environmental > Aquatic > Marine > Oceanic | place: Southern Atlantic ocean... | reverse complement strand
CAGTACGACGAGCCTTTTAACTCTGAAATTGATTCAGGAATTATTGGTGCCGAACATCTTAAGGTGGTAGGTGGAAACTAAATAGCAAAATGATCGGTGATAGATCACGTTAGACCCCAGCCCATGAATTCGTAGAATGTTGTAACGTAATCTGTATGGCTATTTCATCTGATAGTGTGGTAGAGGGTTATCGTAAACTTATGGATATCCGAGCGGCTATTGGCTCAATCGTCTTGGGCCAAGATGAGCTAATATCGGGGCTTTTGATCGCTGCTATGACTAATAATCATGCTTTGATCGAGGGACTTCCTGGTTTGGCGAAGTCGCTTGCTGTGTCTACTTTTGCGGCTACGATCGAGAGTAGTTTTACGCGTATTCAATTTACCCCTGATCTACTCCCAGCTGACCTAACAGGAACTCAGATTTTTGATCCCAGAGATACTCAATTTCACACCAGAAAAGGACCGATATTTTCTAACGTGATTTTGGCTGATGAGATAAATAGAGCACCAGCTAAAGTTCACTCCGCATTACTCGAGGCGATGGAAGAGAATTCAGTTACGATCGGAGGTAGTACGTTAGAGCTTCCTGATCCATTTTTAGTTCTAGCTACCCAAAATCCTATTGAGCACGAGGCGACCTATAGACTCCCTGAAGCACAACTAGATCGTTTTATGTTGAAAATCGTAGTGAAATATCCTGAGATGGAGGATGAAAGGAGCATGGTTGATCAGCGATTATCTCGATCAACGGTTTTACTGAAATCAGTCATTAGTGCGAGTGAATTACGAGCTATTCAAGATGTCACGAGTCAGATTAACATCGACCCAAAAATACGTGATTATATTTTGAGGTTAGTGCGAGCGAGCCGAGTTATGGGCGACGAGGAAAAGGGCAACATGTCTCGCTGGATTGAGTATGGTGCATCACCCCGAGCGTCAATATTCTTTGTTGAGGGTACTCAGGCACTGGCTTTGCTTAATTCCAGAGAGTATGTTCTCCCCGAGGACGTGAAGCAAATTGCTAAATCGATTTTGCGGCATCGCCTAGTGCTCACTTATCAGGCAGAAGCTGAAGGAATAACTACTGACGATGTAATAGATCAGCTGTTAGAAAACGTGCCAATTCCTTGACTCGAGCAATTCTATGTTCCGTAAAATAAATTATTTCTTACGAAGGTCGAACAAATCAAACCACAGTGTTTGGTCACGCCTAGAAAAATCACGGTGGAGTTTATCAAATCCAAGTTTGGATCGACGTATTAGAGAATTAGAGTTTCGAATTACACGTTCTGAATCGGCGGATCTTTACGGGCAATATCGATCTGTTTTTAAAGGTGTAGGTATAGATTACGAAGGCACTAGAGAATACACGCAAGGCGATGACACTCGATTTATCGATTGGAATCGCACCGCCAAATCTAACGAGATATGGAGTAAAGAGTTTCGAGAAGAACGTGGGCGTGCAGTTTTATTCTTAGTAGATAACTCCATGTCGATGATTGCGCCGCCACCATTTTATGAGAAGACACTGGTCGTTTTACAAGTACTCTCACTGCTCGGATATTCAGCCGTGAATGCAGGCGATTTGGTAGGATTGATAACATTTTCTTCCGACGTACATAGCGTGATGAGGCCTCGCAAAGGCAAGGGAAATATATTGCAAGTAATGCAGAGGATCCAGCGGGATTCGTCGGATGTTAACGTGAAATCTAGACAGGGGACTGATGTTGCAAAGGTGATTCAATTTTCGAATCGACTTCTTAAGCAACGTTCAGTCGTGTTTATTCTGTCAGATTTTGTGGATACTACGTCATTAGAAACTATTAGACTGCTCGCCCGCAAACATGACGTGACTGTGGTTCGTATTGAAGGTCCAGACTCCGATTTCAGTACGGAAGATGGATTGATTGATTTGCTTGACGTGGAGACAGGTCGATCGAGAATTGTTGATTTGACTGACTTTAAAGACTCAGGTGAATTTTTTCTTAATGGAGTAAGGAAGAAGAGCAGCGGGTCAATTTTCGGGGAGTTAGGAGTTTCGGAATTAGTATTAAGCACTAATTCTGATATCACTGCCGAGGTGTTGACCTATTTACGTGTGCGTTCGCGCCGCATGTTTAGGCGATCATGATGTTGACTAGGTCATCGCTGTACATAACAATAATCACTCTAATAATTATTCCTTTTCAACATACGGAAGCTCAATCAAGACCCGATATTGAGATAATCGCCACCATAACCCCGTTAGAAATAAATATCGGAGATACTTTTTATTTGGAAGTATTAGTACGCCATAGTAATGCAGTCGCAGTGAGCACCAATCTGGCTATGATTTCGGGGATTGAGTTGGTAGGTAGTCCGATTGATGAGTTTGGCAGCTTGTCCGAGAGCTTCAGTTTAACTTCCTCTATTTATGAGCTTCAGGTATTTAATTTTAATATTCCGCAACAATTAGAAATTAAGGTCCTTTGGGTTAGTGAAGATGGTCAAACTGGGTTAGTTAATAATTTTGTCAATTTGCCCACAGTCATTAGATTGGTCACGGATGCGTCTGCTACTGTACGAGATCTAAAACCCCAACAGATCACCAGGAGTGATCACGGTAGCACTGTTTCATATCGAATGGTTTTCGGCATCGTGATTATTTCTTTGTTTATCTCGGCTGTGATTTTATATTTGCGCCGAAATAAGCTTGCTGAAATTGAAGAACCTGGCTATGAAGATAAGGCTAGATCACAACTAGCTGAGCTTCATAGCCTCAAGTTAGACGAGGTTGCTGATTTGCAGAAATTTTATAGCACCTTATCTAGAGTTATTCGTTTATACCTTTCGAACAGGTTTAATCTTGACGCCTTGACTTATACCTCGTCAGAGTTAAACACGTCTATGAGAGAGAGAGGTATCGAGCGTTGGCAAGCGCGACTTGTAGGAGAACTGCTGAAACGTTGTGACTTGGCTATTTATGCACATATTTATCCCGATCCAGACTCTGCCAATTTCGACTTAACTCTTGCTTATGAAATAATTGAATTCGCGAGAGTGCGCCAAAGATGAATCTGGCTGATAATTATTTTTCTAACGTAGCCTGGCTTGGCCTAATTCCTTTACTTATATTGCTTGGTTTTGTTAGATGGCGATGGGGGCTGTCAATTGCGATACCGGTCTCCTCGATATCAACTGTTGAGGTACCAGAGACTCAAACTAGGCGAGTGAGATATCGCTGGCTTGCAGAATTTATCCTTTGGCTAAGTGCCCTGGTAGGGATTATCGCTCTCGCTGGTCCACAATACGGAATTGCATCGAATTCAACGGAGTTAGAAGGCTTGGATATAGTCTTGACCATTGATTTGTCTTCTTCAATGAATCTAAAGAATATGACTGGTGATAGTAAATTAGTTACGGCTCAAGGGGTCATTAGCGAATTTCTTGACGGGCAGGAGGGTAACCGCGTTGGCGTTGTGGTTTTCCAGTCGTCCGCCTTGATACTCTCACCGCTTACATACGACATTGATGCAGTCGACAGCCAGATTGACCGGCTTGAGACAGGTTGGTTGAAGGACGGTACAGCGATTGGGCTTGGAATATCAGAGGCCTTAGTACTTCTAAGAAATTCCGATGCTAAGTCAAAAGTGATTGTTCTCCTGACTGATGGCGAGAACAATGCAGGTGTTATTTCGCCTTCGGAGGCAGCAGAATTGTCGAAAGCACTTAATACAAGAATTTACACGATAGCTTTCACTCCTGGCGATCGATTTTTTGACTCCGGGGTCCTTCAAAGCATTTCCGAGGTAACGGGTGGAAAAGGATTTGATGCCTATACGAGAGAGGATTTGCTTACAGCATATTCAACTATCGCCGACTTAGAGAGATCTAATATTGGTGTTCGTGACTATGTCGTTATAAACCGCTATCAGACGCCATTTATACTGGTCGCCACCGGCTTGTTGTTTCTAAGTTTTATGCTATCTGTGACGTACTTTAAGAGATTTCCTTAATGATTAGGGTTTGGGTATATTTATCGTTATGAGTTTTGATTCACCTCAATGGTTGTTGCTTTCAGCTCTAGTGCCGTTACTGATTTTTATGAGTCAATTTGATCGCATGAAAAATCGAAACACTCCATTTATTAAGTTTAGTGAAAGTTACGGTTTGAACTTTCGATTTGTGCGTCATTTTTGTGTAGTGGCGTCATTTTTGTTATTGATAGTCGCTGCTGCAAAGCCAGTTTGGGGTACGGAATTTGTTAAGTCACCAACCTCGGAATCCGAGCTAGTTATAGTTGTCGATGTCTCTTATTCAATGCTAGCGGACGATCTCAAACCAACTCGCTCGAGGGTGGCTTCCGATTCGATCATGAAATTACTTCCGCATCTAAGGGGATATCGTGTAGGTCTTGTAATTTTTGCGGGAGATGCGTTTGAGCGTGCTCCCGTAACCGATGATTTCAAGTCACTTTCGTTGATGATTCAAAGGGCGCAGGATGAAAGCTTTCTTTTAACGCCTGGATCAAATGTCATCAGTGGTATAGAGAAGGCTAAAGAGATACTAAATCGAAATAAAATGCCGCATAGCAAGTCAATTTTACTAGTGTCGGACGGTGAATTTGACCGTGTGAATGATTTATCAAGTCTTATTTCTGATTTAGATACGAATGTGTTTACAGCATTCTCTGCAGGCGAAATATCTGGTCAGCTCCCGAACGGGCATATCTCAAGTGGTCAGCCCGCTCAGTTGGAACGCCTGGCACATGAGAGCGACGGCTCATTTTGGGATATTCAAGATTTACCTGGTTTGGCTGTTTCTCTTCAACGGATGCGAGCCGGTCATTACGCGAACGGCGTAGAAGAAATTTCAAAAAGTAGATCTAGTATTTTTATTGTCGCAGCTTTGTTAATTATGGTTTTTTTGTTAACTAGTCCCTCCATGTATGGTTGGTTCAAAATCCGTCATCTGCTTAACTCGATATTTATGGTCGGACTAACCGGGACATTTTTTGGATTTGTGTCGTGTGCCTCTCCGTCAGTCGATAAACAAATAGATACGGCTAATTCTTATTATACGAGCGGTCAATATAGTGTCTCATTGATTGAGTATCAGCGAATTAGCAATGAAATATCTGATGTAGCTGATTGGAAGATAGGGTCAATTCTTTATAATTTGGGAAATAATCTTCATCGATTGGCTAGGTATGATGAAGCATTTGCCATATCAAGTGCAGCATTGCAGTTTGCTAAAGATGATCAGGTACTGGCTGGAAAGATACGGTATTCGTTGGGACTACATTCCTATCGAAAGGGTGATTATGGGGAGGCTTATAAGTGGTTTAGTGAGACGCTCGCTCACAGACCCACAGATATCGATGCAAAGATTAACTTGGAAATTACATTACGGGCATTAAACTCAACCTCTGAAGTCACCACAGATACTTCGTCAGACGCGAAGGATCAGACAAAAAATTCTGAGTTTGAATCTTCGGACCACGACGCAAGTACTCAGACGCCCAAAACAGCCGGTCGATCCGGATCGGAATCTGATGAATCAGAGACCAAAGGCACTAAGACCGCCGTTGGTTCTAAAAATAATGCGCTAGAGACTGGCGATACAGGCAGTCGGATTGCAACAAGACAAGTGCTTGATGAGATCTTTCAAGAAACTGTGATCTCTTTATCTGAGTTCGAGGCACTAGAGATTCTAAGGTTAGTAGCCGAAGAAAATAGAAAAATTAATTATCCTAATACGTTTCAACAAGGCCTAATTATCAAGCAGTGAGCTAGCTAGCTAGTTTTTAGGATTAGTTAGTAAGAGTTGAATTGGACCATCACTAACGATATCGCGCATTGTTAAGCTGATTCCATTAGTCGAGTCAGAGATGGTGGTGCCAAGTAGATTGGCCAAAGTAACAAGATATTCGTCTTCGAGTCCTTTATATCCATACGGAATAACAACAGCAGGATTAATATCCCGAATTATTCGTGACATCGTGGAGGACGGTAGTGTTCCAATAAGGTTGGTTGGGCACAGAATTACTTGTGAGCTCCCAAACAAGTCCTTTCCAAAACTATTCAATACGTCTGTTAGACCGCTGAGAACTCCGATTGACAGTCCGTCGATCTGAATGAACCAGCTAGTTTTTTCTCCTGTTGAGAGCTCGCCAGACGAACTCAATTGACTATCGTCGACTGGTTCTATTTGGCTACTCTCAGCATTGCACGCATATCCTTCAATTTGTACGCCTGAAACCTCGAATTCACCAGGGCGGTCAAAAATTATGGGATCTCCGTTTCCCGCAGGAGCCACTTGTTCGTTACCGGTGCAAAGTGGGTTGTTGCGATGCGAATTTAAAATTATGTGAGCTTTTGGGCGACCCATTGTTCCGTGCAGATTTTTGACCCATGGGTCGATTACGATTGAGGCATCTTTTCCCCGAAGCCTTAGTGAAGAGTTGCCTAACCAGTTTAATTCCAAATCGATCGCCTCATTTCGTCACTATTTGTTTATTGTAAAGCAGCCCTATATATCAAGCTCAGGTATGGGAAGGTTTTCTGGAATATTGAAGTCAGACGGAATTTCCCTCATTGCTGTCGGGTCACAAATCGTCATAGTTGAATTATTACTTGTGCTGACTGAATTAATCATGGCGACACGCAACGCATCAGATCTAAATCCTTTCGTATTTGCGTCCAAATCTATATCTGATGCTTCATTTTCAATATTGCGTGTAGAAGGAATTTGCTGTCTTCCCATCGCTTCAATTGTGAGCGCAAGCGCGAAGGGCGCCGCAGCCGCACCCATATCACCAACGTGGGACTTTAGAGCCGGTGTGTACATGTGATGTCGGACAGAGGAGCCAAACACTCGATGAACTGCTCTGGCTTCAGCGAGGTCGCCTTCTTGAGATCCACATGCATCTAACATTAAAACATCAATCTCAGATTGTATTCGCCCTGAAGAGAGAAGAGCTCCTTGGATGGATCGACCAATATGGACAGGATCAGTATTTGATTTTCCGTTCGAGCCGGCGGAGAATGTAAGAGACTTGCCTTCGATTTCAGCCAGAATTTTTGCTCCGCGGGTTACTGCCACCTCTAGCGCTTCTAGTACAAAGACAACGCTCCCTTCCGAAAGCACTTTACCGTTTCTGTCTCTGTCTAGTGGACGAGACGCTAAATCAGGATTGGTACTGCTTTGAGTTGTTAGCTCTTTGCGACTCTCACATTCAGCAAATGTAGATAGGTTAATTTGCGCATCGGTTCCACCAGCGATAGCGACATATGCATCCTTCCGGCGAATTATTTCTGATGCTTCAATTATTGCCTCAAGGCCACTCACATATTTCCCATCGAGAGGCATTACTGGACCCGTGATCCCAAGGAAAGCGGCAACATTTTGCCCTGGGTGACTTGTGTCCGCTATTTCAGCTCCTTTTTCTTTAGTGAAGAAGGTTATTTCTTGGCTTTCTGCTGATGCTATTACACACGCAATTTGACCAGAGTTCTCTGGCGTTAGACTTAGTCCAGCAGCTTGGACCGCCGTTAAGGCCGCTGACGCACTATATCGAGAACCAGTGCGCAGGCTTTGGAAGTAATCCGAACGAAATCGGCTATCAGCTAGGTCAGATTCCTGAATCTCACCAGCTACGCTTGATTCAAGGCCTGAGGAGTCAAATCGGGTTATATTTCGAACTCCACTCTCGTGATTTTCAAGAGCTGACCATATAGCGCCGAGCGACCGGCCAAGCGGAGTGATAACTCCGATCCCAGTAATCACTACCCGAGGTGGTAGATTCTCTTCCTGTGAACGTGAATTAGTCATATAAATAGTTTATTCGTCAGATAGCTAATAAAACTTATTAGCCCCACTTGGCTAGCATTGCGCCCCAGTTCAGGCCTCCCCCAAAAGCTACAAACAGTACCATGCTGCCCGATTTCACACGCTTTTCGTCTAACGCCTCGGAGAGAGCAATCGGAATTGAAGCGGAAGATGTATTTCCATATTTCTGTAGGTTAACAAACGCCCGTTCAGGTGGTAGCCCAAGCCTTTCCATTAGGGCTTTTATAATACGTTTATTTGCTTGGTGCGGAACACAAATATCAATATCATCAGCTTTTAAATTAGCTTCTTCCAAAGCTTTCTCAACGGCCTCTGCCATTGCCGTAACTGCATATTTAAAGACTGCTCGCCCGTCCATTACTATTTTGGCCTCTTGGTCTAGTAGATCCGAAGGTGCAGTGCACGGACCCGAGGCGAAGAGCAGTTCAGCCGCACCGCCATCTGAGCCGAGTACTGGCGGAAATATTTGGCCGGTGTCATTTTGTTGATTGCGCTCAAGAATTACCGCTCCAGCACCATCGCCGAAAAGAATGCAGGTGCCTCTATCGGACCAATCCGTAATGCGACTCAAGACTTCCGATCCAATTATTAGAATTTTTTCTGCTGAGCGCGAGTGTATCAATTGAGCCGCGGTGGAGAGAGCCGTAACAAACCCATTACAAGCTGCATTGATATCAAATGCTCCACAACTAGCTCCGATAGTGTGCTGTATCCGGCTAGCAGTGGATGGAAACATACCACTCGGCGTGCAGGTTGCTGTGATGATTAGATCTAAATCAAGAGCGTTAATACCAGCTTTTTTAAGAGCTCTTTCCGCCGCTATCGCACCCAGCGTAGCCGATGAATCTTCATCACTAGCAATGTGTCTTTGGGCTATTCCCGTTCTCTCGACTATCCATTCATCACTCGTGTCAATCATTTCTGAAAGCTCTTGATTAGTAACGATTCTTTCTGGAACAGCATGGCCGAAGCCTGAAATATGAGAGGAAAATGACATATCACACCTTAGTTTGCCGGAGTGTTTTTTAAACTATTTAGTACGACCCCAGTATAGCTTCAAGAGCTATCAGTGTGCGTCGATGTATTTGTTTAATAGCGCCTTCACTTTTACCCAGCTTCTCACCTATTTTTTTATTTGTAAGCCCGTCAACGTATTTCAAAGTTATGAGTTCTTGGCGATCATCAGAAAGCGACGCAACTGCTCGCCAAAGATTTTGGATTTCTTCGCTATGCTCTACTAAATGCTCTGGACTTGGAACGTTATCTAAAGCGTCTTCATAATCTTGGAGGAGCTCAGGCGTCGTTGATCTCCCCGTATCTCGGTACCAATTCACCAAGCTGTTATGTGCAATTGTCATTATCCAGCCACCAAACGCATCAGATCCCCGACCACGAAAATTAGCTAGAGCGGTGAAAGCGCGCAAAAAGACAGTCGACGTTAATTCTTCAGCATCCAAGACTGTGGGAGTTCTTCGTATTAGATAACCGAAAACTCGAGGAGCAAATTCTTCATATAGTCTGGAAAATGCGTCAACGGTCACGTGGTCTTCATTTTTATTGTTAGTTTTCATTCTTTTAAGTATAAATGACCTCGTAATGAGAGAAGTCAGTTGAGCCTCACCGTTGACCAGAGCGAGTCTGCTGATTTATACTTTATTAGCACTCTCCTGTCGAGAGTGCTAATAAAGTATAAATGTCCCTATATACATGGGAAATCTAGTATTAAAATTCATTCTTGGGAAATACTTATGGATACTTTAACTGAGCGCCGGGCTGCAATACTCTCCTTAGTTGTCGACGAATATGTTCGAACGGCTGAACCTGTTTCTTCGAAGTTTCTGGCTGATAGGTCGGAGCTCAGAGTTTCGCCGGCAACAGTACGTAACGAATTTGCACTTTTAGAGGCGAATGGACTTTTGACTCATCCTCATACCTCCGGAGGAAGAATTCCTACAGAAAATGGGTACCGTACCTACGTAGAGCAACTGATGTTTGAAGAGCCGATCGTGGAAGAGGAGCGCATCACGGTCGAGCATCAGTTGCATCAAGCAGCAGGTAGTGTTGATGACTTGCTTCCTCTGATGTCAACCATTCTTGCGAGCTGGGTGGGAAACGTGGCCATCATTACTCGGAGAACTGAGCAAAAGCGTGAGTTACTTCAAGTACAACTTGTGGATATAAGCGGTGATACGACATTACTTGTTTGTGTTTTAGATGATGGCAGCGTTAAGAAAAAGTTTTTAACGCTCTATCCTTATTTAAGTCAAGCATTATTAAACCAACATGTAAGCGTTCTTAATGAATTACTGACTGGTCTTACCTCACTGGAAATAAAGCAGTTACTTATGTCCTCGAGTGACATTGAACTTTCGAACTTGATATCTGTGATAGCCGACCTCATAGTTGAAGAGAATATGTCTGAAAACACTTATCTCGATGGGATTGAAGTTGCCCTTCAGCAACCTGAATTTAGTGATCAAGAGAGTATGTTGGAGGCAGTGGGATATCTTAGTATTTATCGACTTGAGCGTCTGATTAATTCGGTGATGACTGACGGACGGGATTTAAGCACTCGAATTGTTATTGGTCGAGGAGATGATGCAAACATCTCAACAGGTTGGAGTATTGTTGCCTCGAAATATGGGCCAAATACGGGTCAAGGCGTGATCGCTGTAGTCGGTCCAACTCGTATGGATTACGGCTATGTATTACCCAGGGTCCGTTATTTAGCTGGTTTGATAACACAATTGAATAGGGATTTAAGCGGTAAAAATATTTTGGGCGGTCTAAATGACTGACACGAGTGAGAATGTAGAGAGCGAGGAATTAGATCCCACAGTTGTCGATGAAATCGACAAATCGGATGACTCGCCGGCTTCTGTAGAATTAGAGCTTGATGAGGTGAAAGCGCAACTGTTGCGATCTTTGGCCGATTATCAAAATTTACAGCGCAGGAGCAGTGAAGATTTGGTAAATGCGAGACTTGACGCATTAAAACCGTTTCTAAATGCTCTAGATGATTTGCAGAGAGCTGTCCAATCGATTGAAGCTGACGCGAATGAATCACCTTGGGTTCAAGGAGTAACTCTTGCAGTTCAAAAATTTGAAAACATTTTGGTGAACCGAGGTGTTAAGGCATATGGAGAAATCGGTGAGATTTTTGACCCGAAATTGCATGAAGCAGTAGGCCTTGCGGCAGGTCATGCTGGTCAGATTTTAGAAGTTATAGCTGGTGGATATGAGGTTGGAGAAAAAATTATCCGGCCAGCCCTAGTGATAGTAGGCGAAGGTCAGAAAAAGGAAGCTGAGGATGATGATTCAAGCGAGAATTCATCGGCGTCAGTATGGAACGAAGTATAAAATAGGGATTTAAAAATTAAGACAATTGGATAGGAGTCAGGATGAGTCGGGTTATTGGCATTGATTTGGGAACCACCAACTCTTGTATAGCAGTGATGGAGGCGGGTGAGGCCCGTGTTATTGAAAACTCCGAGGGTGGTCGAACAACGCCATCAGTTGTTGCTGAGACCAAAGATGGGGAGAGACTGGTCGGTACTGTTGCGAAGCGGCAAGCTGTGACCAACTCGGACAATACTCTCTATTCAGTAAAGCGGTTGATGGGTAGGCAATATGATGACGAGGAAACCACTCGACTAGAAGCTATGGCCTCATTCAAGTTGGTTAAACGAGATAATGGCGATACCGCTGTGGTGATGGGCGATGGCAACTACAGCCCTCCTGAGATAAGCGCAATGATTTTGGGAAAACTCAAAGCTGATGCGGAAGCTTATTTGGGTGACGATGTTTCAGAAGCAGTAATTACAGTTCCTGCCTATTTTAATGACGCTCAACGTCAGGCAACTCGAGACGCTGGAAGAATTGCCGGTCTTGAGGTTCTGAGAATAATTAACGAGCCTACCGCGGCGTCGCTCGCATACGGCCTTGGCGAGGATGCAACCGATCAGACTATCGCAGTTTACGATCTCGGAGGAGGTACATTTGATATTTCGATCCTTGAGATTGGAGATGGGGCTTTCGAAGTAAAGGCAACCAATGGGGATACTTTTTTAGGAGGAGATGATTTTGATAACGCTGTGATAGGTGATTTGGTCGCCGAATTTAAGAAGGATCAGGGTATTGATCTCTCTGAGGATAAAGCAGCTCTCCAACGTCTAAAGGAGGCGGCTGAGAAAGCAAAGATTGAGTTATCTTCGGCTCAGCAGACTGAAGTGAACTTGCCATTCATCACAGCTGATTCGTCGGGCCCTAAACACTTAGTGCGATCTATTTCCAGAAGTTATTTTGAGCAGTTAGTGGATGAGCTTGTCGAACGATCTTTAGGCCCAGTGAAGCAGGCACTTAAAGACTCAGGTATGAAACCGTCTGATATCGATGAGGTTGTGTTAGTCGGTGGGCAAACACGAATGCCGCTTGTACAAAAAAAGATAGAAGAGTTCTTTGGAAAAGAGCCGCACCGTGGCGTGAACCCTGACGAGGTAGTTGCAATGGGTGCTGCGATTCAAGCTGGAGTCCTGAAAGGCGATGTGAAGGATATGTTGTTACTTGATGTGACACCGCTAACCTTAGGTATCGAGACATTAGGTGGAGTTATGACTCCGTTGATAGAAAGAAACACCACTATACCTACTAGTAAAAGCGAGACATTTTCTACGGCTGCCGATAATCAGCCCCAGGTTGATGTGCATGTCCTTCAAGGCGAGCGACCAATGGCAACTGATAACAAGACAATGGGAAGATTTGCGTTGGATGGTATTTTGCCGGCACCAAGAGGAATTCCTCAAGTCGAAGTAACTTTTGATATTGATGCTAATGGGATTGTAAAAGTGTCTGCTAAAGATAAGGCAACTAACAAAGAACAACATATCACCATTCAATCATCGTCTGGCCTCACGGACGATGAAGTGGAGCGGTTAAAGCAGGAGGCTGAAGAGCATGCCGAGGAAGACGCAAAGAAGAAATCGGCCATTGAGTCACGCAATGCTGCGGATACTCTTTGTTATTCAGCGGAAAAGCTTATAGAGGACAATAAGGAACTTGTGACGGATGAGCAGAAGTCAAAAATCGAAGAATCGATAGTGGAGGTTCGACAGGGTCTTGAGAGTGGTGATGATTCGCTCTTAACTACCAAGACAAGCGAACTTGAGGCTATTCTACAAGAGATAGGGCAGGCTATTTATACGGCTCAAGCCGCACAAAATGCGCCCGGTTCTGATGATGATGTCTCTGATAGTCAGCAGAGCGAAGATAACGATGACACGATTGAGGGTGAATTCCGAGAAGTTTAGATTTGAAGGACTGTGTGACGTCCATACGAATAAAATTTTTAGAGGATTAACAAAATATGGCATCTGCGCCTGATCTTTACGAGACACTTGGGGTGAGTCGCGAAGCGTCCGCAAGCGATATCAAGAAAGCTTATCGACTTCTAGCAAAGGAATTCCATCCAGACGTAAATAAATCAGATGGTGCCGAAGAAAGATTTAAGGAAGTATCAACAGCCTACGAGGTTTTGTCTGATCCTGAAAAGCGTGGCAGATATGATCAATTTGGTCATGCAGGTATTGGTAGCACCGGCGCACATGGTTTTGACGGTGGTGGATTCGGTGGATTCGGAGACATATTCGACTCATTTTTTCGATCTACCGGTGCTCGCCGCGCCGGACCGCAACAGGGTTCAGATTTAAGAACCACCATTGAAATAGATCTTGAAGACGTACTATCGGGGATCGAATACCCACTTAATTTTTCTAGAGTTGTTCGATGTCAGCCATGCAAGGGAACCGGAGAAGCTGACGCGGCAGATAGGCCAAAATGTGATGAGTGCTCGGGAACAGGAGAACTAAGACAGGTTCAACGATCACTTTTCGGTCAGTTTGTAAATGTTACGGTTTGTAATATTTGCCAGGGCGAAGGTACGAAAGTTCGCAATGCGTGTGTATCTTGTGGAGGTCGAGGATTAAGCGAGTCGGAGGTCGAGCGATCAATATCAGTCCCTGCTGGTATTGATAACGGCGAGACGCTTCGAATCAGAGGAGAAGGCGATCAGGGCGCGCGAGGTGCAGATGCCGGAAGTTTATATGCGGAGATCCGAATTAAAGAGCATTCTAAATTTCTGCGTTATGGTCGAGATCTAGTAACTGAGTGCGAATTGAATATTGTGGAGGCGATGCTTGGTACTGAACTTGAAATTGATACTTTGGACGGGTCCAAAAAAGTCTTATCTATAGATCCGGGAACTCAGTCGGGTGATCGCCGAGTATTAAGAGGGGAAGGTGTTCCGGATGTCCGAGGGAGAGCAAGAGGAGATTTATATTTGCAAATCAGAGTAATGACTCCCACCCGACTCTCGAGCGAGCAGGAAAGCGTTATTCGCGAATTTGGAAAATCCTTGACTGAAGACCACAAGCCACAAACTGAAGAATCTATGTTTGATCGAATAAAATCGGCTTTTGGTGGTTAACGCTTCACATTTATGTGGGTCGAAGCAGAAATTAAAAGTCATTCAGATGACGTTGAATTAATAATTAATTGTGCCTACGGACTGGGTGCGATAGGTGCGACAGTCGAGACGCCTTTTTTGACGGATGAGTTGGACATTGGCACGTATAAAGAATCTCATAGCGATCTGTATCGTGTTATTACTACGTTTGAGTCTCCATTTGTTCGGAGCGACAGAGTTTTATTTCGAAGACGTTTAAATCGATTAGTGCTTCAGGCATCACTGCCACGTATTGAGTATCGATATGTAGGCGCTCAAGATTTTTCTAATGAATGGCGGAAATTTTTTTCGGTTCAGAGATTTGGCAGGCTAATGCTTCGACCAAGCTGGATAAGTGAGGAGCCCTCACCACATGAAGTTGAAATGGTCTTGGATCCGGGATTTGCCTTTGGTAGTGGTTTGCATATCACCACACAACTGTGCCTCGAGTTGTTAGAGCAAAATATTTCTAATCAGACTGTAGTGATGAATGTGATAGATGTTGGTACCGGGTCGGGAATTCTTTCGATTGGCTCAGCTCTTTTAGGTACGTGTCATGTTCGCGCATTTGATATTGATAGCGATTCAATTGAAATAGCGAAAGTAAACGCACGCATGAATGGCGTTTCTGATTCGATTGACTATGAGATATTGGATTTTTCCGAGAAAATCCATGGGAAATTTTGTAATTTGCGCGATTGGGCTGATCTCGTCGTTGCTAATATTTCAGAACCTGCCCTTGTAAGCATGATGAATAACTTCAGTTCTTCTATAAAATTAGGCGGTCAATTGATTATGAGTGGATTCGAACCATCCGTGATAGATAATATTGTTACATTTGGAACTGAGGCTGGCTTTGAACTTAGCGGTCATGTTGCGAGAGATGAATGGAGCGCTTTGATTATGACTAGGAAGTTTTAGTGATCAGTCAACGAATGTTTCTGGCGGTAGGTCTGGCCTTAATAACTATGAGTTGTAGTTCCTCGGATGACTTTGATCAATCGAATCTCGTCTCGTCAGCGGAAAATAATTCTCAGATTGAGCTGGTTGAATCGGTCGATCGTAGGCATAGCATCGATGTAAGAGAGATGCCCAGCGAGATATATGCTGGGGATAGTTTTAGAGTAATAGTTTCAAGTAATGGCGGTTTATTAGGTTCTCTAAAAGTATTTGGTAATTCGACGCCGCTTTTATTAGTCGATAGTGACGTACTGTCGTCGGTAGTGGCTGTCCCAATTGGACAACGAAGTGGCACAGTTGCGTTGGAACTCACAGTGACCGGGATTAATTGGCGAATTAGCAAAGTTATCCAGTTAGAAATTTTAGAGAGACCAGTTAGGGTGGATCGAATTTACAGAACTGACGAGATGATTCGAATTTCAACCGATGGGTCAAGTTTTGCTAAAGAAGTCGATCTCCGCCAACAGCAAACAAAAACCTACTCAACTCGGCAGTATCGGTCCAATTTTATGCGAGTCCCGGTGGCTGGTGTTATAAGCACTTTTTTCGGGGATATGCGAGCTTATGAAAACGACCCCCCAAGAAATCCTCACTCCGGAGTTGATTTCGCTGCTCCCAAGGGAACGTTAGTGAGTGCAACTGCTGGCGGTTACGTTATTTTCGCTGCCATGATGCCGGTACGTGGTAAAAGCGTAGTAATTGATCATGGCAGCGGCGTTTTTAGCGGATATCATCATTTATCGAAGGCGTATTTATCCGTTGGATCGTGGATAAATGCGGGCGAGTATCTTGGAGAAGTGGGGTCAACTGGATATTCTACCGGTCCTCATTTGCATTGGGAAGTTTTAGTTTATGGGATTCCGACAGATCCGATACAGTGGTTAGAGCCTGGGCTAAGTCTTGCTCTCCAGCAGTGAATACAATTACAAGTCGCCTTACTAGAGAAAGAACTGATAATGACGTCACCTATCGATATCGCTGAGAATATTCTGGATAATATGAGTAAGGTTATTATTGGGAAAAATCAGCAAATACAACTTGCTCTGATTGCCCTTATGTCGGGGGGGCACCTTTTAGTGGAAGATGTGCCGGGTGTGGGAAAAACAATGCTAGCAAGATCGCTGGCAAGTTCGTTGGGATGCCAGTTTTCTCGAATTCAATTTACACCTGACCTGCTGCCAACTGATGTGACAGGGGTTTCTATATTTTTGCAAGAAACAGGTAAATTTCGTTTTAGACCCGGACCCATCTTGTCACAGATCGTACTCGCCGATGAAGTGAATAGGGCGACTCCGAAGACTCAGTCGGCTTTGCTAGAAGCCATGGAAGAAGGCCAAGTTACCGTAGATGGTGTTACTCATCAGCTCTCGGATCCACATATGGTGATTGCTACTCAAAACCCAATCGAGTATGAGGGCACTTTCCCGCTTCCTGAAGCTCAGCTAGATCGGTTTTTGATGCGAATCCAGCTTGGGTACCCTGATTCAACAGATGAAGTGTTAATTATGGATGGTCAACAGCTGGGGCATCCAATTGAAGAATTGGGTGCGGTCGCTGACCAGAATGATTTACTTGAATTGAAGGCTGCCGTCAACGAAGTTTACGTTGACTCATTGGTAAAGCAATACATTGTTTCTATAGTTAATGAGACACGAGTGCATAAAGCTGTGTATCTGGGATCGTCACCTCGTGGCTCCCTTGGGCTTCTTCGATGCGCACAGTCTTTTGCATTACTCAGTGGACGTGATTTTGTTGAGCCGGACGATATTAAGAAGTTAGCATATTCTGTGCTTGCTCACCGTTTGATAATTAATCCCGCAAGTGAATATGGCAACATGACTGCAAACGAGGTGATCTCTCAGATACTTGAAACCACAGCTGTTCCCGGCGTTCAATCAAGACAAGGCGCGTAGGCTATAAATATTTAATGAACAAAGTTATTTTACGGAGTATTAGAAGTCACAGCGATCCGCTTTTGGCTTTATTTATTGGGTTTTTGTGTTTGTTTATTGCTTATGCAACAGGATTTTGGACATTATTCCGGCTCACATATCTTATTTTTGCCGCTTTACCTGTTTTATGGCTTTGGACGCGGTCAATGTCAAAAAATCTAGAGGTTGATATCTCCAGAGGAAACTCTCGACTCGCTCAAGGTGGGTATTTAAGTACTAACATAACGGTTCGCTCTACCAGCTGGATTCCAAAAATCTGGCTAGAAGTCGAAGATAGTTCGATACCGAATTCTGGCCTTTCGAGACGAATATTTACGCTGTCGTCGAAGGGTGTTCACGGTTGGGATTATAGACTGAAGCTTTCGCGTCGCGGGCTTTATAAGTTTGGCCCAGTGAGTATTCGTGTTAGCGATCCTTTTGGATTTTTCGAGCGTACGATATATTTTGGAGAAGAGATGGAAGTTTTGGTATATCCAGATCCACCAGATTTACCTAGTTTCTATTTACCTCCAGCGAGCCTTCAGTCAGAGGGTAAAATCCGTAAACCCACTTCACAGGTCACACCAAATGTATCAGGCGTCCGCGAATATATTTCGGGAGATTCAACAAATCGATTTCATTGGCCGGCTACTGCCCGAACCGGAAAGCCAATGGTGAAATTATTTGATTTGGATCCGTCTTCTGACATATGGATCGTCCTGGATTTGTCTGAAGGAGTTGATTTAGGTTCAGGTGCTGAGAGTGCTTCGGAATTGGCAATCCTCGCGACTGCTGCGATATTGAAGTGGATGGTGATGCAGAAACGGTCGGTCGGATTAATTATGTCTGGTGCGACTGATGTGGTTCATCAACCTGATAGAAGTAGGGCTCATCTGGGTGTAGCTATGGAATCACTTGCTTTGGCTGATGCTAACGGCCAAGTTAAAATGGAGGAGCTGCTAAATCGAGAAGTGAGGAGATTCAGCAGACATACAACGGTTCTTTGTATAACTTCAAGTTCTGATGTTCTGTGGGCTAAAAGGTTGGCCAAATTCAGAAGCAGGGGGCTTAATGCGGCTGCAATATTGATTAGTAGGGAGTCGTTTGGTGACGAATCCGGGGCGCAGACTTCGCTAAGAAGAATTCTGACTACAAGTCAAATATATACATATGGTCTTGCTCGGGGTGACGTCCTGTCAGAGGCACTGGCGGCTGGGCGTGAGCGTCTATTTCAATGAATTACCGTACCAATCCAGACGTAGACATTGATAGGTCGTTAAAAACTAATGAAGAATCTCATGATCTGCCATCATCAGATTTCAGCCGAGGATCAGGGTGGTCAATTAGCCGAAAGAATTTAACTACTCATATTCTGATTCTTTTTCTTTTATTTCCAGTTATTTCCTCACTGGAGTCTGCAAATTGGGTAGACACTATGCCGTCACTGTTTATCCCATTAGGTTTTTCGTTTCTGTTAGCAAGCCTTCTTGTTCGATCGTCGAGAGACGTAATTTTTTTATTAGCCTCTGGATTATTACCGATAGTTGCCAGCACGTTTTTTATCTCTGCGTTTTCCATTGATTCATCTGAGTCATTAAATAATGGTCACGGGGAACGGTATGTTGAAACATTGATTCGTTTGTGGGACTGGGTCAAGGCATTGGTTACGGGAGGCATTTCAACTGATCCTTTGCCCTTTATCTTTTTTTTAGTTTTATTGGTGAGCATTCTCACGTTTACAGCTGTTTGGTCAGCAAGTCGATTGAAAAACCCGTGGCTGGCTTTAATTCCAGGTGGATTTATACTGCTGACAAATATTTCGTATCTGCCCGGACAGCCGGTATTTGCGTTCGTTTTATATTTGTTTGCATCTGTTCTTCTGATTGTTTGGGTTTATTTTCTCAAATCCTCTGCGCGGTGGGAAGTCGAAGGAACAAGACCCCCTGAATTTATGTCAGTCGAAGTTATGTTTTCGGCCATGACCATCGCCGTCAGCCTCGTTGCTTTTGCATGGGTTCTACCGTCAGCCAATAACTGGAAGCCACTAACCTCGGCGCTTGGTGAGGTATTGTCTCCAGCCGCAGAGAATGCTGAATCATGGGGACGTCTATTTTTAGGGGTTGGAGGAAAAGGTTCAACGGGAGTTCATTCATTCGGTCGAAATTTCCCCATAAGGTCAACACATATAATTGACACAGAAATTTTACTTGAGGTTACTGCCTCTGATGTAGAGCTTTTACGAGGCGCTGCTTACGATTTTTATACTGGCCAAGGTTGGACTATTTCTCAAGTTGCTCTGGAGGAATTTGATGAGATGGGGATCGCAGCTGCTCAGTTTGGGACCATTGAATCAAGAAATGAGCGCCGTCAGCCGGTAAAAGTCACCGTGAATACCAGAGCTTCCTTTTCATCAGCTAAAAGATTGCTTACCGCCGGGGAACCACTTGCCTCCGGCAGGCCTTCAAATATCCTCATAGGACCAGGTTATTCAAGTATCGGACTGTCACCACTTAAGAGGCTAAACGTCGGAGAAAATTATCAGACCGTTGGTGCGGAGTCTTCCGCGTCAATTTCTTCTTTGCAGAATAGTCAATGGGTTTTTCCTGAAGCAATTAAAGCTTCTTACACCCAAGTTCCTGAAGACTCGTATAACAGTATTAGAAAATTAGCTGAGACAATTACTAATGGTGCGAACACGCCTTATGAAGCGACCCGAAGAGTCGAGCACTATCTTCGAACTAATTATTTGTTTTCTCTTTCGACCGCTAAGATTAATCCCCGCTCGGATGTCGTCGAGGTATTTTTATTTGATACCCGTCAGGGCCATTTCGATCACTTTGCAAGCGCTATGGTTATTTTACTCCGAGTTATTGAAATTCCAGCTCGAATCACGGTTGGTTTCGTGCTTGATAATTCCTCTTTCAATTCTGCTACTAAGAATTTTGAATTAACTGATAAGCAGGCTTGGGCGTGGCCCCAAGTATATTTTGAGAATCTAGGATGGATAGATTTCAATCCGACACCTTCACGAGATTTGATAATGCGGTCTGATCAGAACAAGGCTGGTGAGGATTTGCTAGCAAATCGAAGTTTGAGAGCTTCCGACTCTTTTATGTATGACGATGCGGAGTTACTGGATATGTTTGCAGAGTTGGAGACTGAAAATGAGATTGAGAGTGCGTTTCAAGTCAACGATCAAAATGCCATGACGGCGTTTTTTCTTGGAGTTATTTTTCGGAGTGTCATGCTAGTATTTTTAGTCGGTCTGATCGCAGCCTTGAGTTTTAGGTTCTGGTGGTTCAGACAATTTCAAGATTATCAGGGGACCATAGCTGCTTGGAAGAGATTGGAGTTTTGGTTGAGGGTTAGTGGGGCTCAGCCTTATCACAATCTGACCGCGGTAGAAACAGCAGATTACTTATCATTTTTGAATATTCCCGGAACCTTAATCCAAGAATTTGCGCGTGAATATTCGCGTGCACTTTATTCCCATCGTGATTTGTCTATCAGCGGCCAAACGGAACAAGAATTTGTCGAAACTTATCGCTTGTTGAGAAATGCTTTGATATTATGGCGCATAAAATCTTTGGGAAGAAAGATGGTAAGAATTCCAAGATTCGAAGAAGTCTCGGCTGAATAAGCTAGCTGTCTGGTAATACACCCAACGGATCTGTCCGATTGTTATATCTCGATATCTCAAAGTGTATATGTGGCCCTGTAGTTCTACCAGTCATTCCGATCCATGCAATCAAATCTCCAGCGGAAACTTGCTCACCTACTCGAACGTTAAACGCGGCATATCCACGACTATTTATTGCCAAATGCGCATACAGTGATTCGTAACCATATCCATGGTCGACAATGATGTAATAGCCATATGAGTATCTTGGGTCACCTCCAGCAAACGCGACTATTCCGTTGCGTGCGGCGTAGACTTCATCCCAATTTTGTGTCCCTATATCGATCCCCAATGGATGTCTCCAATCCATTTTTGAAGTTATGTATCGCGAGGTAACTGGCCAGTCCCAATCTAGCGTGGTGAGGGATCCGTCCCATGCAGTGATATTTATACTTTTTCTTCCGCCCGGTACAAGGATTTCTTTGCCCACCGGAATATTGTCGGGGCTTTCTATTTGATTGCCCTTAAAGTTAATAATATCAGCCATCGGCGCACCATATTGTGCAGCGATTTCAGTTAAATTTTCCCCGTATCGAACCGCGTGAATAATACCTGGGACACTAGGTATTCTTAGCAATACACCTGGGTATATTCTGTCAGGCGTGCTGACTCCCACGTTATTCCAAATAATATAGTCGAGGTCGATATTTGCGGCCTTTGAAATCGCTGTTAAATTATCACCGGCTCGAATTATATACTCGTACGAGATTGGAAGAATTTGTTCAGCAGCTACTGAAGTCGAATTTATTCCACTTGAATCTAACTCTTGTTGTATTCCGTTCGGAGAATCAGAATAAATAGTTGTCTCACTAGGGAGTAAAGGCTCCAAGCGGGCGTCTGGTACTGTGGGTTTTACATTGCCCACTTCGTTCTCAAGCAGGTCGGTTTTCTTATGGTCTACAAAATATTGGTCATCAGCAATACGTGGCAGGTGGTTACGATTATATTGAGGTGGTTCTAATTTTTCTGGCTTGGCTTCAGACGAGAGAGTTTCTTCATTTTTGATAAAGAGGGCGACTGGCGTTGCCACCGCTAGGCTTGCAAGTAAACCTAAACGTTTTATAAAGTCGATGCGGTTGATTTTTTTCATGACAAATCTACTAGTCGATTTTCGGATTGATATTTACTGTATTTCACGAGAGGGGAAAGACGCAATCGACCGGGCCGAGTACTTGGCAATAAGTTCATAAGTAGAACAAGCTTGGACGTTAAAGTTGACCTAAATCTGTCTTCAAGGTGCCCAGAAATTCAGCATTATTTTCTGTTTTACCGAGTCGTTCGATTACTCTTTCGGCTGCGTCATGCGAGTCTTCCTCGAGCATCGCGGCCATTCTGCGGAGTAACCAGATCTGACTTTTTTCTTCTTCATTGAAAAGCAAGTCATCTCTTCGAGTAGATGAAGCTAAAACGTCAATTGCCGGAAATACTTGTTTTTCAGCAAGCTTTCGCGCGAGCCTTAATTCCATATTACCAGTGCCTTTGAATTCCTCAAAGATAACTTCATCCATTCGTGACCCAGTTTCCACGAGGCAGGTGGCGATAATCGTTAGTGATGCTGCTTCCTCAGTATTTCGAGCAGAACCAAAAAATCTTTTTGGTGGATATAATGCAACCGGATCCATTCCACCTGATAATGTTCGACCAGAATTTGGGATCGCTGTGTTGTACGCGCGCGCCAGTCGGGTAAGAGAGTCCATCAGGATAACGACATCTTGTCCTCCTTCAACAAGGCGGCGAGCTTGTTCGAGGGCGGCTTCGGCCACTCGTGTATGGTCATCGACGGGTTCGTCAAAAGTTGACGCATATACCAGGCCTCGTTGTTCCCCACCGGTGCCAGTTACCGAGCGGCGCATGTCAGTTACTTCCTCTGGTCTCTCTCCAATTAGAACAACCATTAGCACGCATTCGGGATAGTTTTCCATGATGCCGTTAGCGATAGCCTTTAGGAGGAGACTTTTTCCCGCCTTTGGTGGAGATACGATCAGTCCTCTTTGACCCTTTCCGACTGGTGAAAACAAGTCGATCATTCGTTGGCTAATTTCTCCAGCACCAGATTCTAGGTGGAACATGTCATCCGGGAAAATAGCAGTTAATGCATCGAAGTCGGGTCGGAGTGCAGCCTTTTGTGGGTCCATATGATTTACATCTGCAACATTCATAAGCCCGTAATATTTGTCCCCACCACGTGGTTGACGTACCTGACCTGATACCGAGTCACCATTTCGTAATCCATGTCGTTTCACTAATCCTTGCGATACGTAGATATCATTAGGACCCGGCAAAAGCCGTTCGCCTCTTAGGAATCCAAATCCATCATCAACAACGGCGAGAATTCCGGAAGAAAAAATGGCACCGAGTTTTTCAGTTTGCTTTTCTAGAATTCCGAGAATTAAGTCTTGCTTTGGAAGCCCGGATGCAGTCTCAATTTCGAATTGTTTTTCAGCTATTTCGATCAGCGAATTTCTAGATAACAATTGTAAGTCTGAGATATTGATTGCCGGAACATTTTCATCTATTTCTGGCATATTGGAGGACGGATCCCACTGACTTGATTTCGACCCATTTCCTCGACCTTCGTCGCCGCCACCTCGCCGCCTGGATTTTCGCCTGGGTCGCTGTGGTGATTTTGACGAATAATCTCTAGAGGGTGAAGATGTGGTGTCTTCGGTAGTTGTCATAATATTTCTCACTCATCGCTAATTAATTTAATTTAGATTGGATACGCACAAATATCTTTAGATTCAGCAGTTTAAGTTTCGATTTTGAAGCAGTCTCTTCGATTAAATCGAGTCCAATATAATTCTTAAAGATATATAGATTGGTTACAGCAGATTCAGATAAGTATCCACTGACTATGATCCTAGACAGGTTTTACCCTAGGGTGCAAGTGGCTTTTAGAGAATTTTTAAATACTTTCATTTTGGATGCTTAAAATTCATCTAACGTGTTAACCTGTCGTCGGTACCTGTGCTTATTGATATGCGATAAGCCTACGAAGAATAGCGAGGAGACCTTATCTATGTCAGATGTGGCGTTCAACGGAAAAATTTTAAATGTTAATTTAACTAAAAATGAAGTCGAGGAAGAGATAATCTCGGAAGAGGTTTATCGATCACTCCTAGGTGGATATGGTCTCGGAGCTCGTCTATTGTTTGACCGAATTCCGGCGGGAGCAGATCCGTTGGGGCCGGATAACGTTATCGGTTTTATGCCTGGTTTATTAACAGGTACACCCCTTTTCGGTCAACGATTTAGTGTGGTATGTAAATCACCCAAGAATGGTGGCTGGGGCGATGCAAATTGTGGGGGTGACTTTGGCCCAATGCTTAAATTCACAGGTTATGACGCAGTATTGGTCTATGGTAAGTCTGAAAAGCCCGTATATATATACATTGAAGAAGGTGAGACTCCTGAAATCCGAGACGCGTCAGAGTATTGGGGCGGCCTTGCTATCGAAGTTGAAGATCGACTGAAAGAAGACCTAGGTAAGAAGATAAGCGTCGCACTAATTGGACCTGCCGGTGAAAATATGAGCATTATGGCTGGCGTTTGTAATGAGCGCGGCAGACTGGCTGCTCGATCAGGTGTTGGAGCAGTGATGGGGTCAAAGAACTTGAAGGCCATTGTAGCCAAACCGACCAAGAAGATAATGTCACAGACCCCAGAAGTTATCAAAACAGTTAGATCTAGTTTGGATGGATTTAATCAGGCAACTAAGCAGTTCTTTACAACTTTTGGTACGACTGGTATTACCGCGAATTCTGCGATTTCGGGAGACGCTCCAGTTTTGAATTGGGGTGGTGTCGGCGTTATCGATTTGGTTAATGAATTTTCAATGGAAAATCTAAACGGTCCGGTTATGAACGAGTCAAAAGAGAAGAAATATGCGTGCTGGCACTGTCCTGTTGCGTGTGGTGCAGAATCTATTGATGGCTCAGATCGGGGTGAATTCGCATTCCCCCTGCATACGCATCGGCCTGAATATGAAACTATGGGTGCGTTCGGTATCATGAATGGTGTCAATGACACAGATGCAATGTGGGCAGTGAATCACTGGTGTAATGAGTATGGATTAGACACGATATCTACAGGTGCTGCGATTTCCTTTGCTATTGAGTGCTATACGAATGGCGTATTGACCAAAGAAGATACTGACGGACTTGATTTAGTTTGGGGCAATGCATCTGCTGTTCTATCCGCCATACATAAGATTGGTCGTCGCGAGGGTGATTTGGGAGAATTGCTGGCGGACGGCACCACGGTCGCGGCAGAGAAAATCGGTGACGATGCCAAGGAATATTTAACTGCTATTGATGGCGAAGAACCACCAATGCATGATCCTAAGCTCGACTTGGGATTTGCAGTGTCGTATTCTTTGGATCCAACGCCAGCTCGACACACTATATGGTCTCCTGGGAGCTCAAGTAAGTTTCCGAATATGCCAAAACCACCGGAAGATAAAAAACAATTTGCTGGGCGAGGCCCCGTACATAAAGCAGCACATGAACAGGCTCACATAATGAATTCAGCTGGCATGTGTTATTTCATATACACGATGTCACCAACCGATCGAATTCCTGAATGGATTAATTTGGTAACTGGTTGGAATACTACCCATGAGGAGCTAGAAGAAGTTGGTGAGAGAATAGCTAATCTCAGAATGGCTTTCGCGGTTAAACATGGAAATAATCCAGCGGCGCGAACGGTTCCGGGAAGAATTTTAGGATCACCACCTCAGTCTGAAGGTCCGCATGCAGGTTTTGAGATTGATCTTGAGACTATGAAACGTGAGTGGTACGAAGAAGCTGGGTGGGATCAAACAACGAGTGCCCCTTCGAGATCTAAACTTGAGTCTTTGGGATTGAGCGATGTGGCTGAGGCACTAGGAGTGAAGGCTTCTTAATTGGCTCGTGCT
>Ga0066372_10000120_pt1 | contig 26244 bp, 24 predicted proteins | sample Knorr_S15_td_250_FD_77011 | JGI IMG/M metagenome (GOLD analysis project Ga0066372, IMG submission 77011) | Marine microbial communities from Southern Atlantic Ocean transect - Knorr_S15_td_250_ad_251m_LV_A | ecosystem: Environmental > Aquatic > Marine > Oceanic | place: Southern Atlantic ocean... | reverse complement strand
GGTAGATACGAAGGACTTAGCCTCGAGGCGACAAGACAACTAATCGTCAAAGATATGGAAAATTTGGACCTTATTGAGCGAACTGATCCTTACACACATGCCGTTGGACACTGCCAACGATGCTCGACCATCGTTGAACCGCTAGTCTCTGAACAATGGTGGGTGGACGCAAAACAGCTTGCAAAACCGGCAATTCACGCAGTGACAAGCAAACAAATAGTCTTTGTGCCATCTCGATTTCAAAAAACTTATCTCAGATGGATGGAAAGTATCCGCGACTGGTGTATTTCGAGACAAATTTGGTGGGGACACCGAATTCCTGTCTGGTATTGTGCTGACTGCGGACATCTTACCGTATCGGTGATCGATAGAGATTCTTGCGAGTCATGTGACAGTGTGAACGTTAGTCAGGACGAAGACACGCTTGACACCTGGTTTTCCTCTGGACTCTGGCCGCACTCAACCCTAGGCTGGCCCGAAAGCCTAGACCAGGATCTCAAGCGCTTCTATCCGACTCAGATCCTTGAGACAGGTTACGACATCATTTTTTTCTGGGTAGCTCGCATGATTATGCTCTCAATTTATAACATGGGCGGTGTTCCACCTTTCGAGACGGTTTACTTACACGGCCTAGTTCGAGGTGATGATGGAAAAAAAATGTCGAAATCCAGTGGAAATATTGTTGATCCGCTCGAAGCGATAGAAACTTATGGATGTGATGGTTTACGCTATGCACTCATATCTGGTACTAGCCCGGGCAACGATCAAAAGCTGACAGGTGATCGACTCGAGTCGGGTCGAAATTTTTCCAATAAACTTTGGAATGCGGGACGATTTGTCATCAACCTAAGGGAGCAGCACAAAGACAAGGTGACTACAGCGCAGTCTGAGCCGGCGCTAGAAGATCGGTGGATTAATTCTCGATTAGCGGAGCTAACAGATGAGGTTGATCGACTACTTACCAGTTACGAATTATCTGAAGCGTTGCGTCAGATAAGAGATTTCTTCTGGGATGATTTTGCCGATTGGTATGTTGAAATCGCAAAAATTAGGATTCGTAACGAAGATTACACACCTCTTGAGGTGCTAACCGAAACATATGAGACGATCCTTAGGCTAGTCCATCCCTTTATGCCTTTCATATCTGAAGAAATCTGGCAAAGATTACAAAATTCAATTGCTCGTTCGGATGAAGAGTCAGCCTTGATCGTGGCAAACTATCCAAACTCTAGAGAAATCAAGTTAAAAAAAGACCCAGATGCCATAACTCGATTTAACGCCGTCCAAGAATTCATTCGCTCAATCAGGTATATCCGATCAGAAAATAAAGTAGATGCGGCAAGAAAAATTGAATGCTTTCTTGTGATCTCCGAATATACGGATGAAGTCAGAAATCTAAGCGCTGCAATTAAATCTTTGGGTCGGATAGACCCGCTTCACATTGTCAGTGAAATTAGTGAGGCCCCAACCGATCAGGTGGTATCTCAAGTCACAGACGGTGGCACGGTGATAGTGCCACTGGGGGGGTTGTTTGACCTTGAGACCGAACAAAAACGCCTGAAGGGCGATCTCCAAATGGTTCAACAAGAGATTGATCGACAAAATCAGAAACTCGACAACCAAGAGTTCCATGAAAAAGCACCAAAACCAGTCATACAAAAAGAGCGTGATAAATTAGAAGCTGCAAAGGCGAAGGCTACGAGTATCTCAAATAGGCTGCAAGAGCTTGTTACGGACTAAACCTCGTCGGACAGCCAGAGAACATCGCCTTTTAACGAATCATTCCAGGGCTTCTCAGCAAAAATCGCATACTCCCAACGTGATTCAAAAATTGTGGTGGTACCACCATGTCCTGGTAACACCACCGTCTGTGGTGCGAGAGGATGAAGTCTTGAAGTAATACTTTTGACGCTCGTTAGTAAATCCGCATTAGAACCAGTTAGTCCTGGGCCTCCTGGAAATAACACATCGCCGGTAATAACGGCACCTCCCACCAAAAAACAAGTCGACCCCGGCGTATGCCCAGGCGTATGCATTGCGACAATTTCATTTTTGCCCAATTTAAAAATCTGGCCCTCTGCAATTGGCTGTATCTGCTTGTCAGGATCAAGATTAATTTCAGTGGCACCAGCATATGCAGGTGCCGAGGTCATCGCTCGAAGCGTCTCAAAACCTTGCCAATGATCACCATGATGGTGTGTGAATAACAACGCTTGTACTTCTCTATCACCTAGCGCTTGCACAGTGGATTCTGATCCTAGAGGCGCATCAACAACAATCACGGAACCGATTTCACGTGAATCAGAGATAATATATGAATTATTGCCAAAAGGGCTAATCTCACGCAGACGTTCTATTCTGAATCCTTCGTCTTCATACACAACATCGGCCGTGACTATATTCGACTGATCTGTCATTCCTAAGTCCCCAATCTATACTACTGATAAATCTACTATCAGTTTCGGTTACTATGTGTAAATATCTCTAATGGATGGTAGCGCACTCACCTCCGGAGCCGCATATAATCGAGTCTCCGGAGTCTACGGACTCAAGTAAACTGATGATGGTAATACGGGGGGGGAATATGGCTAAAACAGTTAAGACTCTTGGACAACTAAAAAAATCTGGATATGAGATCCTTCCGATTCGCGAGGAATTGCGCAAGAACTTAATCACTAAAATAAAATCTGGAGAAAATATCTTTCCAGGAATTGAAGGGTACGAGAATACTGTGGTCCCTCAGCTTCAGAACGCAATCCTCTCCGGTCAAGACATCATTTTACTTGGAGAGCGAGGACAAGCTAAGTCGAGAATTATTCGGTCCCTGACCACGTTATTTGACGAATGGACCCCTGTACTCGATGGAATTGAACTTCCAGAAAATCCGTTCAAACCTGTATCACCTCAGGGCAAGGCGGCAGTCCGTGAGCTAGGGGACCGTACCCCAATCCGCTGGATGCATCGTGATGAGCGATACGGTGAAAAATTAGCTACACCCGACATAACGATCGCTGATCTAATAGGTGAAATCGATCCCATCAAGGTTGCGGAAGGACTTTATCTTTCAGATGAAATGACAATTCATTATGGCCTTATTCCGAGAACCAACAGGGGCATTTTTGGACTCAATGAACTGCCTGACCTAGCCGAGAGAATTCAGGTTGGTCTCCTAAATGTGATGGAGGAGCATGATGTTCAAATCAGAGGACACAAGGTACGTCTTCCTTTAGACGTTCTTGTAGTTGCCACCGCAAACCCAGAGGACTACACAAACAGAGGTAGGATTATTACTCCGCTCAAAGATCGATACGGAGCACAAATTAGAACCCACTACCCGCCAACTATCGAGCATGAAATTAAAATAATGCACAGCGAGGCCAACACGATCGATATGGACGAATGCCGGCTGATTATCCCGCCCTATATGGAGGAAATTATTGCTGAAATCACTCGACTCGCTCGTCGATCTCCAGATGTCTCTCAAAGATCAGGAGTTTCGGTTCGCGCCTCAGTGGCAGGCTATGAAGCTATTCAGGCAAATGCCGTGCGACGAGCTATCAGGCTTGGTGAATCGTGCGCTGTTCCAAGGATTTCTGACTTGCATTACTTGATTCCGTCGCTTCAAGGAAAAATTGAATTCGAAACTGTCGAGGAAGGCAAAGAGGATCAAATTATTGCCAAGCTAATTAACGGCGCCGTAGCGTCGGTTTTTAATAGCATGATGGACGGCACTGCAAAAGATTCCGCGTTAGACGGAATATCTGCCGCCTTTTCTGAGGACCTGTCCGTCGATGTTGGTGAAGCAAAAAAAGCTGACGAATATGGCTCCATACTAGACTCATTGGATGGCATGAAAGAAATAGTCAGCTCTATTACCGACGATAATACAGTCGAAATGCAAGCATCGTGTATCGAATTAGTTTTAGAAGGTATGCATCTCAATAAACTTCTCAACAAGGACAAGCTTCATGGAGAAGCCCTGTATCGAATGTGATGGTTATCTAGATTGCTGGACGGTAGCAAGACTATTCCTGTTACCCTAGCTGATACAAATTAAATAACTAGGAACAGCTGAATGACCTCATCATATCGATATACAAGTTGGGATGGTTCGCAGGCTGAAAATTCACTTGACGCGGATGACTTACTATCATCACTGGCAGATGACTTGCTAAATTTTGGTGACCTCCAACATGCGTTGCGAAATCTTATGCAGCGTGGAGTAGAAACCCCTCAAGGCGACAATATGCAGGGTTTGCGGGATATGCTTCAAGATCTCCGCCAGCAGCGCCGCAATCAACTTGATAAATACAATCTCAGTAGTGTACTAGAAGAACTCAAAGAAGCTTTATCAAAAATCATTGAAGAAGAGCAGTCCACGGTGACCGAACGACTCGAACAAACGCAAGCCTTCAATGAGAACGACCCGGACGAGGCAAACTCACCGTTCGATAACCAGAATCAAGGCGAAGACCACAAAGGCGACAAGGAAGAAAGTAAACGCCTAAACGACTTACTTCAATCAATAGCACAACGGAAGCAAGATTTTCTTGATGACTTATCTGACAAAGAATCAGAGCAACTGAAGGCGCTTCAATCCTATGAATTCTTATCTCCTGAAGCAAATGATCAATTCCAAGAGCTACTTGAGCGACTCAAAGAGGCTATGTCGTCACAAATGTTGGATCAAATGAAAGAATCGTTGACCAATATGTCCGATGAAGATAAGCAACGAACAAAAGATATGATTAGTGATCTCAATGACATGATTAATCAAAAGATCAAGGGCGAAGAGCCTGATTTCGATTCATTCATGCAGAAATATGGAGACATGTTTGGTGATAGTCCGCCCCAATCACTCGATGAGTTACTCGAGCAAATTCAAGAACAAATGAACGCGATGCAGTCACTCATGTCTTCCTTACCAAGTGATGAGCGAGACCAACTGCAAGAATTACTTTCTAATAGCCTTGGCGATCCTGATCTACAGGCAGAGCTAAATGAGCTCTCTGAAAATCTCTCATTCCTTAACTCTGGTAAAAATGGTACGCCGTATCCTTTCCGCGGTGGCGAAGATATAAGTCTTGAAGCTGCCGCTGATTTGATGAAGCAAATGAATGATATGGATTCACTTGAAAAGTCACTAGAACGGGCCCAATATCGAGGTGAAATGGACGGGGTTGACCTGGATCAGCTCGAAAGAATACTCGGTAGAGATACCGTGGATGAATTTGAATCTCTTAGAAACCTAGTCGATGCGCTTGAGGATGCTGGTTATATCCAGAAAGACGGTGACGAGTGGAGATTAACTCCACGAGGTACCAGGATGATTGGGGAGAACGCGTTACGCGAGATATTTAGGCAACTTAAACTAGGAACCGTAGGGAATCACCAGGTGCCAGAGAATGGGCGACAAGGTGAACGACTAGACGAGAGTAAGCCATACGAATTCGGTGACCCGTTTCACTTGGACATGAAACAAACAATCATGAATGCGCTTGAGCGAGAAGGACGAGGCTCACCTGTTCAATTAGACCCTGATGATTTTGAAATTTACCGGTCTGAATTACAGACTACAACGGCGACCGTTCTTCTTGTTGATTTATCGTGGTCAATGGCATTGCGCGGGTCGTTCGTCGCAGCCAAAAAGGTGGCGCTTGCACTTCAAAATCTAATTAAAGCCCAGTATCCACGAGACACCTTCTATGTAGTGGGTTTTAATGCATATGCGCGTGAACTGAAGCCAAATGAACTTCCCTTCGTCAGCTGGGATGAATCGGTTGTAGGTACAAATATGCACCACGCGCTTATGCTCGCGGAGGGCCTACTTGCCAGACATTCTGGCAGCTCCAAACAAATACTTATGGTTTCTGACGGCGAGCCAACCGCACATATGGAAAATGGTCGATCCCAGTTCTCCTATCCGCCCAGTCCAGTAACTATTAGAGAAACCTTAAAAGCCGTAAAAAGACTCACGCAGAAACAAGTCACGATTAACACATTCATGCTTGATCGAAGTTATTCGCTTAAAGAGTTCGTTAACCAAATTGCAAAGCTAAATGGTGGTCGTGTATTTTTCTCAACCCCTGACCAGTTAGGAGAATATATGCTGGTTGATTATGTTGAGCATAAAACAAAGCAAATCAGTGGTCGAAGATAACCTAGGGTCACATCAGAACGCATATGATCGATACCTTGCAATGGGATCACGTAAGCATTGCCGCCAAAGCAGTCGGTCCCGTGTCCGAGCTCTGGAAAAATCTATTCGGCTTTCGTGAACTTACTACCTTTACTGGCAGTTCGGGACTAAACGGACTGACACTTGAGGCGCCTGGTGGTTCAAAAATCGCCCTTGAAATAATAGAGCCTGCTGATGCCGACTCGTACCTTCATTCTTTTCTAGATGGACCACATGGTCCCGGACTTCATCACATAGCATTTCAGGTTCCATCTATAGAAGAATGTACTGATTTCCTTCGATCGGAAGGGATCACTCCCTGGGGAGAAACTATTGATGAGGAAGGTACAAAATATGCCTACATTCACCCGCGCGGAGGTGGGCAAGGTGTACTATTCCAACTATATGAATCTACATCTGCTTGGAATCAGGCTCCAGGATTCCTTGACACGGAGATCTCCCATCTAGGAATTATGGCACTGAATCATGTGTGCCACGTTACAGAATCTCGCGAGCACACTGCAAGCTGGTACAAGAAATTTTTCGGACTTTCTACACACTATCAATCACCGCTCGGAACTAACCCAAATGACGCAGACCAGAAAGTTCAGTTCAGCTCACATGTACTTAATTGGCCAACCAAGCAGTCTCGAATTGAAATACTAGAACCCCACGGAGATGAGTCCTTTCTATATGACTTCTTGGACAAACGTGGGCCTGGCTTACACCATCTAACATTTCAAGTCTCTGACTTTGAGCAGGCTTTAGCTGCTTGTGAAAACTATGGCGTGAGTGTATTCGGTGGCCGAGAGGGTATAACCGATGGGGCCCTCTGGCGTGAAACATTTATTCACCCGAGGGATGCATTCGGCGTCTTAGTTCAATTTTTTTGGGAGGAAAAACCGGGAATTTGGGTGTAACAAATCGCCGATACCTAGAATGGAAATTACCAAATTAATACTTAAAGATTATCGTTCTTTCCACAGGTTTCTGTGGGAACCCAGTTCAGGCACTCACATAATTTATGGTGAAAACGGATCAGGAAAATCTAATCTTCTAGAAGCTATTTCGATGCTCAGCACCACTCGCTCTCCTCGAACGTATAGAGATACTGAGCTAGTGTCTTGGCGAGCGCTCGATGAAGACCCGCTTCCAGGAGCCTTCATATCAGCTGAAAAAATAAATGCCTCGAAACTAGTCGACACAAGAGAATCAATTGATATCAGCATCAGTGCCGCCGAGCCAATAGGATACGACCCTAATGTTCCTCGCGACCCGAAGCCAAAAATGATCAAACAATTCCAACGAAATAAAAGCCCTCAAAAGGCCTCCGATGTGATTGGATGCATAAAAAGTATCTTGTTCTCCGCGCGTGATCTTAAAATTATTGAGGGCACACCCGCCGACAGAAGACGATATATTGATGCCACAATATCTCAACTAAATCGTGATTACATCGTCGCACTTCGCGAATATAACAAGATATTAGAAAACAGAAATTCACTTCTTAAACAAATAAATGCAGGTAAACAAGGAACCACTGCTCTAGATATTTGGGATATTCAAGCTTCTAAAGCCGCAGCAATAATCATAACTATACGTGGAAGTATTTTAGATAGCATAAGCAAAACAACATCAGTATTTTTTTCTGAACTAAATCCCAAAAATTCTGCCGACGATAAAATCACCCTCCGATATTCGTCAAGCGCAAAAGTTGATTCAAATGATTCTATTTCGAACCTCGAATCTTCACTGGTTGACTGCTTTGGTCAAGCTCGGTCATTAGACATTTCGCGAGGAATAACAACTGTCGGACCACATAGGGATGATCTGATATTTCAACTAAATCGATCGGATGCCGGTATATCAGCATCTCGAGGTCAGCTTCGCTCACTTGCTCTTAGTCTGCGTCTTGCTGAAGTGGAACTCTCCCGAACGAGCACTGGGGAACAACCCATTCTCTTATTAGACGATGTACTCTCTGAGCTTGATGAAGCACATCGGGAACGCGTCACACACCTGATCCAAGAGTCAGACCAGACCTTCATTACAACTCCTGACCCCGAACGACCTGGAGCTAATGACCTGCAAAGGTCAAGTCGCTGGCTCCTTGAGAATAATGAACTATCGGAAATGATATTTCCAATCTAAATCGAACGCACACATAAACTCATAAACGCCAGAAAGTTCATCAGTTTTCAAGCTTTCTCGCCTTCAAAGATTTCGCTAAGAATATTGTATTAAGCCGCTGTTCGGTTACTTACATCAATCCAACATTAAATGATTAACTAATCTATCTCGCTCTACAGGACCTATCACCGATAAATGATATTGACTTGGCCTCAATATTAATTCCGCCACCTCTCCAATTGACGCGCGATCAACCGAATCAATTTTTGATAGCAACTCATCGGGTTGTAAGCTTGGAAGGTTTAGCGAAGCTTGTGCGCCAACATACGAAGAGACTGCTTGGGAATCCTCTAAACGTAGGGTTAATCTTGACCGAATAATTTGTTTTGCTAGCTTTACCTCAGATTCGGTAGGCATCTCAACCGCACGCTTTAGTTCGCCGAACAGCTCTTGAATGGCGGCGTCAACATTTCTCGGGTCAACTCCCGAATATATGCCAAACATTCCGGTGTCAGATAAGAAGTTTGGATACGAGTGGATGTCGTAACATAATCCTAACTTCTCACGGAGTCGGACAAACAATCGTGAGGACATCCCCTCACCTAAAATGACCGAGAATAATTCAAGCGCATAACGTCTTTCATCGTGCAGAGCCAGTCCAGGCATCCCCAACATCAAATGTACTTGTTCAGTATCACGCTGAATAAGAGTTAACCTACCCGCGAAATCCTCACCCGACCCATTTTCACCGTCACTGTATATTGACTCGTCTGGAATAAACTGGGCTGGAGAGCCTGATTGCCATTCACCATAAAGCTTTTTAATTGCCAGTTCCGCATTACTAGGATTGAAAGCGCCAGCAATTGATAAAATCGCCGCATTTGGCACATATTGTTGCTTGTAATAACTAACGATCTTGTCACGTGTCATACTCGTAACAGAGTTGACTGTTCCTGCGATTTCTCGACCATGAGGCTGATTAGGCCAAAGTAAACCGTCAAGAGCCACAGAGACTAGTTCTGGCGGGGAATCCTCAACAGCAGCTAGCTCTTCCAAAATAACCCCACGTTCTCGCTCAATTTCTTGACCTAAAAGGATAGAATTTTGTATCAAATCAGATAAAAGCGCCAACCCACGTAACGCCGCATCTGGCGTCATCTTCCCGTAATAAACGGTCAGTTCCCGATCTGTTACTGCGTTAACTCCGCCTCCAAGTTGATCAAGTTCTCTTGAAATCTCTACTGGATCTGGCCGCCGGGCGGTGCCCTTAAAACAAAGGTGTTCTAAGAAATGGGAAAGCCCGCTTTCAGATTCAGTTGACTCATATCTTGAACCCGCTTTCACGTACAAGGAAATTCCGACTGAAGTCGCACGATCCATGGGTGTAAGGAGAACACGGAGTCCGTTATCTAGAGTTATATCGCTAGTAGCAAGATGTACACCATTTAACTCATGATCCGGTAGAGCAATTGAATCAGGAATATTATTCGAACTGTCTGTCATTTATACGGCCGTAATAACTCCTGTGATAACACAAATCTCTTCGTGCTTATAACTTGTGCAGCTACGCGTCAGCGGCGATTAATTTAACTGAGGGAAGCCCCCCAGCCAAACCTTCGAAGGCAAACAAAGACATAATCGCGCCACCTCGATAGTAAGACGGTACGTAGACGGTACCAGCAGCTACTCCATCATCTAACTTAATCTTCATAGTGATCGAATGCGACCCATTCTGAAAAGTGACCGCAGCACCCTGAGTCACTCCAGCTTCTTGGGCATCTTCCGGATTAACCCATGCAGTCCCCTCTCGATCCAATTTGTCTGCCTCCTCGGACGCACTGGATGCTCCATCCCAAGACGTGTACAACGATCTAGAGGTGAAAACTGCTAGGTCGTCTACGCGCCGCATTGGGGCATCTATCTCCTGCACTTCGGCCTTAAACACATACCGATGTGGTATCGCCCTTAATTGACCTTGCTGCTGCAGTACAGCCTCCTCAGAGGGATATTCAGCAAGCGTAGAATAGGAGAATACTCTATCAAAATCAAAGCCTAGTCCCGTCGCTATTCGGTTGATAATTTCTATTCCAGAGTTCTCCTTCTCAACGCCACTGTCAATAGAATTATGAAGTAATACTCGTCGATCAGCCGTCGTGATTGAACCAGATCTATGATAAAAAGCAGCCTCTGAAAGCATCACGGTAGCATAATCAGAAAGCGTAGACTTCACTGAATCGATTACCACCAAAGATTCTAGATTTGAGAGTGCGGAGATAATCATGTCAGTATCGGGAGAATTCAAAATAGGATTGTCATCGTGAATAATAAGCCCTTTTATCGATCCAGAAATCGCGCCCAAAATAATCTCTCGAAATGCTTTACCATCTGTTTTGGGGAAAATGCCGGCGTCATGTACGCCATGCGTATTACCATCTACTGGCAGATAGAACAGGTGCTCGGCAGTTGTGTCACCAACCATCCCAATAGTCAAATTACAGGCGGCTGAGGCTAGTCCACTGGCCATTTCAGCGTCAATTGCGTTCGGCGCAAAAACGACGGAAGTTATTTCATCTGAAAATTTCTCATTAGATCCGACGATAGTTAGTGCCGCATTCCACTGCTCAGTCGAAATTCCGGGCGGGGGATCCGTCTCCAGTTTACCTAATGAATCGGCAACGTTTGCCTCAGTACCTGGATAGCAACGTAAAACACTCGACGCAAACCTGTCCAGTTCGCTCCAGCGTGGTGAAATCAAAACTACCTTAGCTTGGTTCTTTCTCGCGGCACCTTTTATTCTGAGCGAGACGCCAGGGTGTGATTCTTCTAAATCAGTAGCAATTACAACTAGTCTCGCCGACTTCTCAATATCTGTAAGATCTGCTGAAAGTTTGTTAGTACCCAGCGCCCGATCAAGACTTAAAAGCACTGATCTATGAATCACACCGTGAGAAAAATCAATGTTCGGGGTTCCTATCGAGTCTGCTAAAGCCGAAAGAGCCATCGCCTCTTCCGTGGTTGTCAACGGTGAACCTAATAAACCTATCGTTTGCGCCCCATGAGACTCAATTATTGTTCTTAATTGATCTACGGCCAGTTTGGTTGCATCGAAAAGAGATCTGGGCACCAAGCGGCCATTTTGCCTTTCCAGTGAGGTCGTAAGTCGATCTTCAGGTCCAATGGCATCATAGCCAAATCTACCTCGAACACAGATCTGATCTTTAGACACTGGATTTATTCGCTCTGGCCGCACAATAACTGGAATATTCTCTGACCCTACCTGATCGCTGGTCCCATAAGTGATCGTACAGCCGACCGAACATGAATTACATACCGCACTCGTCCAATCGTCAGCTCTACCATTCCATTTGTTAGGCTTTTCCATAAGTGTGGCGGTGGGACAAACATCAATACAAGCTCCGCAGAAATCACAGTCGCTCTCATGAATTTGTCCACCTGTCCCAAAAGCAATCATCGTAGTATGTCCTTTGCCCGACAAAGCAAGCGCGCCAGTGTGACGAAGTTCATCACACGCCCTTACGCACCGAGTACAAATAATACACATTTGCGGATCAAATTCTAAAAATGGATTCGCACGGTCGGGTTCCGGAGGAGGGGTCTCGTAATATGATCGTTTCTCTCCAACCCATGGCTCAGAAAAATCACCTTGATCCACATTTTCACATGACGTTTGAAGCTCACATCTATAGTTCTTGCTACATGTTAGGCAGCGATGAGTCACCACGTCGTCACGCAGACAAATATCACCAGGCATGCAATGAACTCGCCTATGACATGTCAAACAGCGATCTGGATGATTTGCCAAAATAACCGACATCACAGACTGTCTGGCCTGCTTTACTTCGGTCGTGTCCGTTTGAACAACCTGTCCTTCAGTAATCTGCGCTGTACACGAAAGTTGCAAGGATGACGGACGGCCACCTTCTATATCAACAATACAAGTTCTGCAGCCAGCATATGGCTCCAAGCCATCGATATAACAGAGATTTGTTATCGTAATTCCCTGTTCCTTGATCACCTCGACTAGACGACGACCTGGCTCCGCATCAACTGTTTTACCATTTATTGAGATTTCAACCACAGTACCAACCTCAGTGCTAACTAGTTCATTTATTCTTTCGGAGCAATGCGTATAGGCGAATTATGACGGCCTTGCAAACGCTGTGGCCCAGGGGTCTCATCAAGGCCTGACACATCAACTCGAGACCGAGCTGTCGGCATTGAAGTCATCAAAGGGATACTATCCTGCAATTGACCATTGGGATAACGCCCATCTGTCTCGGCAAGATATTTTTGAGCTTCTCCAGTCAAAGTATCTCGGTCACGATACATATTCTCAAAAAGATATACCGCATCATTGTAGCGGCCGCCAGCTTGAATCGCCTGATATGGACAAGCCTCTGTGCAAAGCCCACAATACATACAAATTCTGAAATCAATCTCATATCGCTCAATTTCTAAGGTGCCATCAGATCGCGGTGATGTTTCAACTAAGATACATCCGTCAGGGCATGCTTGAGCACAGGTAGAGCAGCCAGTGCAGCGCTCCTCAAACCACAGCAAGTTCGTTCTAGCACGGGCAGGAACTTCTCGTTCTTGCTCAGGATAGTTCACAGTGATTGCTGGGCGAAAGACGTGCTTCAACGTCAAAAGCATCCCTTTCACGACGCCCATACCGTAAATCATTATTGCACTGAACCCTTCAAACTAAATTACGTCTACTGAGGATACTCGAGCCCTTACTTCTATGCACGGGCATCTAAGTTGGAATCATTGTTAAGTCTAAATAATGATCGGGCGGCGCTCACTAGATCCGGAGTATTAAGATTAAGTTTGACTATTGGTTCGTATGACATATTTAATCTTTGAGATCCGTGCTGCTTAACGATTTGTCGCAACCCTTGATCTTCTTCAGTAACCTGCTGAAGTTCATTTAACAATTGGCCTTTTAGAACTACGGGGTGGCCCCCGTGGGGAAATCCTGACTCGTCCAGATACTCTGGTTGGACCAGCGCCGCACCACTTACGGCTAATTCAGTTATAAGCAAACGTATAATAGAACCGGTAGTTGGCTGATCAACATTTTGTATCACCACTGACTGGTAACTGTCCGTGTTGCTATCCACTTCCTCAAGTAGAGCACGGGCACCAGCGCTCAAAGAGGTAGCGCGGCCCTGCTGCCATTCCGAATTTACAACGATTGTGCAGTCCAAGCCAGAGATAACCTTACTTATTTGAGATGAATTGTCACCCAGCACAACGATTGGCCGAACAATACCCGCACAATTTAGTTCCCGTATTTCCCACTCAATAAGGGTTGTGTCGCCCCATCTCAGCAACTGCTTCGGCGATCCCATTCGAGTTGACGCACCAGCTGCAAGTAAAATAGCGCCAATCATCAGCTTGAATCGTTTCTGCTCAACTGATCTTTAAACAGAAGATTTGCAGCCACTTGCTTAACAACGGCCTCAGCGAGCACAGAACAGTGCTGCTTGGATTTCGGAAGTCCACCAACCGCCTTAGCATAATCCGACCGGGTGAGTTGACTCGCCTCACTCATGCTCAGCCCTCTAAGCATTTCTGTGGCGACGGACGAGGTCGCAATCGTAGCAGGACAACCTGATGCCTGAAACGAGACTAGCTCTATCACGCGGTCTTGCCCGACCTCAGTTTTTTCGAATCTAAAAAAGAACTTAACTTCATCCCCACACACGGGGTTGACCACTCGCCCCTCTATGTCCGCGTCTACAATCTCCCCCACATTTCGCGGGTTTTCGAAGTGTTCGATAGCAATAGCAGAGTAATATTGGGAAGATAAACTATTGCCGGACATTGAATCCTCTAAATCTTTGTATCATGATATTAACAAACCCAGTCTTTTCCTGAATACGGCTACGACCGAAATTAAGTCGCACTAACCTGAAGAAGGTAACATCAGTATCAAAATTATGATCTCGATCAATATCCCAAAACTAAAAAGAGAGCGGCCACTTGCTCAGAATCGGCCGGCTGGAAAAACTTATTCATGTGCACTATCGCTCCCTTCTGGTCGACGCATATGATGGCACGACTAGAGCTCGCTCCGTCCTCATTCAAAACACCGTAAGCACGGATAGTTTGACAACTGGGATCTGAAGCAAGACTGAAAGGAAATTTATTAACCGACATGAACTTGAAATGTGATTCTACTGAATCAGCTGATATAGCAATCACCGTGGCATTAAGTTCCTCCAGAATTGCAAATTCGTTAGCTAATACATTTAGAGAATTTGTACAAAGCGGAGTAAAATCCGTCGTGTAAAAAACCAGTACCGCAGGACCTCGAGCATGTAAATCAGCCAGGCAAACGTCTCCGCCCGTACTTTGCAGACAAAAGTCTGGTGCCTGGTCACCCAAATCCAAAATCAAATCACCTCCTGCAAGAATAAACTAAACACGTACCTCTGACTGGCATAACAGCCTCTCAGCAGGAACACCTCGTCGCATTACTCTGACTCTTACTCGACCTAAACCATTGGGGTCTGTCAATGTTTCAATAGCCTTTCGTGCCACGAGAAATCGTTCAGGTCTCCGCTGTGCCCATCCAGATTGGGAATCTAGTAATCCAAACGCACCAAGTGAAACTAAGACTTCAGCCTGAGAAATAAGCTCATCACTCACCCAAGATTCACCTGCGGCTCTTGCTAGAGCCGTGAAATTAACGTGAGCTGTAAGATCTGTAATACCTGGTAAATCCAAAACATTCTGTTGCACGTTATGCCCACGAAAGGCCATGAGTGTCCCTGATTTTCTCCAGCTGGCATACAAATCAAATGCCTCATAACCATAGTCACTTATGAACATATAACCATTAACTATCTTCTTTGACACTCTGGTCATAAATTCACATGCAAGAAGATTCACCTCTATTCGTGTGCCGGAAATTGGAACCCGAGTAGGGATATCACCAGCTAAAAACAGTTGCTCAAGATGTTCAATCACCGCCTGATCCGTCAACGCGCTTCGTCGAAATGCCAACTGATTTAGCTCATCCAATACTATGTGAAGCTCAGATATTGTTGATTGTGGTTCATCGCTAGCCTCAAGTAAATGAACTGGCAACGCGTCAAAAAATTCGTTCGCAAACACCACACTATTTTCAATGGGAGTTTGTTTGTCTAACCAGTCATCGACCAACCATAATTCGACGCGTCCAACTAAGTCAGGATGAGCCAACTCTAGTTTCTCTCTCTGTTGGTCCAAACGGTGCTTGGATCCATCCAACAAAATTATTCGTAGGGAACTCACGCAATCAGGCGAACTTCTCTTCAAAGACGCGAGCATTCCAAGTAAGAACGAGCCCGAACCGCCACCTAATTCGATAAAAGTAAATACCGAAGGTGATCCTAACAAATTCCAGCATTCGAGAAGCTGTCTTGCCCAAAGTCCTCCGTACATAGGATGGGTCTCTGGGCTTGTCTCGAAATCGCCATCTGTTCCTAATTTGAGATCTGGCTTGGAATAGTAACCAAGCCCTGGGTAATTTAAAGCAAGCGCCATAAACTCCTTGAATGAAATTGAACCGCCATTTGCCCTAATAATCTCTCGAATAATCTCGAGAAGCGGCGCTTTAAGTTCTTGATTTAAGTCATCCGCCGCAACTAAATCATCCAAAAACTCTAGTTCATCCAAAACTTCATCTTCGATCATTTAGATCCTCACAAAATATTCAGTACGGTGATATGCTGTGATGCAATTTCCGAAATCGACCAAGTGCGCAGCTCGAGAGCACGTTCTGGAGTCTTGACCTTGGTTGCAATCACGTGGGTAGAACACTCTAAAAGAGTGCTCAATAGATATTTAGAATCAAGTAAACGCTCATGCACCTCTACAAAAACTCGTAGTTTTTCAGATCGTTCATGCAGACTGACCAAATCTCTAAGATCCTTTTTCGACCTCACAACCCAGACAACTTCAAGCGTGGGCAATGCCGCCGCCAAAAAAACTGCTCGTCTTAGATTATCGATACATATTCGCGTGAGACCCAACGAATCAGAGATAGATCTAATGTCCGATAGCAGGCGCGTCTTGGGGATGAAAAAAGGCAAAATAAAATGCACAGTTGCAGGAACAGCAGGAGAAAATAAGCAGTTTCCTTTTCCTGCTAACAAAAGTTCTCGAAAATCATCTAATCGAATAGGGCTCGTCCGAGGATAAATTCTCATCAACCTCAAAACTGTTACTAGTAGATTATTTGCCCGCAATGAAACACATACAGCATTACGGTCAACAGCCGGATGCCGAACACCTATCAACGCGTTGGTCCAAGATTTGTTAGAAATTATTAACGTGCGGACGACTCTGCTCATGCACTCGGCTCATTTTCCATTTACCTGAAGGGCTCTCAACAACCTATTCTTGGTCTACATCAGATTTCTTTATACCGATTGCTTGTAGATAAAGGCTCCTGGGACGCGCATGATCCAGCTCCACAAAAAAAATGCTCTGCCATCTCCCCAGTCGCATCGACCCATTATGCACGGGGAGAGACTCGCTGCCACCCAAAAGTAGTTGCTGACAATGCGAATGCGCGTTGGCACTCTCAGCTGATGTCATATTGACCGTTCGTATAGAAAAATCGTTGTGCTCATAGTAATCACCGGTTGGGGCGAATCTTGCAAGAACTCGGGCCATATCATTCAATAAAAGTGGTTCATTTTCATTTATTATCACTGCGGCGGTTGTGTGATCAGACGTAATCGACACTTGACCAAAATTGACCTTCGACTTGCGAACGAATCTTTTCACATCCTCTGTTATATCGATGAACTCAAGCGCGTGATTAGTGTCGTAAGTTAAAGTTTCGGCAAATACAACAAAATCTGATGCAGTTGACTCGACCTGATGGAGATGCGTAATCTTTTCTTCCATCATTCCCCCCGTTCATCATTCAATATCAATCTAACATAGCAGAATCGTTCTCTAATTGAACATGCTCTTTTAACGATAGAACGATTTCGCGAATCGTTCCAACGTCCCGTGCATGTGGCCGATATCGAAGGTATGGCTCAAGATCACTAATAGCATCACTAGCGTCATCTGTCTTCGCTCGTAACATCCCTCTGTCACGCATTTCGTCAAGATCCCAAGGGTACATTGCTACCAAAAAGTCGATTATTCGTGCCGCGTGTTCCTCGTCACCCCTTTGCAGATATATGGTCTTGAGTAGCCTAAGGAGTCGTTGCATAAACTGCCGCGGTTCCAACGGATCGAAATAATGGTCCTCCAATCGAATTCTACCGCCGAAACGATTACGAATGAGAATATGCGCATCCTGTCTGCGAATGTTCTTACCGGCAGCATAGGGATCTATCAAAATTTCTGGAACCTCTTGTTCAAGATCACTCTCTACAACGTTCGGATAGAATCGACAAATCATATTCCCTGGCAGTCCCACTGGCCTAATATCTAATCCCGCCCTCCGGCCCAACTCACAATAGAGAAGTGTTAATGAAATCGCGACACCAGTCTTCCTATCGAGCATGGTATCCAAATAGATATTCAGCGGATCGTCAGGAGACTCAAGATCAGGAACAAATCCACATTCCCTAAATAAGAAAACGGACATGCTCCTGATTATCCGACGGGCGTTATAACGGAGCGTGTCTAATCCAATAGCCTCGACGAGTCCATCACTTAACCGAGAAAGCTCCCGCTCATATAGATCAGTCTGCAATTCTGGATTATTCTCTTTCGCTATCAGAAACGCCGCACTTGAAAGGTTAAACTGTGAATTATCGCTGTTCACCAACCCGGCAAATTCACCAACCAAGCGATCGTGAGACTCACTATTTTTCATTACGTCACAAATTTTTCCAAGACAGAACCGTCAAAAACCCATCAGATTAATTAATCTAATTACTGAGTCCAAACTACTCGTCCTCGCGGTGTCTAACCAAATCATCGGGCTGACGAGTTCTATCTGCTGAGAAGCCTTCAAACCGTATTACCTTGAGTACCGCTAGGGCTAATACCAGAACAGCAATCAAAATCTTTGATTCTTCATATCCAAGCAAATAGCTCAAGCTAGGAATTAGTGCTATCCCGATATTTCCAGATAGCCGCTTGCGTCGGGTAACTAAATAAAGACCAACAACAGCTATTAATATGTAAATAGTCACTAGCGGTAACAATGCTATTACGGCTCCGACCGCAGGAGCCATCCCATTTCCACCGTGGAATTTCAAAAATACAGAGAAGTCATGTCCAAGAACTACGGTAAGTGCGACCGCGCATACAACGAACGCATCTGCGTTCAACCAGTACGCCAGCCCAACCGCGAGAGCGCCCTTACCTATATCACCAATTGCAACGAGTAGAGCTGACGCGAATCCAAGATTGTCCCAAACATTCATCATGCCAGGATTGGTGGTGCCTACTCTTCTTATATCTAAACCATGGAAAAATTGAACCACCAAATATGAAGTTGGAATAGATCCCAGAAGGTACGCGGTCAGTACTAGAAGAGCTATTGTCATCAGAGGCACCTAATCTTACAAGTCAAGTAATCTTGCCTCGATCGTATCATCTCATCTAACTCCAAAGATCATTGTCAACGTTTAATGTATCCATTGCGGATAAAATTCCTTCGATGTCGATACCGCTATTTTCTTTTACCAGTCTGGTAATAGTCTCGCGGACGTTATCCATATCACCTCCCGCAGCCGAAAATGAAAAATTTACGACAAATGCCGTCAACCACATAGGTATTCTAAGCCAAACCCAGGGAACGTCACGAGTGCGCCCGGCTGCAACAAGACCAGGTATTAGATCCGGGATGCTTAAATTCGAATTAGGCGTTCGAGATCCATCCTCGTTCGGCCGTATATAAGACTCTCGCAATAACCTACCAAGCACCGTTCCTAGAACCGCTGCACATAAAATTCCAAATGCGTTTTTTACTCGACGATTCATTGACATTATCCTCCCACACATCTAACTCGCCGCTAAAACACGGATTCCTTCAACAACTGATTCGTAAAAATCGAACTCCAAAAACGCTCTTGCATGCGCTAGTAGAGATCAATACGTACACTCACACACTATACACACATCATATTAGGTATTACTTAAGCAGTGAAATGAAAAATAATAGAAGCCGATTCCCTACATTTCATTATGGATGGTTAATTGTTGGCAGCGCTGTCGGAACATCCTTTGCGTCAGTAACATTTTTCAATCCAGTACTCGGTGCATTTACCCAATCATTAGAATTCGAATTTGGCTGGAGCAGAGCAGCGATAGCAAGTGCGATTTCTGTTGGATCGCTCTTAGGCGGGATTGCTTCACCTTGGTCAGGAGCGATTATTGATCGTTGGGGTGGTCGCTGGGTTATAGGCATCTGCGGCACAGCTATGGCGATCGCATGCATCAGTCTCTCAACTATTGACAGTTTATGGCAGCTCATTCTGCTGTACGGTATTGGCAGAGCACTCTCCATGGGAGGTATGCAAGCAAGCTCCTATATAACTGTTTCAAATTGGTACATCAAAAAAAGAGCACTGGTCGCGAGTATTGTTGGAGTGGGCCAACGATCCGGCATGGCCACTTTACCTCTGGCAGTCGCCCTTACTATCCAATTCACCGATTCCTGGCGTAATGCTTGGGTAGTTCTCTCAGTAGTCCTTCTCGTGGCATTCTTGCCAGCCCTTCTTTTCATAAGACGACGCCCCGAGGACATTGGATTGTTGCCCGATAACGAGATTAAATCATCCGAAGACAAGTTCGTCGTCCCACTCTCAGCAACAGTTCCCGAATTAGATAGTGCTTCATCGTTCACTCTACGTGAGGCATTGCACTTGAAGGCGTACTGGCTCGTTGGTATCGCGCTCAGCATTACGATGATGACAAGTGGATCAATAAACTTCCACCAAATCCCATATCTGATAGAACACGGCTTAAGGCCAGGCGAAGCGGCTCTGGTAGTCACGGTGTGGTCCATAATGGGTGCCGCTGGCAGTATTCTTGGGGGAATTATCGCGCAGCACATAACCATGCGACGAACAATGATAGCGACACTTATTCTCATGGCATTAACAATTCCGTTTCTTGCCCGAGCGACCACACTACGAGATGGAATGCTCTATGCGCTAACAAACGGGTTAGCCTTTGGATCTCACGTAACATTCATGCAAGTTATCCATGCTGACTATTTCGGTCGATTTCACGTTGGTAAAATAAGAGGCTCCTTCCAACCAATTCAACTTGGCATGAACGCGCTCGGGCCGCCTTTAATCGGTATCTGGTATGACCAATTAGGTTCGTACGATGGCGTCTTTATCGTCTTCGTTAGCATGTTCCTGGTAGCGGCAACCTGCTACATTCTGGCGCCATACCCAAAAAAGTTGGTGGCCGTACCAGAAGCGCACTCCGGCTAACTGTTCACTTGTATAGGCACTTGACAGTTTAACGAGAGGCAAAGATACTTCTTATCAGGTAAGAATAATAACCAAATAAGGAAACTCATTTGTCTTCTTCACTGCTGTTTCCCAGATTAGTTGCCGAGGCGATCGGTGCTTTCACTCTTGTATTTATCGGCGTGTCATCAATAATTATTACTGGAAATATAATTGCGATTGCCTTTGCTCACGGTCTGGCTATCGCGCTGATGGTGTCTGCTCTCGGCGGAGTTTCGGGAGGTCATTTCAATCCAGCTGTAACTATAGGATTTTGGGTTACACAACGAATTGAAAGTGTCTCTGCTATCGCGTATATTGCGGCACAGCTCATCGGCGCGGTAATCGGCGCTCTTTTAGTAAATGCCCTATTACCAACAAGTTTATTAGACATCACCGGTACGCTTGGCACACCAGTGCTGGACGGACAAATAAGCTTCATAAACGGAATCGCCATTGAGGCAATACTTACATTCTTTTTAGTCATCGTGATATTTGGTACAGCTGTCGACAGTAGAGGGCCTGCGTTAGGCGGTATGGCAATTGGACTAACAATCACTATGGATATTTTGGCAGGCGGCCCACTCACCGGAGCTGCTATGAATCCAGCTCGAGCTCTTGGGCCGGCACTTATCAGTGGAACGTGGGCTAACCATCTCGTCTATTGGATTGGACCAATCATCGGAAGTCTTACAGCAGCATTGCTGTATCACCTAGTACTTATTTCAAAGGGAACAGAAGGGAAGTCAGAAGCTTAATAGCAGCTGACAGCTAAACGCTGTCGCTTTTATAAATTGGTTATAACATCTGCCGCAAATACGTACCCCCGCCGCACGGCAGATGTATAGCAAGGAAAAGGCCTGTAGTGAATCACTACAGGCCTTTTCTGATTCTTAACTATTAAATATTATCGTCCTGTACTACCGTGCCCACCTGCGCTTCGGTCAGTCAACCCCAAGTCGTCGGTGGAGTTTACAATCTCAAACTCCACTGACGGAACAGAGTTAAATATCAGCTGTGCGACTCGATCTCCAGAGTGAACTACATATGACGGACTATCATTCAATAGATACATTGTCACAAATAACTCACCTCGATAGTCCGCATCTATCGTGCCGTACCCAGCAATAATCCCCTTCAAGGTGAGCCCTGATCTTGGTCGAATCTGAGCATCGATCCCAAATGGAATCGAAAGAGAAATGCCAACCGAAATTAGCTGTGGACTGGATTTTAGTTTGATGGGTGATTCGATGCAGGCATATAGATCAAATCCAGTGGACAGAGCCGTGGCGCGCTCTGGAATCCTGGCTAGAGGGTGCAATTTCAACACTTCGATATTTTCCATAATGTCTTCCACTTCAAAATAGTCGCATACATGAAACAAGACCGTTAACCTAACAATAATAATATTAGAGTTCCGGAGGCTAACGTCTATGACAAACGAAGGAATCGACAAAAGTACTCTCGAAGAGGGCGCCGATTGGATAGCAGAAATGGCGTCCGAAGACCTCAACGGATTTATTCCATCTGAGCTTTGTGATTTAATAATTGAGACTGAGCTTGTGATTCGAAAGGAAAAAAGCGATCCTATGATGTCCCATCAGTCGATGGCTACTTTGCTCCACCAAAAATTTGAGTCCGATCCGGACATTCCGACACAAGAGGGGGCAATCACTGAATTTTTAATACGAGAAATCTTGTATTGGGAAGATGAATTTCGGTCAATGGCCGGCTTTCCTAGAAAAATTAATCCCTCGTAAGCTCAAGATACTCAACTATCTCGCAACTTCTTCAGATGACTCACGTTCAGTAAATCAGGGCCGCTTCCTTTTTTACTGTCCTCGGTTGGATATCCCGGAACTTCCAATAAAAAAGGGACTCCTTCGAAAGCAGGGTGGCTCAGCAGTGCTCTGAAACCGTCATCACCAATAAATCCCTGCCCGATATTCTCATGTCTATCCCTATTTCCGCCCAACTCCATAAGTGAATCATTCGCATGCACCACCAGCAACTTATCAAACCCAATAGCCGCGTCAAATTCTTTCATGGTGCTATCAACACCCTCTGAATTACTAACGTCGTACCCAGCAGCAAATGCATGACAGGTGTCAAAGCAAACTCCAAGTCGATCAGAGCCTACTCCAGTTATCAGCATTCCAAGCTCCGCAAATGACGCACCGATCACTCCACCTTGCCCAGCCATATTTTCAAGCGCCAGTCTAGTATCGCTTGGAGTTTGATCTAAAATCTCTGTTAATGCGGTAATTACTTGTGCAGTGACGGCATCAATTCCGAGACCTTTGTGAGATCCCGTGTGAAGCACAACACCGGTCGCAGATATCTTGTCCGCAATAGTCAAGGCATTAACTACTGATGCAATTGACTTCTCCAACATTTCAGGTTTATCGGTAGCTAAATTGGCGAGATAGATATTATGAATCCATACCGATTTAATCGAAGACGCCTCGAATTCGTCGACAAATTGCTCAAGTGCCTCATCAGTATGTTTTGTTGCCCGCCACATTTGAGGCGCTGAACAAAAAATTTGTATCGCCTCAGCCTCAATTTCGACTCCACGCTCTATAGCTTTATAAATCCCACCAGACGAAGAAACATGCCCACCCACTAATAAGTCACTCATGAAGACTCCTAGAAATAAATCTTACTACTTGGACTTCAAGATATAGAACAATAGAGACAATACCCGGTACCTACCGTTGAAGTGCCTTGCCTTTCTTAGGCGTGAGTATCTCGAGTGGATAAACTTTTCTCTTTAGCATTTCACGAGGAGGATCGATGTAAATCGCGCTCCACCCACAAGCCTGCTCACAAAGTCGACACCCAACGCACTTTCGATCGTCCACAATTGCCATTCCATAATAATCTTGGTTAGTTGGGCTATCAGTCAATGACAATGCGTCGAATGGACAGATATTGATGCATAGCTCACATCCGGAACCAATACAATTCTCCTCGACCACCTTTGCCAATGGCAGTTCACGTCTCGGAAACGTCCTGGCTACGTCATCTAATTCGTCAAGAATTGCCTCGGGCGGACATACTGCACCACAGGCTCCACAATCTATACACAACTCGGCGTCAATAACATGTAGTTCGTTACGAACACCTGAAATCGCCTCTACAGGACATTTCTTGGTACATGCCGTACAACCGATACAAGTTTCAATTATCTTGTATGCCAATTGAATTCCTTACACTCAACTCTCACTGCGAGATTAGCTTCCTACAATCGTGGCGGCAAGTCGCCTAACTCTATAAATCTCTGACTAATAGAGAATCTGCTCCGCCATGAGCTGTCCGATTTCATCACCCTCCATACCTAATACCTCTGAACAAATTTCCCAAGTGTGTTCACCTATAAGAGGCGCTGCTCCCCTGATTTCGTGAGGGGTCTCTGACAATCTAAACCCTGGACCATCATATGCCCGTTTCCCCGCCTCAATATGTTCTGGGTAGGCATAGAATTCTCTTGCTGCAAGATGCGGATCCTGTAAAACTTCGGAGGCTTTCTGTACCATCCCAGCAGGAATACCCTCTGACTGAAGTTTATTCATCACGTCGGGAGCTTTGAATTCGGCTACCCATCCTCCAATAATTCCGTCTAATTCATCCTCATTTTTCTTACGATCTTGCAAAGTGGCAAATCGCGGATCACTAGCAAGTTCAGGTTGTTCCATCACTGCTGATAAAGCCGACCATTGAGAGTCAGTCATACAAGCTATAGCGACCCAATGATCTGGTCTGTCGCCCATTTCGTCAGCAAGATAGGCACCGTGAGGAGCAGCGTATGGAGCTCTATTGCCGATACGTTCGTAACCAATTTTCGCGTTATCCCAAGCAAATAGGGGACCAGCCATCCCCGATACAGACGATTCTAATTGTGACATGTCGATAAGTTGACCCTCACCAGTACGGCGCTTATGTCGCACGGCTGCCATGACAGCCACCGCCGCGTGGGTCGGGTTGATGACATAGTCTGTATAATTCGTTCCGACTCCGATTGGAGGATCATTCTCGTTTCCGGCTAAATAATTTACCCCACATATAGCAGATAAAATAGCTCCGAACCCTTGAAAATCAGAATGAGGTCCGGTCATTCCCTGCATCGGCTCATAAAGTCCAATTATTCCTGGATTCTCCGCTCGAACATTTTCCCAAGTCATACCAATTTGACGAATAGCTCGAGCAGTCATATTCGTAGCGAACACGTCCGCCCACTTAACCAATTCGATCCCGAGTTCATGCCCTCGTTCAGTCGTAAGATCAATCGTGACTGACCGCTTCTCTGAATTGTAATTGTTGTAATAACCACTCTGATTTAGGCTTTCTTCGCCCTCTGGTTTCGGCTGCGCAACACGAAGTCCGTCAGGGCGCTTCTCGGTCTCAATTCGAATCACATCAGCGCCGAGGTTAGCTAAGGTTCTAGTCGCAATCGGGCCCGCCCCGTACCAAGTGACATCACATACTTTTAAACCATCAAGCGGTCGTCGTCGTGTCATCTCGTTGTTCATCAAATTACCCCGCTTTCAGTCAGTTCACTGAGATTCGATTCTGTCAAACCGATCGAACCAAATATTTCAACATTATGTTCCCCTAACAATGGTGCAGCTCGACCTAATACTGCAGGAGTCGACTCCAGTTGGAAGGGCGCGCCGGGATAACGCAGTTCTCGACCACGTCCAACGTCATTAACTGTTCGAAACCAATCTCGTGAATTTAGCTGCTCACTTTCCGATATATCCTGGGGGGTATTTACCGGCCCAACTAGCAACCGAAGTTTCTGCCCTTCCACATATAGCTTCTGTTTCGAGTATTTTTCAAAAAATTTGATAACGAGCTTATCGATTTCTTCGAATACTTCTTTAACTTCCGACAATTTTTGTGGATTGCCCATCAACCTAAATACTGCAGCACTACTTGAAAATTCTCCAAGAGCCGAGATGTATACGTCCTTACGTAATTCATCAGCTATTGGGTCTCCAAATTGATCCATTAGAGTAATTAATCCATCAAAGCCCGCGCCCGCGACCCCGGCGGCCATGACAAATATCCATCCATCCTGTGCGGAATACAAGCCCATTCCAGGTAACTTGACTGGGATGACACCACTTATTCCACCAGTCCGTTCCCTGTCAATTCCACGAATATCAGCTGTCTGCATGGCTGTCTCTTCAGCAATAAGTAAAGATTCGTGCATTGATACTTCTACATCCTGAGCGATACCCGAACTATCTCGTTCCAGTAGGGCAGCCATCACACCTGCCGCAAGATTAAGGGAGGCACAATGAAAGCCTTGATGATCTGGAAGTTGGGCAGGTGGTCCCTCGGCAAATCCGGAAAGATTCATAAGGCCAGCCATGGCAACAGACACAATATCGGAATATGCCAAAGATGCGTATGGTCCATCCAATCCCCAGCCAGTTACGGATGCGTTAATCAAATTTGGAAATTTTTCTCTCAAAT
>Ga0066372_10000119_pt1 | contig 26248 bp, 17 predicted proteins | sample Knorr_S15_td_250_FD_77011 | JGI IMG/M metagenome (GOLD analysis project Ga0066372, IMG submission 77011) | Marine microbial communities from Southern Atlantic Ocean transect - Knorr_S15_td_250_ad_251m_LV_A | ecosystem: Environmental > Aquatic > Marine > Oceanic | place: Southern Atlantic ocean... | reverse complement strand
TTGATGTCGTGTGACGCGTTTGGTGACTGTGGTTCGCAGAAGATCACCGTGATCGGCCACGCCGACTCTGGTGACATTGCGGCTTCCAACGCCAACGTCATCTACGAGTACGCCCCAGGCGGCTCAAACATCGTCGGCGAGCCCATGGTGGTCTTGACGGCCACCTGGCGTGGCGTTACCGCGGACTCGATCCACATCGCGACCACGACAATCGACTTCCAGTGGCTGGTAGACAACGGCTTCTCGCCTGAAGGCTGGGGTGATCAGGAACTGGTCTGGCAAACCATGGTGGACGACCTCAACGCCAGAGGTGGCATCAACGGACGCCAGGTGGTCCTGGACGCAGTGCGACCATTCAGCGCCATTCCGGGCTTCGGCATTAGCGCAGACGCGGTCTGCCTGGAGGTAGCCGGCGATTTCGAAACATTCGCGGTCCTTGGTGGATTCCTTGGACCAGCGGAGATTTCCAACATCTGCATCCCCGGCCAGCAGAACACCTTCCTGCTCGGCGGACGAATGGACGCCGAACGGCTGGGTCAGGTTCAAGCCCCGTGGGTCATGGACGGCACGATGGTCAATCGTCGGATGGAGGTCTTCCTTTCGCTGCTCGACCAGAACGACCTGATCGAAGGGCGGAAGTTCGCCATCCTGGGCCGCGATGACACGGAGGAGACCTACAACACCGCCCGAGAGGGGATGGCGGCACTAGGTGCCGACGTGGTCCTTGAATTGATCAGCGACCAGACCGGTGGGGATACCGAGGGAGAGGACGCCTGGTGGGATGTCCAGGTAGAACGCGTGCGGTCCTCTGGTGCCGACACGATCCTGTTCGCCGGCGGTGACAGAGCTGCCCTGCGGAATCTCTTCTGGGCTGGAATCGAGGTCGACAAGTTCATCATGAATAATGAGACCGTGACGTCGTTGAGTTCCAGCGTGACACCAGAGATGGCCGAAGGGGCGATCACCCTCACCGGCCTCACCGAGCAGGAGCAGTTCGACAATCCTGACAGCCAAACGATGTGCATCGAACCGTTCGCTGCAGCACACCCCGACATCGTGATTGGTATGCCGGACACCCACGAAGACGGTCTGGAGAAGTGGTGGCGGTCGATCATGACCCACTGTTCCCAGTTGAGGCTGTTCGAACTGGTCGCCTCCGAGGCAGGGCCAAACCTCACTCACGACACCATCCGGACGGCCATGGAGTCAATTCCCCAGGCATCGACTCCCGTGTGTCCCTATGGGTCGCTGTTGCCCGGCAAAGCCGACTTCTGCGACGCATTCCGCCTGTCGACCTACAGGGACGACGGCTCGGACAACGGACTCGTGGAAGCTTGGACCGAGATCATGGACGGCACCCCGTAGGGGATCGTTCGACCGTGTGACGCGGGGCCCCGGCCACCGGCTCTCAGGCCGGAACGGTCGGGGCCCCGACGCGTCCGGGGAGCCTCAGCACCCCGATGTCGTTCCATCGCCCTGACTCGGTGGCGTGTCTACGTAGTTCACGGCAGGGGATCCCCATACCAGAATCTAACCTCTGTCAAGATAATGGATATTATCATGTACTAGGATTGGTACTTTCAGGACATGGCTTACAGAGCACTGCCGACCAACGACGACATGCCGTCGGTCTTTCACGAGTGGCTGCATTGGCTTCCGCTCTACGAAGACAAACCGGACCATACGGTCCGCGCTTATAGCCAGGGTGTCCGGCGGGTCGTCTCGTTCGCTGGACTATCCCCGAGCGACTTCGGGCCGGGAAGCCTCGATCAGGCCAGTCTGACGGACACTGTCCGGGCCATGAGGGCCGATCCGGATGTCTCCAAGGCGACGGTCAACCAGACTCTGGCCGCTTTGAAGTCGTTCTTCGACTTCTGCATCGCTGACCGCTTGGTGACAGAGGTCCCTGATATCTCCCGAATCCGCAAGGTGGCGAAGCTGGACGTTCCGCAGGTGGACCCGGAGTACTACCGCCCGGCGGAAGTCCGGGATCTGTACGCCGAGGCGAATGGTCAAGATAACGACAGCGGTCGGGTGCGGTGGTCCTCCCGAGACCTGGCCATGTGCTCGTTCCTCGCTGTTCTCGGACTACGAGCCTCCGAGTTGGCTGCCGCTGACCGAGGCTGGTTGTCCCGGGAGCGCCTGATCGATCAGGACGACCAGGCCACCTGGATGCTCCATGTGCTCGGCAAGGGACGTCGGATCCGACGTCTCCCCCTCTCTGAAGAATTGGTGTTGGCTCACGATCGCTGGCAAGACGAACGGACCGAGCGTTTCGGACCGTCTCGTCCCGATGAAGCGATGTTTGTAACCAACGACGGCGACCGCTTCAACTATGGACGGTTGCGGTACTGGCTACGGCTCCTGAACCGGCAGGCAGGCCTCCGCGACCGGTCCCTACACGCACTCCGACACACGGCGGGAGTACAGCTTGCTGCGGACGGCGTACCCATGAACGTCATCCAGAGCCTGTTAGGTCACGCCACCATAAAGACGACCGGGATCTACACCGAACTGGCCGGCGGTCAGCTAGTCGGGGTCTTGGAACAGTCCGGAGCCAACCGCCTGCTCGGCGATGCTCTCCTGGAGGTCCGGCGGTGAACGGATCCTCCCGGGCGCGTCTTCTGGTGGCTACGCCGGAGCTGCTAGATCCCAACTTTCATCGGGCCGTCATCCTGGTACTGGAACACAACCAGGACGGCGCCCTAGGCCTCGTGCTGAACCAACCCCGTCTGATCGGGGGCGCTGCTGCGGTTCCACAGTGGGAGGAGCGCCTTGCCGCTCCCGGGTACCTCCACACTGGTGGACCGGTGTCGGCGGATTCGATAATCGGGTTGGCCCTCGGCCCCCCCGAGGGCATCGACGGCCTGAGCCCGCTCTTGGGACCTCTTGGGGTGGTTGACCTTCACAGGTCGCCAGAGGACCTCCCCGGCGTCGGGTCGGTACGGCTGTACGCCGGGTACGCCGGGTGGTCGGCAGGACAGTTAGACGCGGAGATCATGGGCGGAGGGTGGTTCGTAGTCGATGCCTTTCCTGAAGACGCAGTAGCCGAAGAGCCCACCGATCTTTGGCGGGTGGTCCTAGGTCGGCAGCCGGGCCTCCTTGGCCATCTGGAGGAGTATCCGGACAATCCGTCAATGAATTGACGATCGGCTCAGGTTCGGACCTCCACAGGGGTCCCCAAGGGTAGGAGAGCCAGCCGGGAGACCACATCGTTGTGAACCCGGATACAACCCAACGAGACCGCACCACCGAGGACGGATGGATCGTTGGTGCCGTGGATGGCCAGGGCTGGATCTCCGCCGTAGACCTCTCCCAGCACTTCGGAGAATCCGGACGTTCCGATGATCCAAGAGCCGTAGAGGGTGTCGGAATCAGCCTGAGCCTGGATCTCGTTGACGTAGTACTCCCCCACCGGCGTCGGAGTTTCTTGCCTCCCGAGGGCGATCCATCCCTCGACTATCAGAATTCCGTCCTGCCAGGCCCAGAGTCGGCGGTCTGACAGGTCGACCAGGATCCGAGCCGCGTGGGTGGTCAAGCTCACGTCCTCTTGGCGGACCCAACCCGTGGTGCCGTTGGGGCGTACCGGGAGATCCACGTGGAGCCAGCCGTCCTGTTCGCCGAGGACCAATAGGACCCGGTCGCCCTCGTACGGACCGGGATTAGAGAACGACCACCAGACATCCTCTGACCCGGGCGCCCGGTAGGCGTCCAGCCACTCGCCAACTGCGGTGGCCACCGTGAACGGGCTGTCGGGAGTCGGGACGGTCGTGGTGGGTGGATCGGTGGTGGACGGTAGTGCCGTAGTCGTCGTCGTATCTGTCGGGGTGGTCGTCGGCGTCGCCGTAGTAGTTGCCGGGAGCAGAGTGGTCGTGGTCGTGGTCGTGGTCGCAGGAGCGTCGACGGCGGCCGATGTAGACGGTGGAGCCGTACCGATACGAACCATGCCGGCCCGGTCGTCCGGTGGTAGAAGCTCTGGCGACGCACAACCGACTAGTAAGAGCGCCAACGCACAACCGACCCAGCGAGGGGTCTGACACGGGGCCATCTCAGGAACTCGAAAGCGGCCGGTGGCGGACTCGCCCTGACGGCGAAGGACGAAATAGCGGTGGTCCGAACACGGGAAGGGAAGGTGGGACTCCGCCCCGATCAAGTAGAGCGACCAGTACACCGGCCAATGCTCGGGCGTCGCCCAGAGCCTGGTGGGCATCCACCAGAGGGGTTCCCAAGGCCTCGGCCAGTCTCCCGAGGCGACCGGGAAGACCCAGACTTCGGGCCAGAGGAACCGTGTCGACGGCCTCCAGGTCGAGTGTCCCGAGGTCGGCGCGACGCCATTCGGCACGCAGAAACCCCAGGTCAAAACCGGCGTTGTGTGCCACCGGAACACACCCTGAAAGCTCATCGGTCAAATCCCCGGCAATGTCGGCGAAGCAGGGGGCGTCCTCCAACCAAGCCTGTCGGATGCCGTGAATGTCTGTCCGACCCAGATCGTCGGTTCCGCCATCAACCAAAGTGGTCCACTCCCCCGCTGGGGTTCCATCACGTTCGACACGGGCTACGGCCACCTCGATGACCCGACCCTCGGTCGAGTCGAGGCGAGTGGTCTCCACGTCAAGGCAGGCGAATGTCACCACGGGCCGACGGTAGCCGCCGGGTAGGACGCACCTACCGCCCCACCCGTACGCTCCGCCGATGCATCAACCGCCCAGTGAGTCTCTTGATGAGGCAGCAAGGGACAGACTCCAACGGCGGACACTACGCACACTGATGGCAGTCCTCGTGCCGGCTGGTGCGGCCATGAGCGGCGCCTACAGTTCCGCCGCCATCCTTGGAGAGGAACTCTCTGGCAGCGAGACGCTCGGCGGGATCGCAGCCTCGGGCCTTACTGTTGGATCAGCTCTTTTCGCCGTGCCCCTTGCGAAATTCATGGCGGCTAGGGGTCGCCGCCCCGGAATTGCTGTGGGCTACCTGACCGGACTGTGTGGGGCAATTCTATGTCTGATTGCCGCATCGGCAGGCTGGTACCTCCTTTTGATCCCAGGAATGGTGGGCGTCGGAGGTGGTCATGCTGCGAACTTGGCTGCCCGATTCGCAGCTGCCGACCTGGCTCCGGAGGCTGGGCGAGCGATTGGGACCTTGGTCTGGGCATCAACGTTCGGGGCTGTCGTAGGTCCCACGCTGAGTTTCGGTCCGGCCAAGTCAATTGCTGAAGGATTAGGAATGGCCGAGCTAGCCGGGCCCTACCTGCTGTCAGCGCTCCTCTTCTTGGTTGCGATGGCCCTAGTCATGCGGTTCCTTCGCCCTGACCCTCTTGTGGTGGCAGGCGGCGTGGGTCAGATGGAGGATCGGCCTCCGCTTCGTGCATTCTTTGGCCCACTGTTCAGGAATCCAGCCGGGCGCCTTGCTGTGGTGGCCATGATGTCGTGCCACGTCGTGATGGTCGGTGTCATGACGATGACCCCACTCCACCTACGCGACGGGGGACACGAACTGGAGTTAATTGGCTTCGTCATCTCTTTGCACATCGTCGGGATGTACGCGCTTTCGCCCTTGGTGGGTCGCTTCAGTGATCGCTTCGGCCCAAGACGTCTGGTTGCTTTCGGTGGGATCCTGTTGGTAGTTGGTTCTGAGCTAGCGGCTCATAACCAGGCTGGGGAATCCCTCGGTGTCTTTGCAGGACTCTTCCTGATCGGACTCGGATGGAGCTGTGGGCTGATCGCCGGCTCGGCCCTCTTGGTTGAAACATTCTCTGGGCCAGACAGGGTGGGATTCCAGGGCATGGCCGACATGTGTATGACGGCTGCCGGAGGGGTCGCCGGTGTCATCTCAGGACTGATCGTGGCGGTTGCGTCGTTCCACGTACTCAGTCATGGAGCGATGGTGTTGGGAGCAGTCCCAACTCTCATGGTGGTGGCCAGGGCCCTCTCGAGCAGGGAGCGGAAGGGCTAGCGTCGATCCATGTCCATTATCCCCACGAGCCATTCAGACTTGTTTGACCTGCCCGCCGTTTGGCATGTGGCAACCATCGGACCATCTGGCGAACCGCACGTTTCCCCCGTATGGGCCAACTTCGATGGCACCCACATTCGCTTTCCGCACCTAGAGGGCCGCCAGAAATGGCGGAACCTCCAGGCTGACGATCGAATCGCCCTGTCGGCCACCGACCCTGATTCCAACGAGCGGTATCTTGAGGTGCGCGGCCGGGTTGTTGCCTTCGAGTGCGAGGGGGCCCTGGAACTTCTTGACGCACAGTCCCAGAAGTATCGGGGCAACGACTTCCCACGGGAGGACGCTCAGCCCCTAGACAAGCGGATCAGCGTGGTGGTGGAACCCCTCCACTGCACGACCATGGGTTGACGCTCCCCGGGCGTCAATTAATGGAGCTCGTGGATCGACAGTCGAGGGCTGACCGGCACCTACCGGTTGGTCGGGTACAGCGCCTCCCGTCGTCGAGCAGAATGAAAAGGCGGCATCAGTACCAGCGGTCCTCGTCGGAGGCTTTCTTTGAGTCCATGAAGCCTCGGAGTTCCTCATCGGCACTCTGGTCAAACGGCGGGGGGTGGTACTGGGCCAGCATCTCCTTCCATCTCGAGTTGGCTCGATGGGCGGAGTCGAGGGAACCGTCAGCCGACCACTGTTCGAACGAGGTGTCGTCGGCCAGGTCTGACTGGTAGTTAGCCGTCTCAAAATTGGCCATCGTGTGGCTCGCCCCCAAGAAGTTGGCTCCCGCCCCGACTTCTCGGAAAGCGTCAGTGGCCAGAGTGTTCTCGTCGACCAGAAGGCCGGACAGCATCCTTGAGTGGCTGCCGCAACGGTCGAGGTCGAAGACAAACTTCTCATAACCGATCACCAGACCGCCCTCGAGCCAACCCGCGGCCTGGAGAACAAAGTTGGCACCGGCCTGAAGTCCCACCAGCATCGTGTCGCCCGACTCTTGCGCCGCCTGGGCATCGAGGACTTTCGAGGAGGTCAGATGACCACCGGCCCTCAGGGGAAGATCAAGCCGACGGGCTAGTTGACCGATGGCGTAGGTGGCCAAGTTGGCTTCTGGAGTACCAAAAGTTGGTGCCCCGGTTCGGAGGTTCATGGTCGTGAGGAAGACCCCGAGAACCATTGGGCTTCCAGGTCGGATGAGTTGAGTGAGGGCAATGCCCACCATGGCCTCAGCCAGCGCCTGAGCAACCAGTGCCGGCTGGGTTACCGGGCCCATGGCTCCACCCAGGATGAACGGGGAGATCACACACCCCTGGTTGGCCCGAGCGTAGGCCTTCAACGAATCGACCATTACTTGGTCGAACACCAGTGGCGAGTTGATGTTGATGTTTCCCTGAATCACGCAGTGATTCTCGAGGTAGTCGGCGCCGTAGCAAATCCGAGCCATCTGGAGAGAGTCCTCTGCCCGCTCGACTGAAGTCACCGAACCCATGAATGGCTTCGTGGAGTACCGGAGGTGGGCGTAGACCATGTCGAGGTGCCGCTTGTTAACCGGGAGATCAACCGGCTCACAGATCGTGCCGCCCGAGTGGTGCATCCAAGGAGACATTTGGGCCAACTTCACGAAGTTCTCGAAATCGTTGATCGTGGCGTAGCGCCGCCCTCCCTCGAGATCCGAGACAAACGGTGGGCCGTAGGCCGGAACAAAAACCACGCTGTTACCACCAACGGTGATATCCGAGGTGGAATTCCGTCCGAACATCTGGAATACAGGTGGGGCCGTGGCACAAAGAGCGCGAACGAAGCCCGGCTCAAACCGAGCTTGCCTACCGTCCACCCTTGCGCCAGCTTGTCGAAAAAGATCTAACGCCTCGCCGTCGTGAATCTCCACACCGATCTCATCGAGAATCCAGTCGGAGTGCTCCTCCAAACGGACCAGGTCGTCCTCGTCGAGGAGCTCGTAGGTGGGAATGCTGCGCCTGAGTGGCTCCGCCGATCCGATGAAGGACGGAAGTCGGCGAGAGGCTGTTCGAGAGGTTCGCCCTCCTCTGCGGCCCAGTGCTCTCTTGTCGGATCGATTTTCGGATTTCAGGAGGGGTATGCCTTCCTGTGGGGTTAACGAGTCCGTAACGGGACACCTGGAGAAGAAGCAGAGCGTAGGCAACACCTTTAGAGCGAACAACCGACTCCTATGCGAGGATGCATCGAGTCGTTGCCGTCCACCCGAGGAGGTCCACATGCCGGCCATGCACCACAAGGGCAAGATCCTGAGGCGGGAGCTGCCCCGGATGGAGGAGTTCGAGGCGAATGCCTTTCTCGACGACTTTGTCGTATCCGAGGATCCTGACAAGCCGATTACCGCTGGCCTGTTCCGCCTTGAGGCCGGAGAGTCAATGACTTACACGTACACCTACCACGAGATCAAGCTGATCGTGGACGGCGAGTTCCGCATCTCGGATGACACTGGTCAGACCGTCGAGGCGACTCAGGGAGACCTGTTCTACTTCCCAGCGGGTAGCACCATTACCTTCTCGACTCCGGAGTTCGGGCTTGGCTATTTCGTAGGACAACGCGGTGAGGGAGAAGCCTGATATCGCATCCGGGACAGGTCACTTCGTTTGGGACTTTTAGAAGGCGAAGTAGATGAAGGGAGCTACGCCGGCGGGACCCAGGACGTCGAAGGCCAAGATGGCCGCTGTGATCCCGAGGGCCTGTACTACGACTGGGAGTTCCGAAGCCCGCTCCCACCAGCGATCGGCCCGGCCGGGAGCCGTCAACTGGGTGGCCATCCCAACCAGCAGGAGGAGCGCTACTCCGATCGATAGTCGTGGTGCCGAGGTCCAGGAGCCGCCGAGAGCCTCGAACACCTCGAAGGCCCGTTCCAGGTCCACGGAGCGGAAGAAGACCCACCCCACGCACACAATGTGGAAGGTGACCAGGCCCCGGACCGTCCGGCCCAGTCGACCGGCCGCACGGGTTTCCGGCTCCGGCCACACGAGCCGCTCGACGACCAGGCCCACTCCGTGGAGTGCCCCCCAGAGGACGAACGTCCATCCGGCGCCGTGCCAGAGTCCGCCAAGCACCATGGTGGCTAGGAGGTTTCGCATCGTTCGGGCCCGGCCGCGCCGGCTCCCGCCCAGTCCGATGTACAGATAGTCCCGAAGCCAAGAAGACAGGCTGATGTGCCACCGCCGCCAAAAATCCCGGAGGCTCAGTGCCCGGTAGGGCTGATTGAAGTTGGTCGGAAATCGAAAGCCCAGCAGGAGAGCGATACCGATGGCGATATCGCTGTAACCGCTGAAGTCTCCGTAGATCTGCAGGGCATAGCCGTAGATAGCCAGCAGGGTCTCTAAACCGGTGGCACCGCCAGGGTTCGCGAACACGCCGTCCACCAGTTCGGCGGCAAGTACGTCGGCCAGGACCATCTTCTTGAACAAGCCGCCCAAGATGAGGCGGGTGGCCCGTCCGGTGTCGATTGGTGACCGGTCGTCGGTGGCCAGCTGGGACAAGAAGTCCCGGGCTCGAACGATGGGTCCGGCTACCAGTTGAGGAAAGAACCCGACGAAGAGAGCGAAGTCGAGGAGCCGGTCGGTCGGCTTCAGAACCCCCCGATAGATGTCAATCGAGTAGGACATCGTCTGGAACGTGTAGAAGCTGATCCCGACCGGGAGGATGATGCCCAGCGGGGTTGCTGACACCGTGATCCCGAGATCAGCGAGTACGTCAACGAAGGAGTCCACGAAAAAGTCGGCGTACTTGAAGAAACCCAGCATCCCGAGGTTGGTGCCGAGGCTGCACCACAACAGGAGCCGGCGTCGACCCTGGTCGGAAGACCGGTAGAGCGCCCGCCCGGCCACGAAGTCGACCAGAGTAGACACCCAGATCAGAGACAGGAATCGCCAGTCCCACCAGCCGTAGAAGGTGTAGCTGGCCACCAGCATCGTGCCCTTCCACGCCGTGGGTCGGGTCAGCAGGGCCGTGTGGGCGGCCAAGACCAGGGCCAGGAAGACGGCGAAGGTGATGGTCGGGAAGAGCATGGGTCAGTCGATTCTGCCACCGGTTCCGCCCCGGCCCGGTCGATCAGTGGTCGGCCGGTACGATTTCCCCGGCATGACCGACGACCGGCCCCTTCACGTGAGCCGTCCCGGCCTGCCCGTCGGCGGCCTCGGCGATCTCATGGCGTCCAGCGAAATCCGGCGGGTCCACGTCCTTGCTTGGCGAGATCTCGACGATCCCGAGGCTGGCGGTTCAGAATTGCACTCCCACGAGGTAATGCGCAGGTGGGCGGCGGCCGGAGTGGAGGTAACTGCCCGAACTTCGGTTGTGGCGGGACAGCCACCGGATCTCGTTAGGGACGGGTACCGAGTAGTCCGAAGGGCCGGACGGTACGGGGTTTTCCCGGCCGCCGCCCTAGCCGAACTCGGACGCCGGCACGGCCCACGTGACGCCGTCGTAGAGGTCTGGAACGGCATGCCCTTCCTCAGCCCCATATGGTGCCGGGGGCCGAGGATGGTCTTTCAACACCACCATCACGGCGCTATGTGGCCACTCGTACTACCGCCCCTTCGGGCCTGGTTCGGCTCCCTACTGGAACGGCGCCTCGCTCCCCCGTTCTACCGAAGCACGCCAATCGTCACCCTCTCGGCCTCTTCGCGTCGGGGTTTGTTGGCCAATCTAGGACATCGTCCTGAAGGCGTTCACGTGGTGGAACCAGGGATTCACCCTCGTTTCCGGCCCGAAGGCAAACCGGAGGTTGCCCCACTCGTCCTAAGCGTCGGGCGCCTCATGCCGTCCAAGGGCGTAGATCGGCTTCTCGAAGCGGTCTCCCTAGCTCGTCAATCGGTACATGACCTTCGCCTTGAAGTCGTTGGAGAAGGTCCAGAAGAGGGTGCCCTGCGCCAACGGGCAACCGACCTAGGTATCTCTGAGGCCGTCCGGTTCCGGGGTCGCGTCGACGACGAGGCTCTCGTGTCCGCCTACCGGCGAGCCACCGTTGTAGCCAGTGCATCGGTCAGTGAGGGGTGGGGCATGACGCTGACCGAGGCGGCAGCGTGTGGGACGCCGGCGGTAGCCAGTGACATCGATGGCCACCGTGATGCCGTCGAGCACGGGACCTCGGGTCTCTTGGCGCCCGATCGTGCCGGCATCGCCGCCGCGCTCGTGGAGGTAGCCGGCAATCCCGCCCGCCGAGCCGAATTGGCCGCCGGGGCCACCCGCATGGCGACACGCTTCGACTGGGATCGCACGGCCACCGAAGCGTTCCGGGTCTTGGCATCCACAGTCAGTCACCGATGACCACTCAAACCACACCACTTGGCCGTGATGCCGTCCAGCGTCTTGTACTTACCGTGGTGGCGTACCTGCCCCTCCTGGCAAACGACATGGGCCGCGTGGCCGCGGACACAAAGGCATATCTCTACCTGGATCCCGGCCGACTCTTGGCACGGGCGCCCTATATGTGGCACCCCGAGGTGGCCCTGGGCACCGTCACCCACCAGAACATCGGTTACCTCTGGCCGGTAGGTCCGTTCTTCTGGCTCGGTGAGGCCCTGGGCCTACCGGACTGGGTCACACAGCGACTGTGGCTGGGTTCTGTACTGCTGGCTGCCGGTCTAGGTATGCGCTGGTTCCTCCGGACCCTCGGTTGGCGGGGGTCCGCCCTTTTGGTCTCCTCACTTGCCTACATGCTCAGTCCATACCTCCTCAACTACGTGGACCGGCATTCCGTGATCCTCCTGCCGTGGGCTGGTCTTCCATGGCTGATGGGCCTCACCGTCCGGGCACTTCGGACGAAGGGCTGGCGCCACGCTGCAGTCTTCGGTCTGGTTGCGTTGACCATTGGTGGGGTCAACGCCAGCTCACTGCTATTGGTTGGCATTGGGCCGGTGGCGTGGCTGGTCTGGTGTGGTTTGGAGCGGTCCGCCTCCTGGTCGCGGATCATCGGAACAGCCAGCCGGATCGGTACGGCCTTCGTTGCGACAGGGATCTGGTGGATGGTGGGCTTGGCCGTCCAGGCCCAGTACGGCCTTCCGACACTCCGCCTGACAGAGAACTACAAGGTGGTCTCCGACGCCGCCACCGCACCCGAGCTCTTCAGAGGTCTCGGCTATTGGTATTTCTATGGACAAGGTCGTCTCGGAGCCTGGATCGAGCCCGCAACGTCCTATACGCGATGGGCACTCCCCCTTTCCTTTGCCCTACCCCTCCTTGCACTCCTCGTGGCTGTGGTTGTGCGTTTTCGCCACCGCAGCCATGCCTTAATGCTGATGGTGGTTGGACTACTCGTGGGCATAGGAGCCCACCCCTACGACGGGCCGTCCCCGCTGGGCCGGTTCTTTCGGGAGTGGACGCTCACCGATACAGGGCTGGCTCTACGGAGCACCCCGCGTGCACTCCCCCTCTCGATCCTGGGAACGTCCATGCTGCTGGGTGCAGGAGTAGCGGCCCTAGGGCGATGGCGTCCCCGCTGGGAGCAACCTGCAGCAATCGGACTCTGCCTGCTGGTCGTGGCCAACCTGTCGCCCCTCTGGCAGGGCGAAATGCTCGGCCGATTGGTCCAACGTCCGGAAGAGGTTCCTGCCTATTGGCGCGCAGCGGCAGTTCAGCTGGAGACCCGGGGGGATGCAACGCGGGTTCTTGAGATTCCGGGGAGTGACTTTGCCGCATACCGCTGGGGCAACTCGGGCGACCCTGTGCTTCCGGGTCTCATGGACCGCCCCCATGTCGCCCGGGAATTGATTCCACAGGGTTCTCCGGCCTCAGCGGCTCTTCTGGTTGCTCTGGATGCCGAGATACAGGAGGGACGCTTTGATCCCGATTCCTTGGCTCCAATGGCACAGCTTCTCGGAGCAGGCGATGTGGTCTACCGGGCCGATCTTCAATTTGAACGGTTCCGAACACCCCGACCCGATGACCTCTGGGCCGACCTACGCGATGCCCCCGGGTTCGAGGACCCGATCGGTTTCGGTAATCCAACAGCCAACGTGGCGGGACCCGACCGCCCCCTCATTGACCAGCACACTCTGTCGCGGCCCCCTACGGCCGAGCACCCGGCTCCAGCCGTCGTCCTACCCGTGTCGGATCCACAGTCGATCCTCCGGCTGGCCGACCCCACGCGCCCCATAGTGTTAGTCGGGGACGCCGTGGGCCTCTTAGCAGCGGCCGGCGAGGGCCTGCTGGAACCCGGACGACCCGTCTTGTTCAGTGCGTCGTTCAGTGACGATGCCGCCACCATCCAAGGGCTGAACCTGGCCCAATCCCGTCTCGTCCTCACCGACACCAACCGCAAAGACGGACATCGATGGGGAACTATTCGCGAGACGACCGGCTACACCGAACGCCTCGACGAGACACCAACGGCAGGCGACCTCTCCGAGCATCGCCTCCCCGTGCTGCCAGAACGCACCGGTACGAGAACAGTCGCCCGACAAGTGGGAATCCGCGTGGATGCCACCGCCTATGGCAACCCTGTGACGTTCACCCCCGGAGACCGACCATTCCATGCCGTCGACGGCCAGGTAGACACCGCCTGGTCCGTTGGGGCGTTTAACGACGTGGTCGGAGAACGCCTCGACCTCCACCTCGACCGTCCAACTCCTGTTGGCTACCTGCTTGTCCTCCAGGCTTCCTCGCAAGGCCAGAACAGATGGATCACTGACCTCAGAGTCCATCTGGACGATCGGTGGATCGATGTAACCCTCGACACGTCGTCCCGGACGATGCCCGGTCAACGCGTGAACCTCCGAGGTGAAGAGGTGTCTGACATCGGCTTGGAGGTACTCGGAACTGACGTCGGGGTCCTCGACCACTACGCAGGGGTCACCGGGGTCGGTTTCGCCGAAGTACTGGTCGATGGTGTCTCAGCAGACGAGACGATTGTTCTGCCTACAGACCTAACCGATGCGCTGGGGGTCGATGCCGGATCTGAGCTCGTGGTACTCCTAACCCGTCAGCGGTCGAATCCGTTGGATCCGATCCGAGAACAGCCTGAAAGAGCCATGGACCGGACGGTGACGATTCCGTGGAACCGAACCTTCCTGCTACGCGGCGATGCACGCCTCTCGGCCACTGCCACAGACGATCTCATAGACCATCCGTCCGGCCCCTTCGCCCGTTCGACGGGCAGCCTTGCCGGCGACCTTCGATCTCGGGCACGTTCGGCGTTTGACGACGACCCGGCGACCGCCTGGCAGGCGCCGATCGGCGACCCAGTGGGCCATTCTCTGACGGTTTCCCATGCTGAAGCCCAACGGTTTTCCGACCTCTCCCTGACCTACCGGGCCGACAGCCTCCACTCGGTCCCCACCAAACTCCTACTCGTCGGCGACGACGGTCCGGTCGGCACAGTAGAACTGCCCAGCACCCCACGGAATCCCGCCAGCGGGGTCATCACCGTCGCCCTACCAGTTCCTGCGTTCACCAGCCGAACCCTCACTATCGAGATCCTCGAAGTGACAAAGAGGCGGACAATGAACTGGTACTCCGGCCTGCCAGACATCCTGCCGGTCGCAATAGTCGAGGTCCACGACGGTCCGAACACCCCACCGGTGCGCCCGTGGTACGACTCGGGATGTCGCGACGATCTTCTAAAAGTCGACGGTCATCCGGTGGAGATCCGAATCTCAGGCTCGATAAGCGACGCCCTTGCCCGTCGCCCCCTGAAAATCAACCCTTGTGGGCCAGCTCTCCAGCTAGCAGACGGCGAGCACCGCGTGGTTGGCACCGCCGGTGTCGAAACCGGCGTTGACATTGACCGCCTCGTCCTCACGTCTACACCCACCGCCGCCACCGTCCCGAACCCCCTGCCGGCCATCACGACCATTCACACCTCCAGAACCGGCCTCACCGTTGAAGTAGGCCCAAGCGATACGCCCATCTGGCTCGTACTCGGACAGAGCCTCAATAACGGTTGGAGCCTTCAGGACGAGGAGGGCATGGACCACGGACCTCCGACCCTCGTGGATGGCTACGCCAACGGCTGGCTGATCAACCCAGGCCAGACGGCTGCCACCTATCGCCTCCGCTGGCTGCCTCAACGCACCGTGTGGGCGGCGCTCTACCTATCGCTGGCCACAGCATTCATCTGCCTGGCCATAGCGGTCCGAGGGCGAATGGATACGGGTTCACCAGACATAGAGCGTCCAGAATTCGTGAACCCCATCCGTCGTCGACGTCTTCTGGGCCATCGCCCGGCACTGGCCATCGGACTAGCAGTTGGAGCATTCGCAGTCCTAAACCTTCCTGCATGGCCAATCACAGGGGCCGGTATCGGGGTCGTGACAGCACTAGGCCTCTGGGGACGCCTGCCTCATCGTCTGACCCCGACCCTCGCCGTAGCGTTCATGTCCGTCGCCGCCGGCCTTATCGCCATTGAGCAGATTCGGTTCCGTCATCCACGTGACTTCGTCTGGCCACTCTTCTTCGAGCAGTACCACGTAGTCGGGGTCCTGGCGATCCTCTGCCTAGCAGGCGCTGCTGTCGAGGCGCTGCTGGAGTATCGGGTCCGGCGCTAAGTCGACCTCAGCCCAGCGGCGTGTTGGCACCGGTCCACAGCCATGTCATCGCAGACGCTCCTACAGCAACTACCGGCACTCCAGCGATGATCAACGCAGCGGCCCGTTCGGACAGGCGGGAGGAAAGCATTCGGCTCGAACGAGGCAGCCAGCTCACGACGGCCAACGGGGCTAACGGAATGGCGTAGCGGGCCATCTGGAGACCGATGTGTGCGTAGTCCGTCCGGTCGGTGAAATAGACGTAGCTAGCGGCGTACAACGCCACTAGAAAGCCCCCCACACCCAGGGCCATCAGAACCCGCCGTGCCCCCCGAAGACGCACTAGGTCACCACCGTCGAGTCGGAGGAGAGCTAGGGCGGCCACGACGAACAGGGCCCACGGAATGACTCGCGGCAGGTCGGCCTCCCAGAAGCCCAGTTGGCGGAACCACCCCTGCACGTAGAACCGGTATTCAGTCAGCCAGGTGTCCACCGTGGCCCAGAGGAAACCGGGGAGGTCCCCCAAGAGCCGGTCCCACTGCAGCCCGGGCTGGTAGTTGATTTCCTGGATCATGGTTGTCGTTACGGCTTGGTAGTTCTCAGACGAATTGGTTACCGCGGTGGCTAGGCCCACTAGGAGGCCACCTGCGGCGACCAGAGCTGCCCGGGTCCTAACCCGGCTCGGCTGAAGCACAGCTGATACCAGGAAGAGCGCTAGGACCAGGAAGTACGGGGGCTTAGCCAGGGCCAGGAGAAGGGATGCTCCGATGAGAGCTGGTACTCCGACCTCATCGCCCGCCTCCACCCGCGTCCATATGGAGAATGCGAGGAGCACAGCGACGACTGTCAATCCGTCCGGAGAGACCGAGGAGGCCAGAGCCAGGTTTAGGGGAGCGAGAGCTGAGGCGGCCAACGACCAGCGGAACGCCGAAGCCCCGCGGACAGCCACCGTGGCGATAGCAAGGTAGACCGCCAGAGAAGCGAGGCGGCTGGCCCACAGGACCACCAGCCCGGGAGCATCGAGGACCACCGGCACCCAAGCTCCGGCGGCAGCAGAGAGATAGGCCACCGGGGTGGAAGCCGTGGTGGGACGGGTGTCGATAAAGGTAGTCCGACCATCCGGCCGGTGGTCGAGCAAGGCGCGGATCGACGTCGGGGACCACGGCGGTCGACCTTCCTGGTGATCCAGGATGATCTGGCCGGTGGCCTCCCGGTAGGCGGCGGGGATATGAGAGCCGATGCCCTCGCTTGACCGGGTGGGCTCCAGGTTCCCCTGCGCCATGTCGACCACGCGGGCGAAGTGTGTGAACTCGTCATAGGCCGTCCAAGCGGGCGACAGGAAGGCGATCAGGAGGCCAAGGGGCAACCCGACCACAATCAGCAGGCGTTGCGGAGTCACCGGATCAGGGTACCGACGTCAAATCCACTGGTCAGGGAAGCCCAGCGAGGAGGCCGAGCAGACGACAGGTAAGTTCACCCGGTGTCCGGTCCCGATGTTCTGCTTGTCCACGGGTTTGGGACCTCCTTCGAGGCCACCTGGCGCAATAACGGCTGGGTCGATCTGCTTGGAGACGCCGGCCGAACAGTCGTCGGGGTGGACCTCCTGGGCCACGGGATGGCCGATAAGCCCAGTGACCCAGAGGCCTACCGGGACTTAGAGGACCGGATTCTTGGCGAACTGGGTCACGATCCGGTCGACGCCATCGGATTTTCGGCCGGTGCCATGGCCGTCCTGTGGTTGGCTGCCCACCACGCTCACCGATTTCACCGAATTGTGTTGGCTGGCGTGGGACGCAATCTCTTCGAACGTGACGCCCAGAGGGGACGGGCGATAGTCGAAGCGGTTCGAACCGGAACGGCAACAGATCCCGAGATGCGCTATTTCGCCGACCTTCCCGATGTAGCGGGAGCCGACCGCGAGGCGCTGTCGGCGTTCCTGCAGCGACCTGACCGACGGTCCTTCACCCCGGAGGTTCTCGCCGGTGTGTCGGTCCCGGTCCGGGTAGTAATCGGAGAGCGAGATCACGCCGGTCCTGCCGACCCACTAGTGGACGGCCTGCCGGATGCCGACTTGGTCGTTCTGCCGGGCGTAGACCACTTCGCCACGCCAAAGGACTTCGGCTTCATAGATGCAGCGTTGGAGTTTCTCGACGCCCAACCGTTCTAGGCGCGTAATAGCAAACGTTTCACCGGACTCTAGTTTTTGCTATTTCCGAATTGGTTCGGCCAGACCAACTCAGTTCGTTTCCCGCTTCCCGTACGTCGCCAAGCGGTGCCGTCGTGGCGACGGACCACACGGCCGGGTACGCCAACCACCACCGAATAGTCGGGGATTTCGCCACGGACTACCGAGTTCGCTCCTACGACGACATGGATGCCGATTCGCGCTCCTGGGAGAACCACCGCACCGGATCCGATCCAACTTCCTGACCCGACAACTACTGGTTCTTCCGATGGGGTCTGCACCCCGATCGGGAGGTCGAGGTCTTCGTATCCGTGGTTCTGGTCGGTGATGTAGACGTTCATGCCGGTGTACACGTCATCACCGATATCGATAGCCCGGTGCCCGACGATCGCTGTTCCCCGACCGATGAGACAACGATCACCGATACGAACTACCGACTCGGTGTCCATCTCCACAGCCGTAGCCATCCCAGCCGACAGGGTGACGTGAGGGGCGATCAGGGTGTCACAGCCAATCCAGATCCACCGTTCGCCGAACACCGAACCGGTCGGCCACCCGAGATGCGTGCCGTCGCCAAACCGGCCGAAGTTTCGAGCCGGACCGTCGTTGGGGCCAACAGCGGCGACCCGGCTGGCTACGGCCGCCGTTCGGCGAACCACTGCTCCAGCCGCCGATAACGCTGTTTCTCTAAGCCTCGGCACCTCTGGAACCTACTCACTCTCAAAGCGTGTTGAGGATGGTCGACGGTGGACCCGGCCCAACCACATATTTCTCTGCGCAGCGGCGGATGACACCACATGGGCTTCTGGCCCACCGTGACCTCAGCGAAGAGGAACAGCGGTGGGTGAAATAGGTGCAGGCAGGAGTGTGCTTCCCGAGAGCATCCGATCCACGGCCGCTGCACACGACCGGCCCTCAGCAATAGCCCACACGATTAGCGACTGCCCTCGCCCCATGTCTCCGCAGACGTACACCCCGTCGACCGCGGTCTGGTACTCCCCATCCCGTGCGACGTTCCCTCGGGCGTCCAGCTCGAGACCGAGGCCGTCGGTGAGTTCGTTGCGCTCCGGTCCGGTAAAACCCATGGCTAGGAGGACCAAGTCTGCGGGGAACTCCTGCTCAGTACCTTCGATCGGCTCGAACGACATCCGCCCCTCGGTGTACACCTGCTCTACCCGGTGGGTACGCAGAGCGCTGACTCGACCATCTTGGCCAACGAATTCTGAGGTGTTGATGGCGTACTCGCGCTCCCCGCCCTCCTCGTGGGCCGACGACACCCGGTAGATCATCGGCCAGGTCGGCCACGGGTTGCTGTCGGGCCGTTCGTCGGGGGGTCTAGGCATGATCTCAAACTGGTGGACCACCCGTGCTCCCTGGCGTAGAGCAGTGCCCAGGCAGTCGGCCCCGGTATCGCCTCCTCCGATGATGACAACGTCCATGCCCGCGGCATCTACCGGAGCGGTGTCCAGGTCACCCTCCTGGACGCGGTTGGAACCGGGGAGATACTCCATGGCCTGGAGGATGCCGTCCAGTTCTCGCCCGGGAACCGGAAGGTCGCGCCACTGGGTGGCTCCACAGGCCAGCACTACAGCGTCGAAGTCGGTCCGGAGTTGGTCCACGGGGAGGTCCACGCCGACGGCGGTGTTAGTCCGGAACTCTGTTCCTTCGGCTTCCATTTGGGCTAGTCGTCGGTCGAGGTGGCGCTTTTCCATCTTGAACTCCGGAATCCCATACCGCATCAGGCCACCGATCCGGTCGGCTCGCTCGAACACCACCACGCTGTGCCCCGCCCTGGTGAGCTGTTGGGCGGCAGCCAATCCGGCAGGTCCCGAACCCACCACGGCCACCCGTCGACCGGTGTTCTCGGCAGGAACTAGTGGAACGATCCACCCCTCCGCCCATGCCCGATCGACGATGCTGACCTCGATTTGCTTGATGGTGACCGGGGGTTCGTTGATTCCGAGCACGCAGGCCCCTTCACAGGGGGCCGGACAGAGCCTCCCGGTGAACTCAGGAAAGTTGTTGGTGGCGTGCAGTCGCTCGATGGCGTTCTGCCAGTGGTCGCGGTAGGTCAGGTCGTTCCAGTCTGGGATGAGGTTGCCCAGTGGGCAGCCGTCATTACAGAACGGGATACCGCAGTCCATGCACCTGCTGGCCTGTTCTCGAAGGTTGTCCTCGCCGAAGGGCTCGTAGACCTCATTCCAGTCGCGAAGCCGAACTGGCACCGATCGGCGGTCTGGAAGCTGCCGGTCATGTTTTAGAAAACCTCGGATGTCACCCATGATCGTGCCTAGTTCCGCGTGGAGGCCATGATTGCCTCCACTTCGTCGCGGCCGGTCTCGCGGGCGACGGCGGCCGCCTCGAGGACTCGCTTGTAGTCGGTGGGCATCACCTTCACGAAGGGGGCTGTTTGACGGTCCCAGGAGGCCAGAAGCCCCTCGGCCACCGTCGACCCTGTTTCGTCGTGGTGCCGGACGAGGAGATTCTGGAGCCACTGACGATCCTCGGCATCCGATTCCTCCACCAGAACCATCTCTGGGTTGACCCGGTTGGGAAAGGAGCCGTCCGGATCCAAGACGAAGGCGACTCCACCGGACATCCCGGCTGCGAAATTCCTACCGGTGGGGCCCAGGATCACGGCTCGTCCGCCGGTCATGTACTCACAGCCGTGGTCTCCGATTCCTTCCACCACTGCAACGGCACCAGAGTTCCGAACGCAGAACCGCTCCCCGACCCGCCCCCGGATAAAGGCCTCGCCGGAGGTCGCCCCGTAGAGAATTACGTTGCCGGCGATGATCTGCTCCTCAGCCGTGAAGGGGGCATCGGCTGGTGGTCGGATGGCGATACGGCCTCCGGAGAGGCCCTTGCCGACGTAGTCGTTGGCGTCACCGGTGAGACGCAAGGTGATTCCCCGAGGCACGAACGTCCCGAAACTGTTCCCCGCCGATCCGCTGAGATCCACCTGGATGGTGTCGTCGGGTAGCCCTTCTCCCCCATGCCGACGGGTCAACTCGTAGCCCAACATGGTTCCGACCGAACGATCCACGTTAGTTACCGAGGTGGCGACGTGGACCGGCGTTCCGTCTTCCAGGGCCGCAGTGGCCTCAGCGATCAGGTATCGGTCAAGGATGTGCTCCAAGCCATGGTTCTGACTGCCGGTGTTGCGGCGATCGGCATTGCCTACCTCGGGCACGTGGAGGATGGGAGACAGATCTAGACCGGCGGCCTTCCAGTGGTCGACGGCGTGGCGGACGTCGAGGACTTCGGCGTGGCCGATGGCTTCGGCCAATGTACGGAAGCCCAGTTCAGCAAGAATTTCCCGGACTTCTTCGGCGATGTATTCAAAGAAGTTCACGACAAACTCGGGTCGGCCGGTGAACTTTTTGCGCAACTCGGGGTTCTGAGTAGCCACCCCCACTGGACATGTGTCGAGGTGGCAAACCCGCATCATCACGCAGCCCGAAACCACGAGGGGTGCTGTGGCGAATCCAAACTCGTCGCCGCCCAGCAGGGCGGCGATCATTACGTCGCGGCCGGTCTTCAACTGACCGTCGACCTGGACCACGATGCGATCCCTCAATCCGTTGAGAAGGAGTGTTTGCTGAGTCTCTGCGAGGCCCAACTCCCAAGGTGCTCCGGCGTGCTTTATGGAGGTGAGAGGTGAGGCGCCGGTTCCACCATCGTGACCCGAGATCAGGACAACGTCGGCATGGGCCTTGGAGACACCGGCGGCCACCGTGCCTACTCCGACTTCAGCTACCAACTTGACATGGACCCGGCTGACCGGATTCGAGTTCTTGAGGTCATAGATGAGTTGGGCCAAGTCCTCGATGGAATAGATGTCGTGGTGAGGCGGTGGGGAGATGAGTCCTACGCCCGGTGTGGAGTGTCGGGTCCGGGCGATCCAGGGGTAAACCTTGTGGCCCGGCAACTGCCCGCCTTCGCCGGGCTTGGCACCTTGAGCCATCTTGATCTGGAGGTCATCACTGTTAACCAGGTACTCGCTGGTCACGCCGAAGCGCCCGGAGGCGACCTGTTTGACGGCCGAACGGCGGAGATCGCCATTCGGCTCGGGCGTGAATCGGTCGGGGTCTTCTCCGCCCTCTCCCGTATTGGACTTGCCGCCGATCCGGTTCATGGCGATGGCCAGCGTTTCGTGGGCTTCGGCACTGATTGACCCGTAAGACATGGCGCCAGTGGAGAACCGCTTCACGATCTCGGACACCGGTTCTACTTCGTCCAGTGGGACTGGTGCCCGAACCCCCTCGCGGAATGTGAAAAGGCCGCGGAGGGTGGCTATCTGCTTCGCTTGTTCGTTGATCAGGCTGGTGTACTGCTTGAAGACGTCGTACCTCCCCTCCCGTGTGGCGTGCTGGAGTCGGAAGACGGTTTCTGGATTGAACAGGTGGTATTCGCCCTCCCGGCGCCACTGATACTCGCCGCCGGCCTCCAGTGTGCGGTGGGCGCGTTCTGCCGGGTTGGATGGAAAGGCGAGGGCGTGGCGTGAGGCCACCTCCAGGGCCAGAACATCGAGGCCTATGCCACCCAGTCTGCTTACCGTCCCGGTGAAACAGGTGTCGACGACGTCGGTCCCGAGACCGATGGCCTCAAAGATCTGAGCGCCGGTGTAGGAGGACACTGTCGAGATGCCCATCTTGGACATGATCTTCAATAGGCCCTGGTCGAAGGCCCGCACCAAGTTGGCCCGAGCTTTCTCAGAAGTCATCGTCGCAGGAAGGCCGTAGCGTCCCTCGCTGACCATGTCGTCCACGGAGGCGAAGGTCAGGTAGGGACAGACGGCAGATGCCCCGTATCCAAGCAGTAGGGCCACATGGTGGACTTCCCGGGCGTCGCCGCTCTCCACGAGAAGGCCGACCCGGGTACGAGTCTTCTCGCGGATCAGGTGGTGGTGTACGGCCCCGGTAGCCAGGAGCGATGGAATCGGGGCCAGTGTCGGGCTGATCCCCCGGTCGCTGATGACTATCAGGGTGATGCCATCTCGGATAGCTGTAGAGGCTTCGGCCTTCAGTCGATTCAGAGCGTCAGACAGGCCGTCGCCACCGCGACTCACTTCGTAGCGGCCGTCGAGCACTCGCGACGTGAAGCCGTCGGGACCGCCAGGGCCATCAATTCCGATCAGGGTGGCCATCTGGTCCTCGGTTAGGACGGGGTGTTCCAAGTGGACCTGCCGACAGCTCTCGGGGCGGGGATCCAGGAGGTTTCCCTCGGCTCCCACGGTGGTGCATAGCGCTGTGATCAATTCTTCGCGGATGGCGTCTAACGGCGGATTGGTTACCTGGGCGAAAAGTTGCTGAAAGTAGTCATAGAGGGGGCGCGGCCGGTCGGACAACACAGCTACCGGCGTGTCCGTGCCCATCGAGCCAATGGCCCCCTTTGCGTCCCGGGCCATGGGAGCCACCAACAGTTTTAGGCCTTCGTGGGTGTACCCAAAGGCCTGTTGGTGCTGGATGATTGTGTTCTCATCCAGGGTTGCTTTGGCCCTGGGGGGAAGGTCGTCCAGGTGGATGAGATTGTTGTCCAACCATTGGCGGTATGGCCGGGCGGAGGCCAACCCGGCCTTGATTTCGTCGTCACGAATGATTCGACCCTCGTTGGTGTCGATGAGGAACATCCGTCCAGGTTGGAGGCGTCCCTTCTCGACCACCTCGCTGGTCGGCACGTCGACTACGCCGACTTCGCTGGCCATGACCACCAGGTCATCGGAGGTAACCCAGTAGCGGCTGGGGCGTAGGCCGTTCCGGTCGAGGACGGCTCCGATGACCGTGCCATCGGTAAAGGCAATGGACGCCGGACCATCCCATGGTTCCATTAGGGAGGCGTGGTACTGGTAAAAGGCCCGCCGGTCGTCGGACATCTCGGCATGGTTCTCCCACGGCTCCGGGATCATCATGAGGACCGCTTCGGGCAGCGAGTAGCCGCCCATGGTCAGCAGCTCCAAAGCCTCGTCGAAACCTGCGGAATCGCTAGCTCCCGGAGTACAGATCGGAAATAGCCTGTCTAGGTCACCAGCCAGTACCTGGGTGCCCATCAACGCCTCCCGGGCCCGCATCCAGTTTCGGTTCCCCTGCACGGTGTTGATCTCGCCGTTGTGGGCGATGAAGCGGTAGGGGTGAGCCAACGGCCACGACGGGAACGTATTGGTCGAGAAGCGGGAATGGACGAGAGCCAGGGCGCTCACCACGCGTTCGTCGGTCAGGTCAGGGAAGAACTGGGAGAGTTGGAGGGTGGTGAGCATCCCCTTGTAGACAATGGTCCGAGCCGAGAGCGACGGGAAGTAGACGCCGTAGTCCTGCCCGTCCTCGTTGGTTACCGTCACCTCGTGCTCGGTCCGCTTCCGAACCACATAGGCGATTCGATCTAGATCCAAGCCGGTCGGCCGGCCTTCGGGCCCATCTAAACCCGCTAGGAATACCTGACGAAATATTGGCTCAGTGGCACGGGCCGCGTTGCCGATCATCGAGTCGTCGATCGGCAAGTTTCGCCAACCAAGAACCTCCAGACCTTCCTCGTCGGCAATGCGGGCCACCTCAGTGGCCGCCTGATCGGCCGCACTCTCTCCCTGAGGCAGAAAGGCGATTCCGGTGGCATACCGTCCCGCTTCCGGGAGGTTGAATGGCACCACCTGCCGGTAGAAGTCGTCAGGAATCTGCAGCAGTAGGCCGGCACCGTCCCCGGTATTGGCCTCGGCCCCGAGGGCGCCCCGGTGCTGCATTTTGCATAAGGCGCCGATTCCCAACTGGACGATTCGATGAGTCGCTACGCCGCGAAGATGGCAGACGAAATTGACACCGCAGGAATCGTGCTCCATGCGCGGGTCGTAGAGACCCTGGGCGGTCGGCAGATCCCGGCGCAGGTAGGCGGGTTGCTGGAGTACAGCCGGTTCGCTGGACGTGGAGTAGACGGACCTTTTCGGGATAGTGGTCTCCTGGGTTGGGGACCCAGCAGGGTCCGCTTTCTGGAGATCGCCCGGAACGCCGTCGGTCGGAGCGACTGTAATGAGATGCTGCCGCGTGGCGGGCATCTCAACTCAGCTGTGGACGGTCCATGATAGAGGCATGTCCCATCAGGACCCCGCCTCCGCTGTCGACCTGTGTCGGTTTATCGACAGTTCACCTAGCCCATATCACGCTGTCGACGAGGTCGCTCGTCGACTAGATGAGGCCGGTTTCGTAGAAATCGGTCTGGATGATGATTCACCCGGACCCGGTCGCCATCTCGTACGTTCCGGAGGCGCTCTAGTGGCCTGGGTGGATCAAGGTCGGGCTGATGACGCCCCCGTGCGGATCGTCGGCGCCCACACCGATAGCCCGAACCTCCGGTTGAAGCCGGTTCCTGACCGTGGCGCTGCTGGATGCTCCCAATTGGGGGTGGAGGTTTACGGCGGGGTCCTCCTCAACTCATGGTTGGACCGAGACCTCGGGATTTCAGGTCGCCTGGCTGTCCGGGACGGCGATGGCGTACGACAAGTCCTGATACGTGATGACCGTCCCCTTGCTCGGATCCCGCAGTTGGCTATTCACCTCGACCGGGGCGTTAACGAGAAAGGACTGGTGCTGAACCCCCAAGACCACCTCTCCCCCATTACTGGAACCGGTGGGTTGAGACCAGGGGCATTCGAGGCTCTGGTGGCCTCGAGCGTCGGAGTCTCAGAGGATGCCGTAATTGGGTGGGATGTGATGTTCCACGACCTCTCCCCCTCAGTGTTGGTCGGCGCTAATCGTGATTTGGTGAGCGCACCGCGTATCGACAATCTCCTCTCCTGCCATGCCGGCACCCAGGCCCTAGTGGATACCGCTGAAGCCGACGGACCGGTCCCGGTCCTGGCCCTGTTTGACCATGAGGAAGTGGGCAGCGTGTCGAGCAGCGGGGCAGCAGGACCACTGCTGCCCCGGACGCTTCGACGCTTCGTGGCTCTGGAATCCCGAAGGCTTTCGGGATCGTTGGTGCTCTCCGTCGACGGGGCCCACGCCACGCATCCCAACTACGTCGACCGGCACGACCCGGAGCATCCAGTCCACCTGAACGGTGGTCCCGTTTTGAAGTTCAACGCCGGGGAGCGGTACGCCACTGACGCCGAGGGAGCTGGGATAGTGCGCCTAGCCGCCGAGCGGGCCGGGGTCCCCCTGCAGTTCTTCGTCAGCAGAGGAGATTTGCCCTGTGGCTCGACCATTGGTCCGGCCACTGCAGCCGGGACCGGAATCCGGACCGTCGACCTGGGTGTTGCCCAACTGGCCATGCACAGCGCCCGGGAAACCTGCGGCAGCTCTGACCCGGGCCACTTGCAGACCCTGCTGGTGGAGTTGTTGTCCGGCTAGTGGCCGGGGTGCCTCGTCTGTCGGGCCGCTCCCCGGAAAGACCGGTAGGGCGCTACCAGCATCAACAGCATGGGGAAGATCTCCAAGCGTCCGACCAGCATCAGGAGGGCTAGCACCAAGCGAGCCGGAGTTGGGAAGCCGTCGACAAAGGAGGCTGTGGGGCCAGCGTCTCCCAGAGCGGGTCCCATGTTGCCCAGGGATCCGATCACCCCGCTGACCGCCGTGACCAGGTCCGTGCCCAGGGCGGCCACCAGTACTGTTCCCCCGACCACCAACATGCCGTACACGACCATGAAGCCGGC
>Ga0066372_10000116_pt1 | contig 26409 bp, 17 predicted proteins | sample Knorr_S15_td_250_FD_77011 | JGI IMG/M metagenome (GOLD analysis project Ga0066372, IMG submission 77011) | Marine microbial communities from Southern Atlantic Ocean transect - Knorr_S15_td_250_ad_251m_LV_A | ecosystem: Environmental > Aquatic > Marine > Oceanic | place: Southern Atlantic ocean... | reverse complement strand
CAGAAAGGTATCCAAGTTCAATCTTGAACATGAAGCGGTCCAACTGGGCTTCGGGTAAGGGATAGGTGCCCTCCAGCTCAATCGGATTCTGAGTAGCCAGTACGAAGAAAGGTTGCGCCATCGGATGGGTTACGCCTGCGGCAGTAACCTGCCTTTCCTCCATCGCTTCCAACAACGAAGATTGAGTCTTAGGAGGCGTTCGATTAATTTCGTCTGCTAGTAGAATGTTGGTAAAAATAGGTCCCTTGACGAATTTCAGCGTACGACCACCTTCACTTTCTTCTACTACTTCTGAACCTACTACATCTGCGGGCATGAGGTCCGGGGTGAACTGGATCCGACTGAAATCCACTTGCAGAATATCGGCAACGGTCTTGATCAATAGTGTTTTCGCCAATCCAGGTACACCAGTCACCAGAACATGGCCCCCTCCAAACAAAGCAATCAACAGTTCATCGACGATAGCTTCTTGCCCTATGATTACCTTTTTTATTTCGGCAACAATTTTTTCCCTGCCTTCCTGCATCCGCTTAACTAACGCTAAATCATCCTGATTCTCAACTTCTAAAATTTGTTCTGTTTCTGTCATATGTTATTCCCTTTTTTCAATGACTAAATGCATAGATTAAAAAATTGATGCCAATCTTATAGGCTTCATTCGTGTATTTGGTTGGATAAGGGCCATAGAATGTGTGTTCCCAGCCATCACCAAGGTCGGTATTGTAGTTGGCAACCATCATCACTCGACCATCGTCATCCAGCACTGCATAAATTTCTGGAGGGTAGGCAGGGTCGTCCAACCTCATAAACCCCCCAAAATCCCAGGTAACCATGCGACCGGGCACCTGGGCGACTTGATCAATATCAAAAAAGATATGGAAAATCTCGTGATTGGTATCCAGTTTAACTATTTCCCTATCAGGGAAGATTTTCCCCATCTCCATATACATATCATCGAGGTGCGGCTGCCCCCAGAAATCATCGACCATAACGAATCCGCCACGGAACATAAATTCTCTTAATACTTCAATTTCTTCGGGAGAAAAATTAGGACCTGAATAAGACGAGCCGATGGGAACCCTTTTCCAATTCATGTACAAGAAGATGTGCTCGAACAGAGCCGGATCAGTGAGCTTGATATAGGCATGATTACGGGGATTTGTATCTACATTAGTATATCTTTGAACACCTCTCAAAAAGTTTTCATCAGAATCTGGATAGTCCGTGTCCCACCAGCCACCCCGGCGCCGAAACCCGAAACCACCCATGCCTCCCGCATGATTAGTATACTGACCACGCATCCAGGTAAACTCAGTGATCTCGTTACCATAAACCGAAAGATCCTCATCATTTCCAAATTCCAGCACCTGTGCATTTAGCAGCTGTGATGACAAAGTCAGGCTGGCGCACAACAAACATATTTGACTGATATTTCGCCGCAATTTAGTTCGTTTCCCTGTCAACAGATTCCAGTAAGACCTGCTGCGCACGTTGAAAACTCGGTGCTATTTCCAGGGCGTATAATACATTCTGCTTGGCTTTAGCAGCCTGACCATTGCGCAGGTAGGCTTCAGCTAATTTGGTATGGGCTTCAACTGGGTCATTGATTTCTAGCCTCATAAGCACTTCATATTCGGTGACAGCCAAGTCACTGTCGTTAATTCTATCAGCATAAAGCGCTTTCAATTCATGCACGTCAGATCTGTAGGGATCCACTTGAATTGCCCGGTCAATATAATAAGCCGTCTTTTCAAAGTTACCTTCCTCGAGCGCAGCATCCGCTAAAATCATCGCTGAGTCATAGTCGTGCTGTAGATTCTCTAACAGAATCTCCAGCCATTGCAGCTGAGCCTCTCGGTTTTCTTCTTTCTCGTAAATTTGTGAGAGCACAAGCGCTGGACTCGGGTAACCGGTATAGGCAGGCAGCAGCGCATAAGCTCGCTCTAAGGAAATTTTCGCTTCAGTAAAATTCTCTTCCTTGAATAACACTATGCCTAACTGCAGGTGGGCCTGGAAATCCCGCTCATTTTCGTCGATACGGGAGCGCATGTGTTGCTTCAATGAAGCATTATTGTATAGCTCGGCCAAGATAGCACTCGAATTTTCGCGGATGCCATGACCATGACCGTCTCCCTCATCCGGCATATCTTCGGAATGCACGTATAGATTTATTTCTTCCACGCGTTGATCTATCCACAAACGAAAACCGCGATCGAATTCGTCAAGGGAAAGATTAAAGACTTCGGAGAATCGCTCACTGTCTTCCTTTATAAATGCATATTGTTTAACCAGCTCAACCAGCTTATCGAAACCGTAATTCTCAGAGATGTAGTCAACTACCAAGTAGGACTGAAAGTAGGCAAACCCGAGGTCAGCACTATTACGAGCTCCTGAGAAGCCAGAATTAAGCTCGGCGACATGCAATAGTTTGTCTTCACTGGCAGCACGCACAAGGTCCAGACCTTGTGACCTGCCCCAGTAAGAGCGACCCTCTCGTTCTTCCCATACCGATATACCCTCTGATAGCCATCGCGGCATGCGATTATTAGTCATCTGCAAGGTTATTACGTGCATAAATTCATGCCAGACTATCTCTTGCCAGTTCGCTGAAAGGGTGTCAGGTGAAATCAAAGTAATTACTTTTCCGAAGCATATGCCCACTAGTGGCCCAATATCTGGCAGACCGACCGAGCGTACGGCGAAGTCTTCAGTGTTTTCAAATATCTCAATAAGGATAGGCCCTTCAGGCTCGAAGCCATATTTCACGGTCAGAGTATCCCAGCTCTCTTCCAATAGCGGCTCTAAGTACGGCCAAAGGATGTGAGCATCATTCTCGCTCATGTGTACTTTGAAATGACCGCTCTCCTGCGTTGTGTAGCCTTCAAGGGTATCGAAGACCTTCAGCATATTCGATGTCATAACATTAAATGGGTCATTTTCGAATCCTATTTCCAGGCTGGCCTTGCCCTCCTCCTCCACGCCTAGTCGAATCAGGTTACTACCCAATAGCGTATAACCCTGCCAGTACTGTGGATCTGCTTCAATCGCGGCCCTAGCGTACTCCACAGCCTCCTCAAATAAGTAGTTGTTTCCAAAGGCATCAGCAATGTCTCCCAGAAACTGGGGATTATTGGGGCTGAAAGCCTCAACTCGTGCTCGATATCTTTCATACTCCTCAGATTGCTCTTTAAGAGCGGCGCCGGCAGCTAAGGTGCTAAGTGTTTTTAGGGATTCAGGGTTAAGTGCAAGTACTTGATCAAAATAATTCTGAGCTTCGTTTTCCCGACTATTCATCATCAGTAATTGGCCATACGTCTCTAGCGCGGGAACAAAATTTGGATTGATAGCCAGAGCCCGCTGCAGGGCCCGCTCATCTCCAACTACTCTGGCGATTCCGACCAGGGCAGGTGTATAGCGACTGTTGATTTCCAGAGCCTCTTGGTAAGAGCGCTCAGCATCGCTGGCATTATATTTCTCGAGAAATAGGTCCCCCCACAAAACATGGGCTTCAAGATTATTGGGGTTAGCACGAATGGACTCGTTAAACAGACTATTGGCATCGTGAAAATTATCCATGAGCCAGCTTGCGAGGGCGACCATGCCAACATCTTCAGAAGAGAAAACCAGTCCGTTGTTATATTGTTGAACAGCCTGATCAAGGAACTGATATGAGGCTTGTTTCTGACCGACAAATTTTAAGAGACTACCGTACTGTACTAGAGTCCTCACGGGTGGAGTATCCATACCCTGGACTACTTCCTCGAGTATAAATAATGCTTCCTGGGACTGACCTATAGATCTTTTTACCTCAGCTAACTGAGTACTGAGTATGGGAAAACGCGCATAGTCATTATCTTCAATCGCCTCTTCTAGAACTCGCATCGCCTCTCGGAAGTTACCCATCATGAAGAAGGCTTTGCTGGCCCCCACCAAGCCGTCATTGCGGTCAAGTCCATCTGCCATCTGGAATACGTCACTGGCTGCAGCATAAGAACCACTTAACAAAAGTTGCTCACCACGCAACAAGGGTGCTTCTCCAGTGTTGGTCTGATTCCCCTGACCAAACACGCTGAACGGAACAACAAGAACACAAAACACCAGTAAGAAGCCTTTCTTGATATGCTCAGTCATTGTTTTACGGTAAAAGAGTTTCATTGAATTTCCCCGTTGTCCGAGCTAGTTCCACCAAAAGTTCTTCCATTTGTTGCCAATAATTAGCTTCCAGAAAATCAGCCTTGCGCCCTCGCAATATAAAAACAGTGCGCTCTAATTCCTGCATTCTGGCTTTAAGAGCTAATTGCTCTCGAGACAAGTCCGCTTGGCTGTCGACCAAGGTATCGATGTACGCAATCTCCGCTAGCCTACCATCTATTGCGTCGGAGTTAGGCTCCAGAGCAAAAAGCGCATCACCATTGTCATCTAGACCGGCATGTTCGGATGCCAACCTACCCTGTTCCTCGTACCAAGCTTCAACATTGCTCTTAGCGTACTCAAACGCTTCTAGCATCGATACCCGATTGTTCTTGTCCCGATCCCCATTGCGGTTATCCAGCGCTTCGATGAAATACCGTGAAAATACGGGATCGTAGCGCTCCGAAGGAGATCGAGTTGATGAAATTACCACTCGTCCTTCACTTGAAAGCGAGGCCGAAAAACCGTAACTCGCACTGGTCGTGTTTATAATGGCGATGTCTTGTTCATCGAATTGATCAAGCAACTCAGCAAATTCGAGACCTGTAATATCCGGGCCGACAATATTGAACTTTGCCTCTTCTTCAGACCCGGATCCGTGTCCAATCAGATATAAGGTGATCTGGTCACCGGGTTCGACTTGTTCCCTTAGATCTTTTAGTCCCTGTTCAATTCCAGCTCGATCACATGCACCATCTACACGCTCACCTCCAGTAAAATCGGTTTGTCCCCGATCATACAACAGACTTATAGTGTCAGAGCTATAGCCATAATCCCGAGCTAAGATATCGTGTAAGGAAAACGCCCATTGCCGGAATTTCGATTTATTTTCCTCACCCACTGAGGGTCCCACCATTATCACGGCGTACTTGGTGGAATTGGCGCTATCCAGAAAAAAGTTACTACCATTTTCCAGCCCTGAGGGCTGAGCAAGAACCTGAGCACTCATTCCAAAAAGAGTCATAATGACAACCAATGCTTTGATATTTCTCATAAATCCACAACTCACCATTCGGCTTTTCCCAATCTTCGTCTTACGAAAGCCCACGCATACGCCTTGCTATCCAATCTATGCACATTATCAGGATCAACAAACCCAGTAACCAAGGTTGATCCCACAGATCAATCTGAACCTCCCGTGAATACGCATTAGGGGTAAATTCGACAGCATCAGCGAGGCCGTCCGATTCAGCGAGACTAAAGTAGCTGCCACCACTGGCGTTGGCAATACGAGCTAGAAGGCCGGCATCCATCTCAGCATTGGTGTACTCCCGTAGCGACGGAGTGACAACAAATGCTGCTCGCTTTTCTGAGCTATCTGCACTGGCGCCTCCTGCTGCACTAGCTACATCTACCAGCAGATTATAGACTCCCTCATCTTCCACGGTAAAACTGGCCCCGTATACACCCTCCTCTTCGATATTCCATTCCATAGGAATATCTGTGGTCTGATCCATTGGATTAGTAGTTTGCATCCAAAGGGCTGCATCGTTGTCCGGTTCGTACTGATCATTTAAAACCTGGGCCGTAACATTAACCTCGTCGCCCACATTATAGAACTCCTGATCGAACTCTATCGTAATACGTTCCGGAGCTGTGGCGCTTAGCCACCGCAATACCTGGCGCCAGATGGTTTCATGAGACAGGTCAGCAGAGGGCTGCATCATCTGCCATCGCCATGTACTAGCGGTGTTAACAGACATACTGCGACCACTTCCGTAGCGCTGCGACGCGATAATTGGCAAAGCCTGGTTCTGATACTGCAATAATGGATGTTCAAGAAGGACGGTCGCACCAGGCTTGATACGCCCGGTGACATATACGCCCTGCAGTTCTGGGAATTGTCTCCATAAATTTAGATTTTCCGAATCGTCAGTTGAGAGACGCAGCTGGGGAGAGAATTCACCATTATTGGTCAGCCTAGGGAAATACAATTCCCCAGTCGGGTGATCGCCACGACGGATTCCACCACGAAGATGAGGTGGTAGGAAATTCTCTTCTACTAGCGTTACCGGCAATATATCGGCTATTGGAGAGCTAATGAATTCTACATCCACCATACCGCTCATCAGAAAGCCACCACCTCTTTCCGCTACGAAGTCCTCGATCATCTGGAGCTGATCTGCGTTAAAAAAGTTTTCTTCAATGTCTCCAAGAATAATGGCTTCATACTCATATAAGGTTTCCTTGTCCCTAGGAAAGCCACTGCTGAGTTCAGTTGGCGACTCGACGCCCTGGCGATAAAATTTTTCAGGTCCGGTTTGCAGATAAGTTGCTAGTCGCAAGGAGCGATCATCTTCGACGGCACGCCGAATGAACTTGTACTCGTTACGAGGATGTCCTTCAATATAGAGAATATCCAGCGGTGGCTTCTCAGTATTGTCTACTAAAAAACTATAACTGTTGTTTTGTTCAATTATCTCTCCGCTTTGCAGCTCGACCTCAAGATCATACACAATTAGCTCTGGTCGTTCTGGATTCAACTGGAGTTCATAACGTCGTGGTACTCCCTCTGCTCCCAAAATCACTACCTCGGACTCAACCTGATTGTCTCTATCCATGATAGATAATTCTATTTCCTGACCTTCATAGCCGCGGTGATCTAAGGCAACAGAAACATTGAATACTGAGCCTTCGAGAACAGTTTTCGCTGCAGTTACATCAACAATGCCGATATCTTGAGGTATCTCTTCCTGGCCTACTCCTACGGTAAAGATAGGAATCTGACGATTGCCAAAATCTTGAGCCTGATTTACCGGATCGTTCTCGCCATTATCGGCGCCATCGGTAACCAGAACTAAGCCACCCAGTGGTAGTCCATTTAATTGGTCATCCACATACTTAAGGGCCTGGTCGATAGAGGATGCTGTTCCCTCCTCGGTTAATCCATCTAGCCCTGCTATACGTTGGGTTTCTTTATCGAAACGGAAAGTGCGAATTTGGAAAGATTCGGAAAGTTCATCGACCAATCCGTTTCTAAATATATTTTCCTCAATACCCTGCCGGCGCGATTGACCTGCATCCAAATCCTCGATCGACATGCTCTGGGAATCGTCTATTAGCATCCCGAGATAGGTTTCTTGAGGAGCTACCTGAAACGTAGTAATGACAGGTCTTAACAAGCAGAACAGCAAGATAACTAGTACGCTGGAGCGGGTCACTACAAAGAACGTTTTCCAGGCAGTTGAAAGGGGTCTGGTCGTTCTTAGGTAGGTTAGCCACACCGCGCCCACAATGAGCGCTACAAGAAACGAGAACAGATAGGGACTTATTCCGTAGGCAAAACTGAAAGTGCCTTCTTCTATCGAAGTGAACAGATTGGGTATGGTGTATTGCATTACTACTGGGCCTGGTCAGCAGTCCCCGGGTTTTCTGACAATACACGATAGTAATTTTCTACCAATTCGCGATATTCGTCTGGAATATCCTCATCAGCGGTGGCAAACAACTTGTTATTGATGTTGTCCAATTCCGCCTGGGCTCGGAGGGCACCTTCGAGCTCAAGAATCGGTTCCAATAGTTGTCTAAACAAATCTGGTTGATTAAGAAATTCCTCTATGTCCTGTTGCGTTAACTGTTGACGGATAGATCGTGCATTTCCCCAGGGCAGGTTGTTGCCATCAGTACGGATTTCGCCACTTCCGCCAATCCGGTTTTCATTGGTCCCTCTAGCCCCACCTACTTGTTGGCGTCCTCCCTGAGGATTCCCCTGTCCTGACTGACTCCCAGGCTGGCGACCACCAGCTTGCGCCTGTTGTTGTAGTTGTTGCTGAAGAGATTGGGCTAGCTCCTGTGATCGCTGTAGTTGTTCCCTAAGTTCACGCACTGAAGGAGCGCCGCCGCCTGGTTGCTGTCCAGCTTCGTTAAATGCTAGCGCTTGTTGTTCCAACTCCTCAATTTGTTCGCGCAAAGCTTCCACATCGCGTGCTGCCTGTTGAATCTGATCAGACGCGGAATCTCCCTGAGACGGACTAAGTGCTGCAAGACTCCTGGCAAACTCTTCAATCTGTTCCTCAAGCTCGCGTTCGATGTCGACTGATAGATTTACCATGCCATTGCGCAGCACCCTGTTGCTAGTTGCCATTTCTTCCCTTATTGGGCGTAGTTCCCTTGAGGCTGCTTGAGCCTGTGACATTAAGCGCTGATCATCGTTATCACCACGAGCTATGATGGCTCGTAACATGTCTTCGATTTCTTCGAGGTCACGCTGCTGTTGCTGTTGATCTTCAATCAGTCCTTGCATGCTCTCATCTCGACGCACTGATTGCCGAGTCTGACCTAGACCTTGCTGACGACTTGCATCTTGCAACGATTCCTGCAACTGGCGTTGTTGTTCTAGTAACTGTTGGCCACGCTGACCTAGGTTTTGTGCCAATTGATTCACCGACCGCTCACCCTGCTCATTGAGTTCGCGTTGTTCCTCTCGCAGGTTCTCCAAGGCTTTCTGACTCCGAGCAGCAGCTATGGAAGCCGTTTCACTCTGGGAAGCTTCCTGCATTTGCTGAGCAGCCCGCTGCAGAGCTGTCTGTTGTTGCGAGCCACCTGAAGGGCTACCCCCTGACGAAGATTGAGATTGAGATTGGGATTGGGATTGGGACTGTTGGCCGCTTTGAGATGGCGAAGATGAACTCTGCTGACCACGCGACATCTGCTGCGCCAATTGCGCCACTTCACGACTTAGCTGTTCCTGTTGGCGCATCAGCCGTTCGAGTTCCCGGCGTTTTTGTTCTTCTGTCATCTGGTCTTCGCGCCGCGCAAGATTGCGTTGCGCTCTTGTAAGGCCTTCCTGGCGGCGCGCCAATTCTTCCAGCTTATTCACTTCTTCCTGATTTTCTCGGTTCCCACCACCAGCACTGTTCGGTGTCTCATAACGATTTTCCAGTTGACCCATTTCCATTTCAAACAATTCCCTTAAATCTTCGCGTTCCTGGCGTGCTCCGCCACCACCGCCGCCGCCGCCACCACGTTGCATGCTAACGTTAGTGCGGTTAATACTGGCTTCGGCCCGCAGAATAAATTGCAGGGCAAGCTGTTCCGGTTCTAGAGCACTGGTAATCTGTTCAAGATCAAGCTCATCCGCAGCCACGTTCATTTGCTCGATGGCCAAAGATAAATTTTCTACGGCAGAATCGTACGTATCGTCAGAAAAATTTAGCCGCTCAGCTAACCGGTCTATGGACATACGAGCTCGCCCGGTTGCTTCTTTTTGTGATTCAGCAATTATCTCGGCGTCGTTGCTAAACTCATCTGAAGATACCTGTCCCTGTCTGTTCTTTAGTTTCCAAGTGGCCGCAATTATATCTTTCTGTATAGAGACCAATGCGCTGCTGTCGCCGCCACCCCCTTGGCCTCCACCACCCCCTTGGCCTCCACCACCTCCATTGCGTCTAAATTCCTGGTCAGTGGGAATAACTTGCAGGAAGTAGATATCAGATATAACTTCGGATGGCCCCTCTAAAGTATTATTATCCGTAAGGGTCAGGAAGTAGCTCACGAAATCACCCGGTTGTACTTCTAAATCTTCCAGGTATATAAGCTCTTTTCCGTCCGCACTTCGCGAGTTAGCTTCCCCGAGAAAGTCAACTTCTACTTCACCGCTACCCACCACACTGTAATTCAGTTTAAATTCGCTGAGCCCATAGTCATCACTTGCACTGGCTTCTAGCACAACTTCTTCCAGAGGCATCACATCCTGATCTCGGCCTGGTCGTTGCAGAGCTAATTCAGGTGGGGTGTCCTCAATGGCACGAATAAAATAATCCAATGGATTCTGACTTTCTAAATCTGAGAAGTCAGTGGCTTGAATACGATACACTCCATCTTGGTTAACCATGAATGTACCACTGCCAGTGTTGCCCTCAATGCTTAGCTGAATATCTTCGTATGTAGCTGTCGTACTGATCGCTTCCTCGTCTGTATTGTAGCTCTCATCGAACTCCACGTGAGCCCTTGCTATAGCTTTGTTGAAAGTAACCAGGAATTCGACACGAGTTCCTTCCGGTACAATCATGTCTCCGCTGTCCTCTTCCACCATATCCTCTATGCCAGTGTACTCAGGATAATCGAAGGCAAGAGCTATTTGCTCGACCCGAGGAAGGTCAAACAAGCTGATCTGATATTGAGGCGAACTCTGTTCACCACGCTCACTAAAAGTTACATAATACGTGGTGTCCTCAACAAGCGAAGGGATAAAGTAACTGTAGGTGGCGCTCTCGTTACCAGTTCGGTCACGCGGCATAGATACATCCCGCCAGTTTAGATTATCGTCTTGCAGTCGCAGATTGATAAAATCCGGGACAGCATTGGTCACACGTGCGGCAATGGTTACACCATCCCCGCGCTGCATTTCAATATCGCCTGGCTCCACACTAACTTGGATATCTGCAAGTACCTCTACCAGCCGAACCGGCTCTTCGATGGAAAAAGGCCATGCCAACCTGCTGACTGCATTCAACAGCAAGTCTGAAGTAACGAAGAGAACAGCCACCGAACCCACTATGGTGACTGCTGAAGCAAACGATATCCAAGAACTCCGGGCTGGTGTTACTGTTTCAACTTCATGTTGTTGCTGTTGAACATGATCTTGAGCATCCTGCCAGAGCTGTTGGATAAACTGTTGCGAAACGCCCCGTTTGCCTTGAATTAAATCTTTTTCACTGAATTCCAGCGAAGTGATGAGGCGTTGTTCCAGATCAGGAATGTGATCTTCAACATAGTGAGCAAGACGCCGATCATCTGTGTGCCTCCTGTTTAGAAGCCACACCAAGCGCCATATTAATGTTGCAAATCCAGCCAGAGATAAAGCAAATAGGAATATAGTTCCTGCTTTATCCAGTTCTGTCCATATTGATACAGCGCTTACCAATAAAATCAGTAGCGCGGTACCAATGGCAAAGAAGCTGCCCTGCTTTAGAATGAATAGATTACGGCGACGCCGGCGCAGATTCTTAAGGGTAGCTCGAAGACTTTCGAATGTGGAGGAAGACATAGAGGCTCTTCAGTCTAATATGTATGATGACTTACTTACGATTACAGGGCTGTTCCTAATAGAAGTCTATACAGCCCAACGATATCTACTCGAATAAAACTATCAGCTCTGGGGAAACGCCTCTTAAAAACTACGCTACCTAACGCAATCATGCGCCTCAACTGACTATTAAAGCCGGTAGATCTTTCCATTTACACCGTATTAACTATCCCATTAACCCGCACTGAAAAGCAAGGATTTAAAGGCCAGATTGCGGACAAATACAAGCTAAAACAGTCAAGTGAACTGATACTCGATTCAGCTAACGGAAATTATTGAATTTACAACAATTGTTTACTTAAGGACGCTATTGATAAGAAAGACTTTTAACCTAGCGGGATGCACTGTATCCCATTTCGAATGGGCGGTAATGTTTAGAGTCTTTTGGGAAAACCTTAATATTACCTTCAGTTACAGCCGCAACAAGCTCTTTGAGCGTCCGGTGAAGGGCAATATCTTGCAGTGTTACTCTAGTTGGCCTAGGCAACACTATAGTTTCCTCGTCAGCTTCCGCCAACGCGGCTCCGGGTGTAATCCAACGGTGCTCGAGAATTTCATCATTATCCACCCTTACAGAGACCTGGTCATAGAGTGGGCATACAAAAAACCAGGTACTGAAACGTCTCGGTTGCTTTGGAGGTGTAGTCCAGTGAGCCGTATGTATGAGCTGCTCTTCACTTATCTCGATGCCTGCTTCTTCCCAGGTTTCACGGACAGCTGCCTTCAAGGCCGCAGGGTATACGAGATCTCTTCTACTGCTTTTATAATCTTCAGCATCAATCCTGCCCCCAGGAAACACCCAGTGACCTCCGTGAAATACAAGACGCGAATTCCGTTTAAGCAATAAAATTTCAATATCAGAATGCACTTGAGATTCCCGCACTAACACCACAGTAGCTGCCGGTACAGGCTTAATATTAGTCATGATTCTTTACTAACGGTATTTTTGCCCAGCGATGATAACCAATTTTCCCGACTGGTGTTGGGGTAATTCAATGGAACCTAGAGATTTACTCCTACACTCAATGTTCATAGAATCTTGCCACGTTTAGACAGATTAATTCTTAAACAAAACTGAAAAACCTTAGATTGGAAACGTACAGAGAGGACTACCTATGACCATTAGTTTTAAAGATAGGGTTGCGATAGTTACAGGAGCCGGTGGAGGCTTGGGTAAACAGCATGCCTTGGAGTTGGGTCGCCGTGGCGCTAAGGTAATAGTCAATGACTTGGGCGGTAGCGTTGATGGTACCGGTGGTTCGAAGTCGGCCTCAGAAGCTGTGGCGGAGGAAATTATTGACGCAGGTGGCATAGCTATGGCCAGTGGTGCATCTGTATCCAATCTGGACGCTGTGCAGAACATGGTGGATGACGCCGTGAACGAGTGGGGCCGCATCGATATTCTGGTTAACAATGCCGGCATACTGCGCGACAAGACGTTCACCAAAATGGAACTGACCAATTGGCATGCCGTACTGGATGTTCATTTGACAGGTAGTCTCAATGCCACTAAATGCGTGTGGCCCATCATGGCCGAGCAGAATTATGGCCGAATCGTAATGACTACTTCGACCTCTGGTCTTTTTGGTAACTTCGGACAAAGTAATTACGGTGCTGCCAAGTTGGGACTAGTGGGATTTATGAATACATTGCGGTATGAAGGTGCCAAGTACAATATCTTCACCAACTCAATAGCTCCTATAGCTGCAACACGCATGACCCTAGATCTACCAGGTTTTGAAGACAGTCCCGAAAAACTCGCTCCAGAACTTGTTACCCCTGCGGTAGTTTTCTTATGCAGTGAGAACGCTCCGAACGGTCGAATTATCCAGGCAGCAGGAGGCCGTTACTACTCTGCCGATATAAGGGAAAACGAGGGTGTAACCCTGGGAACAACCGCAACGGCAGAAGACATCGAAGGAAATATCGAATCCATTCTCAATATGGACGAGAATAAAGGTATCCTGGAAAGAGCCCCACATCGATAAGATAAAAAGGGGCAGACGGACCAAACTTCAAACCCTCTTGATCAATATTCGATTATGCTCCTTTCCGATCAGCATGCACCTGCTTAACTGATTCTCGAGTGGCAAGCAGATCGGAATGCGCCGTAATTTGCGGTATCTCACTGCGCACGTTCCAATCCCACGTCTTCTTGCAGACTTGAGTCACCGGTGGAACAGCAAAAAAGAAATAAAAGTCAGCAAAAGTGAGATCTGTTCCCGCAATGTAGGGATCAAATTTGCCGATACGCTGTAGCGCGGTAAACCCTTTCTCCAATAAGGGTTTCACAGTGCTTTTTTCCTCATCGGAAGCAGAACGGCCAAAGTACACGTCGCCATATAGTCGTCGGCCGGGTAGCTCGATGTAAAGCTCTATATAGCGGATAAGCTCCTTTACTTTAGCCTTTGCAAAAGGATCATCCGGATATAAGGATGGTCCATCACCGAGGATATCGACATAGTCGAGTATAACCCCGGTCTCTGTTAAAAACCCCTGATCAGTTTCTATGCAGGGGACCTTCCCCATTGGACTCTTGGCTAGATATTCTGCCTCTTGGTTTGGTTTGACCAAGACTTCCTCAAACAATATACCCTTTTCGATTAAAACAGCCTTGACTATGTTGTAGTAGTTACTCAAAGGCATGCCATACAATTTGATGCCCATTTATGTTCCTCTCTAAAGGCGTTTCCTACTAAATTAAATCGAATTAAAAATGACGGGTGGAAGTTAAATCGGTAGTAATCAGATTATTCAAATCGCACCACAGCTATGCAGATAACATCTTTTTTCTATGTAGTCCCGCTTGAACCTTACGGTTGCTCTCTTAGTTAACTTGTTCAAGCCGAGGAAACACAATCACCTGACCTATCTGAATACGATTGAAATCCAGTTCAGGATTGTATTGACGTAACAACCAGATCGGCGTGGAATAGCTATTTCGTGCTATTTGGCCAACATTGTCACCCTGTTCTATACGGTACTGCTCAACATCCTGAATACGGTAATTACTGAAAAACTCCCGCTGCAGGGTTGAATGAAAATCTCGCCTTTTTAACTCGAACTCGGCAATATTTATTCTCGAGAAATCCAGCTTCAGTCGTTCCCCTATTATGACAGGGTCTCGAAAAGCCAGATTGTTGAGTCGACGAATATCCCAGGCCCGTATGCCAAGCCAGTCTGCATAGTGCCCTAAAGTTTCCGATGCATGTATCTCAACCGTGTTATTGCTCGCGACCGAGTAGTCTGAAGGATCTGCAGCCAATGCTTCAGTTAGCTGCTCATTACTCTCCGCCAGGTCTAGAGCAGGATCGATAGCGATAGCCTGTTCTTCTTCAAGTGTGACGGTAGAGTCCAGCTCCTGGTTATCTGGCAATACCGCTGCCGGTGGCAGCAGTTCTTCGTTAAGCGCCAATTGCGTCGATGGTTCTTCCTGCAATTCCGGTTCAATAATGTCTACTTCTAACTCGGAAACTCGACCAGTTGAAGCAATTGCCGCATCAGCTTCAACCACAACTTGCACTTGGCTTGATTCTACAGCAGCCAACTGCCCTCTATCTGGCTGGAAACCAGGCAAGGAAAGTTGTTGGCCTGGATAGATGCGATTACGATCTTGGATACCATTATTTCCCAATAAAGACTGCTCGGTTACACCATAACGAGCAGCGATGAGCGAAACCGTATCACCTCTCCGCACAGTGTAGAAGCCTTCCTCGGATGTGGATGCTTGGACACTAGAAAGAAATTGCTGACCACCGCTATTACCCTGCGGTAACAGTAGACGTTGACCTATCTGGATTCGATGACGGTTAGAAAGCTGATTGAGGGCCACCAATCTCGAAACAGAAGTATCAAAGCGTCCAGCTATGACAGAAAGGCTGTCGCCTCTCTCGACAACATATGCAACGTCGGGAGTCTGGACGGAAAATTTAAAATCCTGCGGCACCATTGCCAGCAAGTTCCCTGTATTTACAAGCCCTTGCCGTACCTTGAGAGGGAAATTGACAGGTATTCGTTTATTTCCCTCCCATACAGCCGGGCGTAACGCCGGATTGTCCACCCGTAACTGTTCCAAGCTAACACCAATGGCGCTGGCAAAGACTTGAGCATCTACATAGGCATCAGTCTCTACTTCTCGAAAATTCGGCGCAGGATTGAATTGAACATCACCGAAGTACTCTTGCGCATTGTTTTCGACATGCATCACAGCAAGAAACTGGGCATAGAAATTCCGGGACGCAAAGCCGAACGCTCGCCCGCGATAGTTAGCCACAATTTTTTCAATGTCAGTAGTGCCAGTCTGGCGCACTGCGCGCGAGATGCCACCTGCACCATGGTTGTATGCAGTGAGAGCTAACGGCCAGGTACCGAGTACAGAGTAATTGTACTCCAGCAGACTCATGGCAGCATAAGTAGCAATATAGGGATCCATGCGCTCATCCACAATGTGATCAATACGCATGAAGCGTTGGCCAGTTGCTCGCCCGAATTGCCACATGCCAGCTGCTGATGCACTGGAGTACGCCCGGGGATTAAATGAGGATTCCACATGGGGAAGCACACCTAGTCCGACGGGGAGATTTTTCTCGCGGATAACCTGGTTAATATGAGCACGATAGGCTCCGGAACGTCTTAGGCCGCCCAGGAATCGGTCGGATTGTCCCAATTGGAACCTCACGTTGGAGGCTGCTGTCTGAAGAGCTTGGTTGCTGATACCCCTAGGCCATAGGGCCATGATTTCACGCTGGGAGCTAGTTAATCCATCTCTTTTCCCACTCGCCAATAATAGCAAGTCTTCGCGAATCTCGGACCGCTTAGCCTCTCGCTCCTGACGGTCGTTGGAAACACGTGCGTATATGACAGAAAGGTTCTGGGAATCGTGAAGAAAACCACTCTGAGTATCGACTTCGGTGTAAACTTTGATCCAAAAATTTACGGCCGGCTCAAGTTCTGGGGGACGCGGGAAGTCATCCGGAGCCTGCGCCAAAGCCGATGCAGTCGCTACCAAAAAGGTATTCAGCGAAAGTCGAATTAGCAGTCCGCACAGCCAAGGATTTTGTAGTCGATGTTGGATTTTTGCCAAAAAAACCAAGCGGATCCAGCCTCTTTCAGTGTGTTTACAAACCACTCATATTTTTATGACCCAAACCTTAGCAATATTGACTCACATCGCCAAGTGAAAATTTATAGGCCTCTGTGACTTTATCGCCTATTTATATTTCTACTTGATGATCAGAAAAAAAGAGCGCCCGACCATAAAGACCAGCTTATGGATGTCCTTCAAGATCTGCTCCTTCTTTCAATGGAATCATTAAATCTTCCCGAGTTACTTTCATATAAATGATAACGTTGGAGGCAATATAAACGGATGAATAAGTACCAATTATTACTCCAATAATCAGTGCTACGGCAAACCCTTGCGTTGATTCTCCACCTATAATCAGGATGGAAAACAGAACCAGTAACGTAGTAAACGACGTGATCAATGTGCGGCTAAGAGTTTGATTCAGCGACTTATTCACCATTTCAATAGGTGTACCTCTCCGCATACGCCGAAAGTTTTCCCGAATACGGTCTGACACCACGATAGTATCATTCAATGAATACCCAATAATGGCCAACATGGCTGCAAGAGTATTCAGGTTAAACTCCATGCGAACCAGCGAAAAAATACCAAGTGTAACAATCAGGTCATGGGCGAGTGCAACAACAGCCCCCACGGAAAACTTAAACTGGAAACGCACAGCGATGTATACCATGATAATTCCCAATGCCACCAGCATACCTAACCCACCTTGCTCCGCAAGCTCTTCACCAACCTTAGCGCTGACGTAGTCCGAACCTAGAAGCGAAATTTGAGCGTCACTGTTCGAGCGCAATAGGGCAGCAATGGTAGCTCCGACTTCTACTGCCTGGCCCGCCTGATCCTGGACATCAACCGTTTCATCAACCGGCAAAATAATACGGATATCGCGGTCGGTACCAAAACTGACAACTACCGCATCTTCATATCCATTATTTTGAAGAATTCCGTTAACTTCATCGAGATCAACCGTTCCGCCATAATTTAGCCGAACGGATGTACCACTCGTAAAGTCAAGGCCGAATTCCAAAGAATTTATGGTCAGGGAAATAATGGAAACAACCACAAGCAAAGCGGAGATTGTTGCTGCAATCTTGCGCACACCCATGAAATCAATTTCCCTTCCAAGGATCATTTGCTATACCATTTAATTAATGTAATCAGGTTGCTTGTGCTTGCTTTGAAGAACGGTAGCGGCCAATAGAAAGTTTCTGTACGCTCCGCCCGCCGTAAATCAGGTTTATTAATGATCGAGTGCCAACAATCGCAGTAAACATAGAAGTGAGAATGCCAATCATCAGCGTCACTGAAAACCCTTTGACAGGGCCAGTACCGATTGTAAATAACACCAGGGCAACCAGAAACGTTGTCAGATTGGCATCAAGAATTGTTGTAAATGCACGATTATATCCTGCATCTATGGCTTGCTGAGGTGGCACTCCGTTGCTGAGCTCTTCACGAATCCTGGTAAAAATAAGCACATTAGCATCCACCGCCATACCTATCGTCAGGACAATACCAACTATGCCGGGCAGTGTAAGGGTGGCAGGCAAGAACGAAGATAGCACCGCGAAAATAAGCAGAATGTTCATGATCAAAGCAACATTAGCGGTCATCCCGAACACTCGATAGTAGAACAGCATAAACAAAACCACGAGCACTGACGCTACCTGGACTCCTCTTAAGCCTGCTTCCAAATTTTCCCTACCCATGGTCGGACCGATGACACTCTGCTCAACAATCGTCATCGGTGCCGCCAGCGAACCCGAACGAATTAACAAGGATAAGTCATTCGCCTCTCTAGCGGTTAAACCGGTAATAACAAAGGTACGCGGAAGAGCTGTACGTATCGTGGCATGACTTATCAGTCGCTTGTCTTCATAAAACTCGATTTCTTCCACTTCTTCGCCGTCTTCATTCAAAGAGGTATTAGTTCGCGATTTAGTTTCGATTAGAAGAATGTCCATCATGCGCCCGACGTTATCTCGAGTCACACGATTAATCTGTGTGCCTCCCTGCGCATCGAGATTGATCTGAACCTGCGGTAAGCCATTCTGATCTAGAGTAGAACGTACGTTACTAACCCGGTCTCCCTGAAGGATCACGTCATTATCGACATTGACTAGCAATCCTTGGTACTCGTAAGGCTCATATGAAAGGCTCGTTGCTCCGATTTCAGCTTCTAAGTGAAATTCAAGAGTAGCAATTCTCTGCAAAATACGGATGGCCTGAGCAGGATCCTGCACGCCGGGTAACTCAACCACGATCCGGTTAGCTCCTTGTTGTTGAACCGTAGGTTCGGCCACACCAAGAGCATCGACACGATTTAGCAGTGTAGTGCGATTGGCTTGTAAAGTGTCGCGGTGGACCTGAAGAATTGTATCCGCGGTCATCCGCATATCGAGGATAAAGATATCTCCGACGTCACGATTCTGAAATAGCATTTCCGGGAAGTTGTCAATCAATTCTGATCGCGCCTGGGAACGCTCCCCCGCATTAGCAAAGCGCACTTCGAGATGAGAATTGCTGATCAAGTTGAGACCTCGAGTGCGAATGCGTTCTTCCCGTAATATCGTCCTGACATTACTAAGATTGTCATTCATGCGCCTCTCCAATGCAGCATCCATATCTACCTCCATCAGGAAGTGCACGCCCCCTTGGAGATCAAGGCCGAGATTCATCTTACCGGCACCTATTGCTTGCATCCAGTTTGGTGTAGTGGGAGCAAGATTCAGGGCTACAATGTAGTCAGCGCCGAGAGCATCTTCGATAGCTGTTTTCGCGCGCAGTTGATCCTCTACAGAGTCAAAACGAACCAGTAGATTCGTGTCATTACCTTCAACACCAAAAAATTCAACCTGGGCAGCTTCCAATGCTGTTGTAACAACTTCTATGTCTGCGGAATTGAGACTGAGGCCTTCAGTAGTAATCTGGAGAGCTTCATCATCAGGGTAGAGGTTCGGAACGGAATACAATAGGCCCCACAGTACTATCAATAGGACCAAAAGATTTTTCCATAATGGGTATCTATTCAGCATCTTTAAGTTCGCAATTGCAGGCCTTATACCTGGTTAATTGTCCCCTTAGGCAGCGCGGCAGCAACTGAAGATTTCTGAAGTTTCAATTCAACACCATCCGCAACCTGCATGCTCATATAGTCATCAGTCACTTTGGTGACCTTACCTAGTAACCCACCTGAAGTCATAACTTCATCTCCTTTTGAAATGCTTGCAACTAGCTCGCGATGCTCTTTCGCCCTTTTACTTTGCGGACGCCACAGGAGCAGGTAAAACAGCAGAAACATACCGCCAAATAGGATTAAATTTTGCCACACTGGTGGTCCCTGGGCAGTTCCCTGGGCATAAGCAGTCGGAATAAGAAGATCTAATGGATTCATAAATATTTTCTCGTACTTTGCTGTCAGGTGGTTTTGAAAAGGGACTCATATCATCTCCTTTTCGCCGTTTTTTAGTTCCCTCTACTCTTAGTTATTAATATTGATTATTTGCTCGTTCGGACAATTGTGGTGTTAACGCGTAGTAATTCTAGTCGATCTCAGCTATTTCATGTCGCAGCAGGTTCCACGTCCTCTAGACACTGTTGTTCCCGTTGAAATTGACCCACGAAGTCGCCCAATCTACCTTGTTCTATTGCTTCGCGCAAACTCCTCATGAGCTGCTGATAGAAGTGCAGATTGTGAATCGTATTGAGCTGAGAACCCAGTATTTCCTTACACTTGTCCAAATGGTGTAAATAAGCACGACTAAAATTCTGGCATGTATAGCAGCCACACTTTTCGTCAAGGGGGCCAGTATCTTGTCGGTAGCGGCTGTTGCGCAGCCGAAGCAAGCCATGGGAAGTAAAAATATGCGCGTTACGAGCATTTCTCGTAGGCATGACGCAATCGAACATATCAATGCCGTGAGTCACGGCATGGACGATGTCTTTAGGTGTACCAACACCCATCAAGTAACGGGGCTTCTCGGGAGGCATAGCGGCGGCGGTATGGACAACTATATCTTCCATTTCGGCTTTCGGCTCACCGACTGACAGACCTCCTATCGCATAACCATCAAACTCACTTTCTTGGAGCCGAGCTAACGACTCATCTCGCAAGCTCTTGTACATAGAACCTTGCACAATACCGAACAACGCTGAAGGATGTGTACCGTGAGCAACCTTACAACGCTTTGCCCAGCGCAATGAAAGCTCCATCGATTTAGCTGCTATTTTCTCCGAAGCTGGGTAAGACGTACATTCGTCAAACACCATGATGATATCAGCACCGAGCTGTTGCTGAACTTCGATAGAGGATTCAGGACTGAGGAATATTTCACTACCATCCACCGGAGACCGAAACTTCACACCTTTCTCCGAAATTTTGCGCCTCTTACCAAGGCTATAAACCTGGAATCCTCCTGAATCGGTAAGAATCGGATTTTGCCAACCTATAAAATCGTGCAGACCCCCATGTTTTAAGATTGTTTCAGAACCAGGTCTCGCCATGAGGTGGAAGGCATTACCAAGAATAATCTCAGTGCCTGTATCTAGTATTTGTTGCGGGTTCAATCCCTTGACAGAGCCATAAGTTCCAACCGGCATAAATGCTGGAGTAGCCACCTCTCCCCTCTGAAATGCCATCAGTCCAGAACGAGCATTACCGTCGAAGGCATTTACCCTAAACTGCATATGGCTGTCATTCATTCTTTAGTGCTCTCGAGTCGAGTTGAACTGGATGTCCGGCCAGCGCTCTTTCATAAGGCTTAAGTTAACTCGTGTCGGGGATAGGTAGGTAAGATGCCCTCCTCCGTCTATGGCCAGATGATCATCCGCCTTCTTTCGAAACTCTTCTAGTTTAGTTTTGTTATTAGAATCCACCCAGCGAGCAACATACACATTAACAGGCTCATAAATGCAGTCGACTTTATACTCATCTTTCAAACGAAACGCGACAACTTCAAACTGCAACACACCTACAGCTCCCACGATGAGATCATTGTTTTTAAGTGGCATAAATACCTGAGTTGAACCTTCCTCCGACAACTGTGTGAGTCCCTTTTGCAACTGCTTGACCTTCAAAGGGTCCTGCAGACGAATTCGCTTAAACAGTTCGGGCGCGAAATGTGGTACACCTATGAACTTCAGCTCCTCTACTTTGGTAAAGGTATCTCCGATCTGAATCGTGCCATGATTGTGTAGACCGATAATATCACCAGAAACCGCTTCTTCTGCGTGAGACCGGTCGCCGGCAACAAAGGTAACTGCGTCTGTAACTTTGATATCTTTAGCGATACGACAGTGGCGCATTCTCATTCCTGACTGATATTCTCCTGAACAAATTCGCATAAAGGCAATGCGATCTCGATGTTTAGGATCCATGTTTGCCTGTATCTTGAACACAAAGCCGCTGAAATCTTCTTCGTCGGGTTCAACTCTCCGGGTCTCTGTCATCCTGTCCTGTGGCGCTGGTGCCCACTCTACAAAATCCTCCAGCATCTCACGAATACTGAAATTACCGAGGGCTGTTCCAAAATAAACAGGAGTCATTTGCCCCTTTAAATACGCATTCCGTTCGAACTGATGACTCGCGCCTTTCACAAGTTCGATTTCGTCCTTAAACTCTTCGGCGTAGGTACCCAGAAATTCCTTTGCTTGTGCGTTATCTAGCCCTTCGATATTGATATCGACTGGGACTTTGCTCCCTTGGTCTTTCTGATAAATATGGATGGTGTCAGTGTAAAAATTATAGACTCCCTTAAACTGCTTCCCCATGCCCAACGGCCAGTTAATGGGAGCACACTGAATTTTCAGGACATTCTCAATCTCATCCACTATTTCTATTGGATTTAGAATATCCCGGTCAAGCTTGTTAACAAATGTGAATATCGGAGTATCTCGCAATCGACACACATCCATCAGCTTGATGGTACGTTCTTCAACACCCTTAGCTCCATCCACCACCATGAGCGCCGAGTCCACTGCAGTAAGCACTCGATAGGTATCCTCAGAGAAATCTTCGTGGCCCGGGGTATCTAACAGGTTTATTACACAATCCTTATAAGGAAATTGCATGACCGATGAAGTAACTGAAATACCGCGCTGCTGTTCCATCGCCATCCAGTCTGAAGTGACATGGCGGTTTGACTTTTTCCCCTTGACGGTGCCCGCAATCTGGATCACTTTTCCAAAAAGTAGTAACTTTTCCGTAATCGTAGTTTTACCTGCATCCGGATGAGAAATAATCGCCAGCACCCTACGTTTGGCTATTTTCTGTTGCAGTTTGTTTGACGACATAATCCAATCTAACGAGAAAAAGGCGCGATTATACAGCAATCTTCCTAATACATCGGCCGGAAACTAGCCTCATTATTAAACCTTTGCCAATTTAGTCATTTATTGTTCGTCTTAGACACGCTTTTAAGTTTTTACTTAATGACTACTCAACTGTCCAACGTTCAAAGTGAAATGTATGAATGCAGCTGATTCTTCACGAATGACATATAATGTACAGCCAGTTTACAGGAGGTCTCTATGGATTTTTCGCTGTCCGAAGAACAGTTGGCGCTACAGGATTCTGCTAGGCTATTCGCCAGTAAAGAATTACCAGACATAGCAAAACAAATTGAAAAAACTGACGAACCTCCGAACATCAAATTAAGAAAGCAGTTTGCCAGTCTTGGTTATCTTGGAATCAATCTACCTGAGGAGTATGGCGGCGGTGGAATGACCCACCTCGACGCAGTGCTGGTGCTAGAGGAGATCGCTAAGGTCTCAATCGCAGTGGCGTTTCCCATATTTGAATCTTGCTTTGGACCATCCCTTGCCGTCGCTCATTTTGGTAACGAAACACTTAAGCAAACAATCTTGCCTCTGATTTGTTCTGGTGACATGGTTTTGGCGGTTTCAATGTCTGAACCTAACGCAGGGTCTGCTCTTACCGACCTAACTACACGAGCTCGACTTAAAGATAACCAAGTAACAATTAATGGCACCAAACGCTGGTGCTCCGGAGCAGGTCACTCAGAAGGCTATATCGTTTATTGTCGCATGGCTGATATACAAGGAGCCAAAGGTATTGGTGCTGTATTTATTCCCAAGGCCAGCGAAGGCTTAACTTTCGGAAACCGCGACCATCACTTGGGTTTCCGCGGTGTTAGTAGCGCCGACATGTACTTTGATAATGTAATAGTTCCAAAAGAAAACATTCTTGTCGACGCAGGTGGGTTTAGCAAACTCATGGATGCATTCGACCTGGAGCGCTGTGGCAACACCACGATGTCCCTGGCAGTAGCGCAATCTGCATTTGAATTCGTACTGGGCTATGTTCAGGAGCGCCAACAGTTCGGTAAACCTCTTATAGACTTTCAGGCTGTTCAGGTCCAACTTGCCGAGATAAAGATGAAGCTTGATGCAGCCCGACTGTTACTTTATCGAGCTGTCGTAAATGCAGAGCAAGGGCTACCGTCAATAGCAGACAGCTCGATTGCGAAATGTTTTGCTAACGAAGCCGCCCGGGAAATTACAGGCAAGGCTATGCAACTTATGGGTGGCTACGGTTACTCAAAGGAATTCCCCCTGGAACAGAAACTGCGAGATGCTTGGGGCTGGGGAATTGCGGGAGGGGCTATTGATATTCAGAAAATCAACATAACTTCTGCTCTAGTAGGACGAAGATTCAATCAACGAGCGAGTTAATCAATTTCAAAAGAGAGCAAAACCATGGAACCGATGCGATTCCTCGTTAAACAGATAGAATCCAGTAATCGGGTCAAAGGTCTGCTAATTAGCGGTCAAATCAACGCGGATGAAAGCGTTTCACTTATGCCATCCGGGCAACAAGCGTACATTCTTCTCATAGAGAAGGAAGCTAATTATCATCAATCTATAAATGCCAAAGCCGAGTTAAGCCTTGAGCTAACTTACTCTGTTTCGATGAAAGAAGGAGACATGATCGTTCCCTTGAATTCCCGCCCGGAATTTGCCGACCAATTTGAGGCTAAGATTTATTGGCTGAGCAAACAGGATTTGCTACCCGGTAGAGCGTACATCTTGAAAGCAGCCGGAGGAAAAAGCGAAGCAACCATTAGTAAGCTTAAGTACCGTCTCAACAAGGAAGACCGGCAACGAATAGCTGCCAACACTCTAAGTGATCGGCAGCATGGGGTCGGCAACATTGCGTTAACCGAGGCGATCATTTATGACTCGTATTGTGTGTGCAACGCAACGGGGTGTTTTAATCTAGTAGATAAGTTCTCTGGAGAATTAGTTGCGAAGGGCGAGATTCATCATGGATTGAGGCGCGCTAGCAATGTCCACTGGCAGGCACTGGATATCGACAAACACAGCAGAGCCAATATCAAGCATCAGGTCCCCAGAGTAATTTGGTTAACTGGACTTTCAGGTTCTGGCAAATCTTCTATCGCCAATTTCATAGAAAATAAACTGATTGCTAAGACTCGTCATTCGTACCTATTGGACGGCGATAATGTCCGTCATGGACTCAACAAGGATCTCGGATTCACCGATGTTGATCGAGTCGAGAATATCAGGCGAATAGCTGAAACTGCGAAACTAATGCTGGACGCTGGCCTTATCGTAATTACCAGTTTTATTTCACCTTTCAAGGCGGAACGGGAAATGGCACGCTCCCTTTTCGATAAAGGCGAATTTATCGAGGTTTTTGTCAGTGCAAGTCTTGAGGTATGCGAAAAACGTGACCCCAAAGGGCTTTATAAGAAAGCACGAGCCGGCAAAATAAAAAACTTCACCGGTCTCGATAGCCCCTATGAGCCGCCACAACACCCTGAAATCGTAGTCGATACAGAGACACTGACAGTGGAACAAGCCGCTGACAAGGTCATCGACTATTTAGAAAGACTCTCCGAATAAGTAGAGTCAGCAAAAAATCAGTGCAGATTCACACCAGAGGGCTTGGATTTACTTTCGGCAAACTCCGGATGTAACACATCGATACGCTTGACCAACAACAAATCGTGCCGACACAAGCCATCGTATTCATCCACGGTATGCGTGTCGATATCATCCAGCAGAACGCAAACCACATCATCCCCTTCTACATCGACAACCACACACGGCTTGAATCCGCTAACTGTGTCCAACGAAATGGATGAACCAACCTCAAAATTATGCGCAGGATAAATACCATCGGTTTGTTTAAGTAAGCCATAAGAGGTGAAGGCCACACCAAAACCGGCTGCGGCTACCACGTGAATAATGTCTATAATATCAGGATCAGTCAGATCGACCCGAACCGTATCTGACATCGCTTGATTATTCTGCAATTGTCTTTGATAGACGAGGCGCAGAAACAGGCTGATATCATCCTGGTTCCACTCAAGCGTCTCCTCCTTTGCCGAAGACGAGTTGTCTGAAGAGAGACTCAGCACACTGGTTTCGATAGTGAGGTCTTTAATTTCGGTTTCAGGGGGGCAAGGGACCACCATCGAAACCGAACAGTAACCCTCACTGGTCTCGGCGCTTAATCGCCAAAGGAAAGGAATGTCGCCCCGTAGCTCAATCATGAATTACTGTTATAACTAAACTGTGTTAGTAAACATACCACAATAAGACATCTGACAGAATCATCGACTATCTTTGGACCGGTCACTAACAAGGGTTCTGAAAAACTAATACTTAGCGAAATTTGCTAAACACCATCTTCAGAAATTTGTACTAAACCATTGAGCTTCAAGGAATTTCAAAATTAGATCAAGCTGCGAAGTTTTGTCCACAGATTCTGTGGATAACTCAGTGCATAATTCTTGGAAAAAACTCGCAAGCCACTAAATCCTGTGCGAAAGGGCCATTTTGGTCAATTTTTAATCAAACCATATATTTGTTATAATTCAACTAGTTAGGAGTTTTGGAAGGATCGAACAAAAATAAAACCTCCTATTTTTAAGGGTTTTATGACTATAGAGTTATTTTTGTGCATAAAAACGCGAGTAAAAAACATTTCTGTTGCCGAACATCTGTATTTACTACTGTTTTCATTAAGGTTTTTCAAACTACAATACCGTTCGTTCTTAAAGCACTCTTGTTACTCAACCAGCAAATATATGAGCAGCTAGTGTTTGCACTGACTTAT
>Ga0066372_10000112_pt1 | contig 27128 bp, 25 predicted proteins | sample Knorr_S15_td_250_FD_77011 | JGI IMG/M metagenome (GOLD analysis project Ga0066372, IMG submission 77011) | Marine microbial communities from Southern Atlantic Ocean transect - Knorr_S15_td_250_ad_251m_LV_A | ecosystem: Environmental > Aquatic > Marine > Oceanic | place: Southern Atlantic ocean... | reverse complement strand
GCAAACTGTGTTAACGCGTATGTTTTGATTTGCATATTCTTTCGACCAAGCTTTAGTAAGTGATATACCAGCGGCCCTGGACAAAGAAGTAGGTTGACTCCCTGCTGCTGTCGCTTTCCCTCCAGGAGTCGTGATATTCACGATACTTCCAGATCCATTCTCTTTCATATCTTTTATAACTGCCCTAGCACAATATATTGCACCATAAACTTTTAAATTAAGATCTTCAGTTAGTTGTTCATTAGTCATTTCTTCAAGTGGAGAAGCTGAAGATGTTCCAGCATTATTAACTAAGATGTTTATTTTCCCTAGTTCCTCTCTTACTTTTTTTATTGAAGTTACAACTGAAGATTCGTCTCTTACATCTGTAGAGATTGCTATAACTTTTCCTTTTGATTCTTTTCGAATTTCTTTAACGGCTGAATCTAGTTTATCTTGAGTTCTTGCCAGTATAGCAACGTTAGCTCCTTCTTTAGATAACGAGATAGCTGCTGCTAACCCGATCCCATCACTACCACCCGTAATTATTGCGTTTTTACCATTCAAACCTAAATCCATATAAATTCCTTTCAGTTATAATGAATTAATTCTTAAGAATATATGAACAGGAATTCTCTTTGAAGCCTCTAAAAGTAAATAAAAGAATTATTCTTGGCCCAGGGCCATCTTCTGCTAATCCAGAAGTTCTTAAATCTTTGTCTAATCCAATACTAGGTTATTTGGATCCAGAGTTTTTCAAAATACTTGACGATGTAAGAGGTAGTCTAAAAAGCTTGTTTAGAACTAATGATAATGCGTTTGCTCTAAGTGGATCAGGATCATCTGGAATGGAAGCTGGACTTACTTGTCTTGCTGAAAGAGGAGATAAGGTAATCATATGTAGTTATGGTTACTTTTGTGAAAGACAAATACTAATGGCAGAACGACTTGAATTAGAAGTAATACCTTTGAGATCTGAATGGGGGAAACAAATGGATTCTTCATTATTAGAAGAAGCATTGAAAGAAAATCCAGATACAAAATTAGTAGTTGCCACGCACGCAGAAACAAGTACAGGAGTTAAACAAAATATTCAAGAATTAGGAAAAATAGTTTCAAAATATGATGCAATGTATATGGTAGATTGCGTTACTTCATTAGCAGGAACAGAATTATTGTTTGATTCTTGGAATATTGATTTTGCCTATAGTGGTTCACAAAAATGTCTTGCAAGCCCTCCTGGATTATCTCCATGTGCTTTATCAAATAGAGCTTATGAATATATAAGAAATAGGACTAAAAAACCTTCATCTTGGTACTTAGATTTATCACTCATTAATGATTATTGGGGAAAAGATCATATTCCTCAGTATACTGTTGCTGTAAGTTCTATCTATGGATTATATGAATCACTGCGACTTTTAGAAGAAGAGGGTATAGAAGAACGATGGACTCGTCATGTACTTAATGCTGAAAAATTAAGAAAAGGACTTCTGGAGCTAAATATCAATTTACCTATATCTGAAAAAGATAGATTAGATCAACTAACTGTTGTAACAAAACCAGATCATATTGATGACGTAGAGTTTAGAAATAGATTGATAAATGATTACTCTATAGAAATTGGGAGAGGGCTTGGAGATTTTGAAGGAAAGGTTTTCAGAATAGGATTGATGGGAGAAAGTTGTAAATCAGAGTATGTTGATTTAATCCTTGATGTTTTTAAAAAAGAAATTTAGAAATTGAAAAAATTATACTTTTCTTTCTAAAAAAAATAACTGTACATTTATCTATAGAATGATAGTATAATTTCTGATTAAAAAAAAAGATTCCAGGAGAATTAAATTGGTAAAAAGACTGTCTTACGAATCAAAAATTGATTGTTCAGATATATTTACTGAGGATTTTATAAACTTACTTGTACACCTTCATGATAAATTTAGTAAAGATGTGCAAAGTTTGAGAAAAGTAAGATTAGATAATTTGAAAAAAGCACGAAACGGAGAAATGCCAAGCATTCTTCCAACTTCAGAAGCAAATTCAGATTGGATGGTTGAAGAAATACCAGAAGAACTAAGAATACCAGGGATTGAAATTTCAGGACCTGCGAGTATAGCTTCAATGTTAATTAATGCTTTAAATCCAGGTCCTGGAGGAGTAAGAGCTGAGGGAGATTTAGATGATGATGAAGATGCTGCTGGACATACTCTAGAAGATACAATTTTAGCAACAAGAAACAGGATGCAAGCAACTTTAGGCAGCTTAACATTCGATAATAAAAATACAGGAAAGCATTATGAATTAGAACCGGGTAAAATTCCTTTTTTTATGCATAGAGAAAGAGGTATCCATTTAGACGAACCACAAGTCGCAATAGATGGAAATCCAATATCAGCTACAATTTTAGGTACAGCATTAACTCTCTATTTTGGTGGAAGAGAACAACACAAAAAAAATCAAGGTATTTATTTTTATATACCTAAAACTGAAACACCAAATGAAACAAAATTTTATAATAACTTATTTCATGAAATACAAAGTAAAGTACCTGAACTTGCTGATGCTACTATTAAAGGGATAATATTAATCGAATCATTACCTGCTGTTTTTCAAATGGAAGAAATGTTGTTCTCTTTAGGTAAATATGCAGCGGGATTAAATGCAGCTAGGTGGGACTTAAAAGCTAGTATTTTAGAATATGTAATGCATGATGAAAATTATGTTTGGCCAGATAGATTTGATGTGACAATCCAAAATACAGAATTTATGTCAAATATTTTTAGACGTTTGGTAGCAATATGTTTAAAACATAATGCTGTACCAATTGGAGGAATGGCTACTGCCCTACCTTCAAGAGATGAGGAAGTTAATATAGAAGCTGCAAAATCTATAAAATCTGATAAAGAATGGGAAGCAAAACAAGGTTTTATTAGAGCTTGGGTAGCCCATATTTATCATATGGATCCTGCAGCTGAACCATTTAAAAAGATTCATGAATCAGGCTGGGTACCAACAGAAAATATGAAAAAGCCCGATAACTATCCAATAAAAATTGAAAAGCCTAATGGTATTTTGACAAAAGAAGGAACAAGGCAAAATATCAGAACTCTTATTGAATATTTGGAAGCATGGTTGAATGGTCGTGGTGCAAAAGGAATTGATAGGTTAGCAGGTAAACCTGGTAAAAGACCAGCATTAATGGAAGATTTGGCAACTGCAAGAATTTCCACTGGTCAAATTGCTCAAAGAATCATACATAAGTCGATTAGTGAAGATACAGAAGAAGCTCATTCAAAAGAATTAGTAAAAGAATTGATAGTATCAGAAACCGAGGATATTATTGATCAATTAGGAGAAACAGGTTCCGATGAACAAAAAACCAATTATAATAAAGCTTCTAAAATTGCTATGCATTGGATCAAAAACTACACAGAATTTAATTTCAGATCACTAGGATCATATACTAGAAAGGAACTAAATCACATAGCAAATAATTCTGATGCTTTATAGAAATTATGAATTTACAACTAGATTTTATTCAATTTTCTAAATTTTTGTCCAACTGCACCAAATCCAATTTCTGCGATATATAAATTTCCTTTAGAATCTAATGCACATCCATGTCCTGCTTCACTCACTTCTGGAATGCCTCTCCATCTTGTGATAAGTTCTCCATTTAGATTCCAAATTGAAATACCATTATTACCCCCACCATGTTCTACGATAAAAACATATTCTCCTTGAAAATATACGTCATGAGGGCCTGCTATTCCATTAGTCCATATATCTAAAAGTTCTCCTTCAGTAGAGAAAATCTGAATCCTGTTATTTTCTCTATCACATACAAAAACTCTTGAATCTTTAGAAACACCCAATTTATGAACAATTGCAAATTGTCCGTCTCCAGTACCTGGTTCACCCCAAGATAACTCATATTCACCTGTTTTAGAAAATCTATGAACCTTTCGGTTCCCATATCCATCACTAACAAAGATTTTTCCATCAGGGGCTACACTTGAACCAGTTGGCATATTAAATGGTAATCCTTGAGATCCATCAGTAGATAAAGTAGATTTTGTAAAACCAAATTCTCCCAATTCAAGTACACATTCTCCATCAGGTTTATGTTTTGTTACTTGATGAGTTTGATTATCAGTTAACCAAATATATCCATCAGGATCTATGTTTAGACCATGGGGTACTCTAAATTCACCTTTTTCAGATCCTAAATTTCCCCATGAACCAAGAAATTCTCCATCTTTAGACCATTTTGTTACAGGGTGTAAATTTCTGGAAAACACCCAAATGTTATCATCAGCATCAACATCAATATCCGCACATTGACCTAATGTCCAATATTCAGGAATTTTTTTTGGCCAATTTTCTTCAACTTCATATCTAAATTCACCATCTCCAACTATCATTATTCAATCCTATTCCATTTTCTTAAAGATACGACTTCTTACAGTGGATCTTGTTTAGAAACTTCTGCAAATAGTTCTGATGTTTTATAGAAATTATAAATTTACAATTAGATTTTATTCAATTTTCTAAATCTTTGTCCAACTGCACCAAATCCAATTTCTGCAATATATAAATTTCCTTTAGAATCCAATGCACATCCATGAGCTGCTTCACACACTTCTGGAATACCTCTCCATCTTGTGATAAGTTCTCCATCTAGATTCCAAATTGAAATACCATTACCTCCACCTTGTTCTACGACAAAGACGTAATCTCCTTGAAAATACACATCACCTGGACCTGCTAATCCATTAGTCCATATATCTAAAAGTTCTCCTTCAGTAGAGAAAATCTGAATCCTATTATTTTCTCTATCACAAACAAAAACTCTTGAATCTTTAGAAACACCCAATTTATGAACAATTGCAAACTGTCCGTCTCCAGTCCCGTGTTCTCCCCAAGATATCTCATATTCACCTGTTTTGGAAAATCTATGAACCCTTCGGTTCCCATATCCATCACTAACAAATAATTTCCCATCAGGGGCTACACTTGAACCAGTCGGCATATTAAATGGTAATCCTTGAGAACCATCAGTACTCAGAGTAAAGTTTGCAAAACCATATTCTCCCAATTCAAGTACACATTCTCCGTCAGGTTTATGTTTTGTTACTTGATGAGTTTGATTATCAGTTAACCAAATATATCCATCAGGGTCTATGTTTAGACCATGTGCTACTCTATATTCACCTTTTTGATATCCAAAATTTCCCCATGAGCCAAGAAATTCTCCATCGTTAGACCATTTTGTTACAGGATGTAAATTTCTGGAAAACACCCAAATGTTATCATCAGCATCCACATCTATATCTGCACATTGACCTAATGTCCAATATTCAGGAATCTTTGTAGGCCAGTTTTTTTCAACTTCATATCTAAATTCACCATCTCCAACTATCATTATTCACTCCTTTTCCATTTCCTTAAAGATACCACTTCCCTAGGTGGATCTTGTTTAGATCCGAACGAGGTAAATGAAACTTCAGCAATGTATACTGAGCCTTCAGAATCGACTGATAAACCATGAGGTCCGATAATTTGGTCAGGATTTTCTCCAAGAGTTCCTTTACCAAAAGTTGTCAATTTTTCTCCTTTTTCATTAACTATAACTATCCTCAAACCTAAATTAGGAACTCCGTTATTACCTGATTCTCCTGAGATACCTGCTTCTGCAATAAACAAGTTTTTTGAATCTTGTTTTGAATAAATGGCTATAGGTCTATGAAAATGCCATTGATCTATATATTCCCCTTCAAAATTAAAGATCTGAACTCTAAAGTTTTCTCTATCACATAAAGCAATTTTATTACTATCAAAAATAGAAAGATTATGAGGTAACGAAAATTGTCCATTTTCTGATCCAGGTTGACCCCAGCTTTTTATATGTTTACCTTCAGAAGTAAATTTATGTATTCTAGAATTCCCATATCCATCTGATACAAAAATGTTTCCAGATTTTTCATCTATAGCAACATCTGTAGGTCTATTGAAAAATTTTCCACTTTGCCATTCAGCTGGTTTACCTCTTTCGCCAATAGTAAAAAATATACCTCCATTTTTATCTCTCTTTTGAACCATATGAGCCATATCATCTATTAAAAACAAATTATCATTTTGATCAATTCGAATCCCGTGAGGTCTATCAAATTCACCTTCACCCCAATGTGATAAATAATTACCTTCTTTATCGAATATGATTAATGGATAGGCACCTCTATTAAATACGTAAACATTATCCTCAGAATCTGTTGCTACACTTGTAGCTTCGTGAAAACGCATCGGATGAGGTAATTTTGCCCACATTGGCACGGGTTTAAAAACGGTATCTTTAGTTATTTGTTTCATTTTTATTCTTTATCCTAAATTATTTTTTTATCCATTTTCTCAACGACACCAACTCTCCCAGAGGTTGAGGATCTTTTTTTGAATACCAAAAAGTCCAAGCCACTTCACCTACATATACATTTCCTTTAGAATCTGTTGTAACACCATGTGGAGCAACAAATTGATCTGGGTTTTGTCCAGGCAAATCATTTCCAAAATGTGTAATTCTTTCACCATCAGGATTTAGAACCACAATTCGATTACCTAAACCTGGAACACCATGCTGTACTTCTGGAGGTCCCATTTCTCCAACATATAGATTCTTATCATCATTTTTACCTTCTGTGACGGACATGGGGTGATGAATATGCCACTGATCTAAATATTCACCATCTATACTAAAGATTTGTAATCTGAAATTCTCTCTATCAGCAACTATAACTTTGTCATCACCAATCATTGAAATATTATGAGGCAAAGAAAATTCTCCTTCACCTGATCCCGGAACTCCCCAACTTTTAATATGTTTACCTTCAGGAGATAATTTATGAACTCTTGAATTTCCATAACCATCGGAAATAAACAATTCACCTGTTTTTGGATGGATAGCTATATCTGTAGGTCTGTTGAACATATCTCCTCCTTGCCACGGAGCCGCACTTCCTCTTTCTCCAACAGTAAAGATAACTTTTCCATCATTATCTCTTTTTTGTACAAAATTTCCTGGGCCATCATCCACTAGGTAAATATTATCTTCAGTATCAATTTCAATACCATGTGGGCGATCAAATTCATCATGCCCAAACGATCTTATAAAGTTTCCCGATTCATCAAAAACACATACTGGATCTGTTCCTCTATTAAACACATAAACATTATCTTTAGAATCTGTTGCAACTCCTCCGCAATCTCCATAGAAAGATATACCCATAGGCAATTTAGCCCAATTAGGGACTGGTTCAAATTTCAAATTAGAAACACTCATATTTTCTCAATTACTTTCTTTTCCATTTTCTTAAAGAAATAAGTTCACCTAATGGTTGGGGATCTCTTTTGGAACCCCACCAAGTCCAAGCCACTTCTGCTACATAAACATTTCCCTTAGAATCGGTTCCTACACCATGTGGAGCAACAAATTGATCTGGGTTTTGACCTGGCAAACCATTTCCAAAATGTGTAATTCTTTCACCATCAGGATTTAGAACCACAATTCTATTCCCCAAACCAGGAACACCCGTTTGAACAAAAGGTGGTCCCATTTCTCCAATGTATAAATTATTGTCTCCATTTTTTCCTTGAATAACAGACATCGGATGATGTAAATGCCACTGATCTAAATATTCACCATCTATACTAAAGATTTGTAATCTGAAATTCTCTCTATCAGCAACTATAACTTTATCATCACCAATCATTGAAATACTATGAGGTAAAGAAAACTCTCCATTATCGGTTCCAGGAACTCCCCAACTTTTAATGTGTTTACCATCTGGAGATAATTTATGAACTCTTGAATTTCCGTAACCATCTGAAATAAACAATTCACCTGTTTTTGGATGAATTATTATATCGGTGGGTCTATTGAACATGTCCCCTTCTTGCCAAGCAGAAGGTTTTCCTCTTTCACCAATAGTGAAAATAACTTTTCCATCATTGTCTCTCTTCTGTACGAAATGACCACCAGTATCAACCAAAAAGATATTATCATCTTCATCTATCGCAATCCCGTGAGCTCCATCAAAATCTCCTTTTCCAAAAGATCTTATAAAATTTCCAGATTCATCAAAAACACATACTGGATCTGTTCCTCTATTAAACACATAAACATTATCTTTAGAATCTGTTGCTACCGCTGCACAGTCTCCGTAAAAAGATATGCCCATAGGTAATTTAGCCCAATTCAAAACGGGTTCATAGTTGATATTTTTAGTTGTCACTATAATTTCACCTCGATTCAAAACAATAAATACTTTCTGTAATAATAAGTCTTTAGTTATCTTTATTGAAGATATAATATAGAATAAATTCATTGTTTTCAAGAAAATGATTTTTTAAGGAATTATTAATGAAAATACCCTATCGTGGATATCAGATAGCATTCATCGCCTTTTTATCAACTGGATTATCCATAGGAATGTCTCAATATGCCTTCGGTCAATTTGCAGAACCTCTTCAATCTCAGTTTGGATGGACTAAGACTCAATTAAATGCAGCACTATCTTTGGCTTTTGTTTCAGGAATAACGGGTCCTATTCTAGGAAAGTTGGCTGATAAACATGGAATTAGGTTGGTTCTTTTTATTTCTTTACTGATTATTAGTATTGGATTTTTACTAAGACCTACTATTTCTACTTTATGGGAATGGTACTTATATAGTGGATTAGTATATGCTGGGTTCCCAGGAGCTACTCAAATAACTGCTGGAAAAATAGTACCTCTTTGGTTTCCAAAAACTAAGGGTAGAGTTATGGGTGCAGTAACTTCTGGTAACAATTTTGGTGGATTTACTATGCCAGCTTTAGCAGCAGGTATAATTACTTTTGTCAATTGGGAAATGGCATATTTTATTTTTGGAATAATAATGCTATTTTTGGCTATATTTGCTTATATTATAGTTACCGAATCTTTTGATACTTTTGAAAAAGAATCAATTAGAACTAATAGAGACCCAAAATTGTTATCTATAACCAAAGCACAAGCTGAACTAGGATTTTCTCTTAGTGATGCTTTCAAATCTTTTCGATTCTGGACAATAAATTTATCCCTAATGTTGGGTGTTTTAACTTATCAGGGGATCCTAACTCAGTTAACTCAATACCTTAGCGACGAAGGAATGACTTATAAAATGGCTACTGGTTGTTTAATGATGATAGCTTTTATGGGTATTATAGGAAAAATAACTTTTGGTCGAGCAAGTGAAACATACACCGCAAGAAAAACTTTGATTATAAGTTTCTTTTTTCAAACTATTGGAGTTTTTGTTTTATGCATTAGTGGTAGCAACTATATTTTATTGCTTGGATGTTTCGTTTATGGATTGGGATTTGGAGCATTCGGAGCTTTAATTCCACTCATGGTAGTAGAACAGTTCGGTATGAAAAATATTGGATCAATGATGGGAATAAATCAACTTTTATCAGCCATTACAATGTCTATTGCACCACTAATTGCTGGAATTATTCACGATAATACAGGCTCATATAGAAATGCTTTCATTGGCATAGGGATTTTATTCCTGTTTTCAATATTACTGTCTTGGGTATCAAAATATGGGAAACCACCAAAAGATTTAGACATCTAGAGATTCTATTACACTTTTTGCATAGTTTATACTTTGAAAATCTTTATAAAACTGATCACCACTTGATGCACCTTCAATAGCCATATATCCTGTATATCCTGAGTTGGTCATAGAAGTTATCGCATATCTATAATCAATTTCACCGTCCGGTAAAGGAACTCTAATAAAAACAGATCTCTGGTTCTCCGGATGGTACACCGTTTGCAAATTTTTACAATGCCAATATTTTGAAATTGAAGCAACATTATCTATGCAATCTTCAAATGATTCTTCAGGTTGGTCATAATTCCACAAAACATTACCTAAATCTGGATTAATTCCAAAATTCTCTCTGTTAACAAGTTCATGTAAATATACTGCAGACCAGGAATTATCTATTGGAGAATTTTGATGTATTTCAACTGAAATATTTATATTTTCATCAGAAGCAGAATCACAGGCATCCTGATAAATTTTTGACAAATGATCATAAACCCATATATTAGCGTCCTTAGAAGAATCCTGTGCTTGAGGCCAACCTGATCCTGAAGCAGGTAAACTACCTGTTGGATTACCAGGATATCTTGAAGGAGCACTTATTGCTCCATTGACTACCTCTGCTCTACAAAATTTTGCATAATTAATTGATTTTTCCATTTTTTTAACATTTTCAGGTCCATTCTTTGCTTCAGTTAAAGTTCCTCCACTCCTAATAGCTCCAATATCTAACCCAAAACCATTAATTCTTTTTGTAAATTCAGTTATCGTTTCTCTGGTTCCACCGACCCTATCTAATGTTTCTGTAGACATTTCCAAAGCTTCAAATCCCATATCCTTTACTCGAGTTAAAAATTCTTTGGTATAGTCATCAGGAGAAAGTGCCCATGGATCTACTGAATTAGGATATAACGTCATTCTTCTATTAGCATAACAATACTTCATATCTTCCCCTTTTTATTATGGAGTTTACCACATTTTATAAGTAATTTGGATGTATAAAAAAAAATATATCATATTGAAATATCTATTCAAAGAAATTAAAGAAAACCCATCAATAATTTTTGTTATTGTAGGAACTTTTCTATTTTGGGTATCTTTATATTTATACGTCCCTATTTTACCCAATCATGCAAAAGCAATCGGCGCTAGTTCAACTATGATTGGTTATATAATTGCTTCTTATGCTATAGGACAAATGTTCCTAAGAATTCCATTAGGATACGCAGTCGATAAATGGGGAACGAAACCTTTTGCTATACTTACAATGATTTGCTCTGCTACTGGGTCATTTGGATTGGCACTTGCAGATAATTCATTTGAAATATTTCTTGCGCGATCAATAACAGGAATTGCAGGAGCCGGTTGGGTTGCTATAAGTGTTTTGTTTGCATCTCAATTCAAAACAGAGTTTTTACATTATGCTACTTCTTTTATGATGGGTATAAATGGAATAGCAATAACTCTGGCAACTTTAATTAGTGGAAGAATGGCAGACATGTTTGGAATTTCCACTCCATTCTATAGTTCAGTATGCGTAAGTATATTGGGAATTTTTGTATTACTTTTTTCAAAAGAGCCTCGGAATAATACCCATAATTCAATAAATCTAATGCAAATTATAAAAAACAACACTTTACTAAGAGTATCAATTATTGCAATTGGGTTTCATTTTGTAACTTTTGGGGTGACTTTGGGGTTTCTTCCAATAATAATCGAAAATTTAGGAGGAAGTAAAACAAATATTGGAGACATAACTACCTTGTCTCAACTAGCAGCAATAGTCGGTATGAGTTTATCTGCTTTTTTCATAAACAAACTTGGGATTCGGAAAACCATTTTTTTAGGTTCAATTTCAATGCTTTGCAGTTTGATTTTAACAGCATACGTAGAAAACCTTTTTATTATTGCTGCTCTGCAATTTGTTGCTGGATTTGGACGAGGAATACTTTATACAGTAACGATAACCTTGATATTAATTAGTTTTAATAAAGAGTCCAGGGGAGTTGCTATGGGAGCATATCAAGCTTTTTACGCCATTGGAATGTTTTTAGGTCCTGCCCTATCTGGTTTAATAGTAAATTTATTTGGAATTAATGCTATATTTTGGATATCTAGCTTAATAACATTTATTGCTATGATTATTGGTGTTTATAAGCCTTATAAGTCAAATTTATAAAAAGAGGAGAAGAAAAAGTGAGTGATTTTGAAGAATTGAAGAAAAAAGCTAAGGAATGGAGAGAATGGTATTATGATGGAGCACCAAAAGTGCCTGAAGTCGCAAAATCTACTGAGGAAGCTTTTGATTTAATAAATGCCACTCTATTCGGTCATATTTATCAAAGACCAAAATTAGATGGCAAAATACGTTCTTTATGTACAATTGCAGCCTTAATAGTTCTTGATAAGCCTAACCAATTGCCAGGACATATCACTGGAGCCTTAAATTATGGGTGGTCTAAAGAAGAAATAGTAGAATTAATCACACAAATGCTTTTTTACGGAGGTTATCCAACAGCAGTCAATTCACTTGCAGCAGCTGCAAAAACATTTGCAGAATATGACGAAAGACATAATAAATAGGAGAATTCTTGTGGACATGAGAAAAGAAAAAGACTCTATGGGCGAGCTCGAGGTTCCTTCAAAGGCACTTTATGGAGCTAATACGCGACGCGCTCAACTAAATTTTCCAATTTCAAACTTGAGACTTGGTAGATCTTTTATAAAATCATTGGGCCTAGTAAAACAATCAGCAGCAGAAATAAATAAAGAGTTGAATCTGTTAACAACTGAGATATCCGATGCTATTATAGAATCTTCGCAAGAGGTAATTGAAGGAAAGCATGATTCGAGCTTTGTTGTTGATGTTTTTCAAACTGGTTCAGGCACTTCAACCAATATGAATGCTAATGAAGTAATTTCTAATCTTGCAATATTGAAACTTGGTGGACAAATTGGTTCAAGAGACCCAGTACATCCAAATGATCATGTAAATAAAGGTCAATCTTCTAATGATGTTATTCCTACTGCAATTCACATCGCAGCAGCTATTTCAATTGCCGATAATTTAATACCTTCAATGACTAGATTAGAAAAAGAATTAGAAAAAAAATCTAAAGAGTTTTGGGATGTAGTGAAAACTGGCAGAACTCATCTTCAGGATGCAACGCCAATAAGATTAGGACAAGAGTTCAAAGGTTATTATGGACAAGTGAGAAATTCAATAAACAAAATACAATCCGCATTAAAAGCATTATCAATATTAGCTCTAGGTGGAACAGCTGTAGGAACTGGGATCGGTATGAATCCAGAGTTTTGCGGAAAAGTTATTGATAGAATCAGTAAAAAGACAGGTCTGAATTTTTCTGAAACTGAAAACCATTTTCAAGCACAATCAACTATTGATTCGATTGTTTTCGCATCAGGTTGCTTAAGAAGCTACGCAGTAAGCCTGATGAAAATATCAAATGATATAAGATGGTTAGGTTCTGGACCACGTGCAGGCATAGGTGAAATAATTTTACCTGAAGTACAACCTGGTTCATCCATAATGCCTGGAAAAATCAATCCAGTAATTGCAGAATCAGTTACTATGATATGTGCACAAGTTATGGGAAATGATCAAACAATTGCCATAGCAGGACAAAGTGGAAATTTTGAACTCAATGTTATGATGCCTATTGCAGCTCACAATTTATTGGAATCTATTGAAATTTTATCTACAGGTTCAAATAATTTTGTAGACCAATGTATCACTGGTCTAGTCTCTACGTCTAAAGGCCAAGAAATGATTTCTCAAGGCCTTGCAATATGCACTGCACTTGCACCTATAATAGGATATGACAAAGCGGCGAATATTGCACACATTGCAGCACAAAATAATGAAACAATAAAAGAAGTGACCCTTAGAGAAACAAGTTTAACAGAGAAAGAAATTGATAAAATATTAGAACCATTAAGCATGACAGAACCAAAATAAAGGAGGAAGTAATGTCTATTGATAACAAACTTAAAGAATTAGGAATAACTCTAAAAGCACCACCCTCACCAGTGGCTAATTATATACCTATTCAACAAACCGGAAATTTAATATATCTATCTGGTCAAGGACCTAGAAATGAAAAAGGAGAATTCATTACTGGTAAGGTTGGTAGTGATATAACACCAGAAGAGGCTTACGATTTAGCTAGAAATACTGCGATAAATCTTTTATCAGCAATGAATGCATATTTGGGTTCACTGGATAGAGTCTCCAAGATAGTAAAAGTACTTGGAATGGTTAATTCTGTGCAGGATTTCACAGACCATCCTAAAGTTATAAATGGTTGTTCGGATTTATTTGTAGAAGTATTCGGAGAAAAAGGTAAACATGCACGTTCAGCTGTCGGAATGGGTTCACTCCCAAATAACATGGCTGTTGAAATAGAAATAATTGTAGAAATAGAATAGGGATTTATGACATGTCTAACAAACTCCATATAAAAATAAAAAAAATAAACCATGTTGGAATTCCCATAAATGATAGAAAAAAATCATTTGAATTGTACAAAAATCTTTTAGGTCTAACAATAATTCCGTCTATGGTAGATGAAAAGCATGTGATTTGGTCAAAAACATCAGATGGAACAATGGTTCATCTAATAGAACCTAAAGATGGTCCAGGGAATGCCCTCCCAAATTCTCATGTAGCTTTTGAAGTAGAAAATTTCGAAGAAACGGTTGAAATTTTAAAAAATTCTCCCTGGAAGATTATTAATGGTCCAGGAGAAAGATATGATGGCCAAAAATATGTCTATATTCAAGATCATGATGGTAACATGTTGGAATTTAATACACATAGTAACTCAAAGCATTCAAATAGAAAAAATGATGAATGGGGATATACCAAAAACCCATAGAAAACACATTTGAATAATAACAAATTTAGTATCAAATCTATAATGTGGAGTGTCTATGCGCCAAGTTTCCTTTTGGCAATGGGTCAAGGTTTGTTATTACCGGTTCTACCTTTATATGCTAGAGAAACTTTTGGTGCAGGTGATTTATTAGTTGGATTAGCAGTTTCTGCTAGACATTTTGGCACTATGGGATTTGATGTTCCTGCAGGCGTTTTAATTGGAAGATTTGGATTAAATAAAACCATGATTGCTGGAGTCATTTTATTTACAGTTAGTTCTTTTTTTGCAGCTTTAAGTGCTAATTTTACTATGCTGATTTTATCAAGATTCTTAGCTGGAATGAGTTTCGCATTATGGTCAATATCTAGACATTCTTATATAGCTGCTGTAATACCAAATGAACAAAGAGGAAAGGCATTGGCACTATTTGGGGGACTAAGCAGAACTGCGACAATAATGGGACCATTATTAGGTGGAATTTTAGCCGAATTTGTATCCATTAGATCTCCTTTCTTTATTCAAGCTTTGATTTCTTTAATCACCTTGGTTTTGATAATAAAAACTACCAGAAATTTTGAACTTACTATATCAGATACAAAAAGAAACTTTATAAATGAATTTACATATACTTTCTCCAAACACAAAAAAGTATATTTGACAACTGGAATTGCTGCAGTAGCATTACAATTCTTACGAGCTAGTAGAGAATTTTTTATACCTATATGGGGTGATAATATAGATCTAAGAAAAGACGAAATTGGTTATATAGTGACTTTAAGTCATGTAGTAGATACTATAATGTTTCCAATTTCAGGATATGTAATGGATAGATTTGGGAGAAAATTTACTGGCATCCCAACGTATATTATATTGGGATTAAGCTTGATGTTGATGGGAACCGTCGCAAATCCTCTGCCTTATTTAAATTCCTACAATACTTTGTTATTATCAGCATTGTTAGCAGGTTTAGGCAATGGAATATCGAGCGGTTTAGTTATAACTCTTGGTGCAGACTTATCGCCAAAAAAGAATCCAGCTAGCTTTTTGGGTATATGGAGGTTAATATCTGATGCTGGAGGAGCATCTGGACCTGCATTTATTGGTGTACTTGCAAATGTTTTTTCACTAGGTTTAGCTAGTTTATCTTCTGGATTTATAGCTATCGTTGGTGTTGTATTTCTTGGATTTCTTTCTAAAGAAACATTGATTAAAAAAAAATCAAAATAAACGGTTTAGATCTCTTAAGCAAATTTGATCTTCTTCTATTGACCGACCATCAACCCAAGGTTTAGGTTCTCCAGACATACCTTCCACAGCTCCTAATGCAACTGTTTGTTCAATCATCCTTTTACCCTCCTCGACTGAAGGTAAAAAGTTTTTACCAATTTTTTTTGATATAGCTGCAATTAATCCATAAGCTCCCCAATTAGATGTACTGGCAATTATATTTTCTTTAGTAGTAATAACTGAAGGATTACTATATATCCCTAAATCCAAAATTTCTTTTTTATAGTTTCCCATTCCAATCTCATTTCCTCCATCTCCTATACCTATTGAATTAGGCAATTGTTCAAATAAATAATCAATTTTTGCATTATAATCTGAAAAATCTACTCCTCTAAAATTCCTATATTTTCCATCTGACGAAAGACCCGCTCTTTCAATAGAAACAACCAACTGAGGGTTATAAATCTGTATAAGATCATTAGCTATTTTATTTGATTCTGCATGACTAGTAATAGGAAATTCTAAAACTTTATTTCTATCTGACATATCTTCAAATATAGATTTTGAATATTTATCAGTTACATAGTAAACTTCATTGTCTAGAGCTTCTAAAGTTTTACCCAAAGAAATAGCACCAGGAGGACCATCTGTTTCAGGGGATTTAGACTTTAATATATAAAATCCTGAACAAATAAAGATTTTACCTTTTGTATTTAAAAGCAAATCGGCCGATCGTTCTATAAAGCCTTTATTGATCAGCTCATATAATGAAGACATCCCTCTAGTATCATCTTGTAAAATAATTTTTTCTATTTCCAAAAAATCCACTATATCACTGCCATATCCTCATCCTTAAGATCTGTTACAAACATCTTACCTGGAGAATGTGTTATTGAAATATCCATTTTTGCAGATTGAAGTATTAACTGAGGAGTTACACCGCATGCCCAATACATTGGAACATAATCTTTAGTGTTGTCAGGAATCCATGGGTCTCCAAAATCAGGTTTATATGGGTCAACAATACCAATATCTTCTGAATTATCTATTTGTATTGGTGTTCCATGCTGATTGGGATACCTACTTGTTGCCTGTACAGCTTTGACAACTTTATCCTTTCTCACCCACCTTTGAGTAACAACCATTTTTCCAGAAAAATTGCCTACAGGTTCAGTATCTAAAGATGTAATGAACATTGGAACATTTTTTTTATTTGAAAAATAAGGTAATTCTATTCCATTCTTAATTAACTCATTTTCAAAAGTAAAAGAACAACCTAAAAGAAAAACCACAAAATCTGATCTCCAAATCGATTTAATATCAGTAGAAAATTCAACGAATTCTCCATTTATAAATATTTTATATTCGGGAACATCCGTTCTTATATCTGAATCTTTTGCATAGCTAGAACTAAAGTTACCTGGATCAAAAACTTCAATTATTGGACAAGGTTTTGGATTCCTGATACAAAAAAGCATAAAATCAAAAGCCTGAGATTTTGGGATTATTACAACATTTGTTTGAACATTTCCCTTAGCCAATCCTGATGTTGTAAAATTTTCTCCGTTTCTAGCTCTTTGTCTTAATTCTTTTGCATTCATTAATTTTAATCTCCATCCAATATGTGATCAGAAATTTTCTCTCCGATCATTATTGCAGTTGCATTGGTATTTGCCCTTACACAATCAGGCATGATTGAACAATCAGCCACTCTTAGACCTTTTATACCAAACACTTTAGCATGTTTATCTACTACTGCAAAATCATCTGATTCAATACCCATCTTACATGTACCAGATATATGATGCATTGTATGCACTTTAGATTTTATCCATTTAATTAATATTTTTTCGTCTTCTAATGCTTGGCTGATTGGCTCAATTAAATCCCCTCTGAAAGAATCAAAGTTACTATTTCTAGCTATTTCAAAATTAAATTTTACCCCTTCAATCAGTCTCTGTAAGTCATAATTATTACTTAAATAATTATAATTTATTACTGGATGAGAATGGGGATCTTTTGTGTTTAAGGTTAGTTCACCAACGCTTTTAGCTAAGAATAATCCTGTAGTTATAGCTATTCTAGATTCACCAAAATCAGAGGATCGAAAATGTAAGTCATCCTTAGAAATACCTCCAGGTTGAAATCTCATTACAGAAATCATATCCAATCTATCTTTAGAATTATTAGAGGTATATCTTAAAGCTACTTTTTGAGCACCAACATCTGTTAATTCATCTAATAGTTTTTCACTAGATTTCCAAACCAATTCAACAGCAGGATGGTCTCTTAAATTTTTACCTACTCCTTTTAGCTGATGTACATGCTCAAAATTATAATTTTCAATTTCTTCTTTATCACCAATACCGGAATTCAATAGTAATTTTGGGCTCTCGACAGCTCCTGCAGATATAATTATTTCACCCGCTTCATAGATTTCATCATTTTCAAGCATTGCTCCTATTTGAATATCTTTATCAATAATAATCTTTTTACATATTGAATTGGAAAGCACTGTAAAATTATCTCTATCTAAGGCTGGCAATACGTAGCATATACCAGTACTCCATCTAATACCATTTGAGTTATTTAGAGGTAAAGGGCCTACTCCTTCAGAAAATGGATTGTTATGATCTTCTGTAGTAGGAAATCCCATTTCCTGAACAGTTTCATAAAAAGTCATTTGATCCCTTAACAATGTATCTAATTTATGCCTTTTTATAGGAATTGGTCCATCATTACCATGAAACTCATTCTTAAAATCAAGATCGTTTTCAAGCTTAATAAAATGTTTCAAGCAATCTTCAAATGACCAATTATCCAAACCTCTATTTTTCCAGTTTTCGAAATCTTCAGGGATTGCTCTTATAAAAACTTGTCCATTTATTGAACTAGTTCCTCCTATCAATTTACCTCTTGGAACAGCCATGTTTTTAAATTCAGGGTTAGATATTGCGTTATATTTCCAGTCAAATTCTGTTCCAACTGCTAAATTTCCTGTCCAGTCTGCACCTGTAGCCATTCCTTTTTTTATAACATCAGGAATTTCTTCTATTTTTTCAAAAGTATCACCTGCTTCAATAAGCAAGACTTTGTTGTTTGGATTTTCACTTAATCTTGAAGCAATTACTGCACCAGAGGATCCCGCACCAATAATAATATAATCAAAAGATTTTTTCATTAGATTCCTAAAATTTAGTTAAGAGAAGCACCACCATTAACATTTAAAGCTTGCCCGGTAATTTCAGAAGAATCTTCAGAGGCAAAAAACGCAACTGTGTTTCCTATATCTTCAGGAGTTTGGCCTCTTCCTAAGGGAGTTCTGGCTTTAACAGCTAGTTCATCAAAAACTTCTTTTGGAGTCATCTTTTTTAGGTTTGGATTTTGTTCAATATGATTCTCAGCAATTTGTCTCCAAATGGGAGTCCAAATCACTCCAGGACATACAGCATTGACGTTGATATTGAATCTACCAAGTTCAATTGCAAGTAGGTGAGTATATTGAATTACAGCGGCTTTAGATACTAGGTAGGGAGTTTGAACATTTCCTCTATGTAAATCACCCAATCCTCTTGGTTTTCTTCCTCCATGTGAAGCAATATTTATTATTTTTCCATATTTATTTTTTTTCATATGATCAACGATTGCATCAGCACTATTTACAACTCCAATAACGTTGACATCAAAAGTATCATCCCAGTCTTGTTTAGAGTAATTTTTTCTCTCAGGGAAACCTTTTGCTCCAATAACTCCTGCATTAGATACTAAAATGTCAATCTTACCGTGTTTATCTATAACTTTGTCTCTAAATTTTTCGATTTCACTTTTCTCTGTGACATTGACAGAATCGAAAAGATAATCATTTGATAGATTTTTAGCTGTTTTTTCAGCAGATTCTCCAAACAAATCACATAAAGCAAGTGTCGCTCCTCTATCATGAAGAATTTTTGATATTCCTGCACCAATTCCACTTCCTGCTCCAGTTACTATTGCTATCTTATCTTTTAGATTCTGATTAGACATTTTTTTCCCTATCTATTAATTTTGTTAAATATAACTAGAAAGTTATTAATATGAAGTATAAGGAGCCTAGAGATTAATATCAATTTAAAGGTAGAATTTTTAAGTGATATAAATTAGATAATAATCAAATGCCTATTAATAATTACAAATTAACTGATCTAGATAAATTAGTTTCTCTTTCTAAAAGAAGAGGAATTATTTTTCCATCTAGTGAAATCTATGGGGGATTAGCATCTGTTTGGGACTATGGGCCAGTAGGTGTAGAAATCAAGAGAAATATAAAAGATTTATGGTGGAAATCCTTTGTTAGTGAAAGAGAAGACATTTTGGGATTCGATGCATCGATATTAATGCATCCTAATGTTTGGCAAGCATCTGGCCACCTAGATTCATTTTCTGACCCCCTTGTAGAATGTTCTGAAACAGGCAAAAGATATCGAGAGGATAATATCTTTATAGTCGAAAAAGAAGTTAAGGATAAAAAACAATTATTTTCAATTGAAGCAAATGATTTTGAAGAAGCAAAAAATCTGGTTGATGATAAATCAGCAGAAATAAAGAATTTAAAAGGTTATAAGGAAAAGAACCCTCCTTCTCCAGATGGAGGAATATTATCCGAACCAAGAATGTTTAATCTTATGTTTAAAACCTTTATGGGTCCAGTTGAAAATGAAAATGCTACTGTGTATCTTCGGCCTGAAACAGCTCAAGCAATGTTTGTGAATTTTATCAATGTATTCAATTCTTCAAGAAAAAAAATTCCATTTGGAATTGCTCAACAAGGTAAATCTTTTCGGAATGAAATAACTCCAGGCAATTTTACTTTCAGAACCAGAGAGTTTGAACAGATGGAGATGGAATGGTTTTGCAAACCCGAAGAAGATGAAAGTTGGTATAAATTTTGGATAAATTTTTCGATGGAATGGTTCAAACAATACGGAATTAGAAAAGAACATTTACGATTAAGAAATCATGATAAAACTGAATTACCTCATTATTCAAAAGCAAGTGCAGATATTGAATATAATTTTCCTTGGAGTTGGGGAGAATTGGAAACAATCTCAAACAGAACAGATTATGATTTAAAAGCTCATGCAAAGTTATCTGGTAAAGATTTAACTTACTTTGATCAAAGTACAAATGAAAGATACACTCCGTTTGTAATTGAACCTTCAATGGGTGCAGATAGGAGTGTTTTAGCATATTTATGTGACGCATATTGTGAAGAACAACTTGAAAATGAAACAAGGACTTTATTGAAATTACATCCTAAAATTGCACCGATAACTGTAGCTATATTACCTTTATCTAAGAATGAGAAATTATCATCCTTAAGCAAAAAAGTCTATGAAATTTTGAAAAGTAAATATAATACACAATTTGACGATACTCAATCTATAGGAAGAAGATATAGAAGGCAAGATGAAATAGGAACTCCAATTTGTGTAACTATAGATTTCGAAACTGTAGAAAATGACAATTCTGTAACTATTAGAAATAGGGATACTATGGAACAAATAAGAGTAAATATAGATAGAATCATTGAAGGAATAGAAGATTCAATTACTGAAATGCAATAATAAAATGAAAAAAATTATAGTAATATCTACCATTTTTTTTCTCTTTTTTTCTTGTAATAGTAAAAGTGTCAACATTTTTGAAATAGAATTACCTAATGAAACGATTGAAAGCAAAAAATTCGACATCAATGATTATAAAAATAAATTAGTAATATTAAATTTCTGGTTCCCATCCTGTCCTCCATGTGCATATGAATTGGAAATATTAAATGAAATTAACAAAGAATTAGATTCAACATCAATAATAGGTGTTCAAGTTGTAGGTTTAGACACACAGGATGATGGTGTAAAAATGTTTCAAAATAAAAAAATTCTATACAAATCCATAATGGATAATGGAGATCACCTTGTTCAAAACTTTGAAATAACAGTTTTCCCAACAACGATTTTATTTGATAATGAAGGTGATGAAATCAAAAGATGGATTGGCATCATAGATAAAGAAAAAGTTAAAAAAGAAATAACAAGTATACAAACAAATGAATAATTATTTATATTTAGTTCTAATTTGGATACATAGCATGGGTGCAGGTATTTGGTTAGGTGGGTCATTATTATACTTTTTAAAATCAACTGTCTACAAAGATTATAATAAACCTGATTTCATATCAGAATATAATAGTGTACTTACAGTTTCTACAATAATTTTGTTTGCTTCTGGAATACTCATATCATTTGATAAGTTAACCTATGGTAATTATTCAAATTTTTCTGCAATACTCTTACTTATAAAAGTGATTTTAAGCTTTATTGTTATATATCTTATATGGAAAAGCAGAAATATAAAAAATAAGTTAGAAAAACCTAATCCCTCAATTTTTATAACAATGCTAATTTATCTTATTGCTTCTATTTTGAGTATTTTTTAAAATTTCAGAAATTCTTTTTTTAGTTTTAGGATCTTTAAAATTTGATGCTATCTCATTCATAGGAATTAAGACAAAAAGCCTTTCAGAATATCTAGGATGTGGAATTTCTAAATTATCTTCATTAACTATTTTCTTGTCAAAAAAAATAATATCAATGTCTATAATACGAGGTTCGTTTTTAATACCTCTCCTAACGCGACCCAGTTTTTCTTCAATTTTATTCAATTCCAATAATAATTTCTGTGGGGAGTCTTGGTATGCAAGTTTTATAACTAAATTAAAAAAATCATTTTGTTGAATAATTACTTCATAGGGTTTAGTTTCAATAATTGAAGATATCTTAATTATTTTTCCAATTCTTTTGATATTCTCCAAACAAACTTGTATGTTTTGATTTCTGTCTCCTAAATTAGAACCTATAGATAAAAACACAATATATGTTTTATTGACAAAACTCATTCTTTTTTTGAAAATTCTATTAAAGTTTCAGTAATATTTTTAATATCAATCATTTCTTTATAATCATGGACTCTTATAATATTTGCTCCCATCATGATACTGTATGCTACAGTTGCTGCTGTTCCAAAAATTCTTTCATTTACATCTTTGTCAATGTATTCTCCTATAAATGATTTACGTGATGCTCCTACCATTACAGGTAAATTAAAGGCTTTTTTCAAAAGGTTTATTTTTGAAAGAACTTCTGCAGAATGGAAATATTTTTTTCCAAATCCAATTCCTGGATCTAAAATGATTTTCTCCCTTTTTATTCCATTAGAAGTCAATATGTTAAGTTTACTATTCAAATCTTTTAGCATTTCTGAAATAATTTTTGTATGTTTACCATCTTTTCTATAATGAGTAAGAACGTAATATATATCATGCTTTTTTAGTAATTCAATTAGGTTTACATCTTCAAGCATTGAGATATCGTTTACTAGACTTGCTCCTTCTTTTATTGCCTCTTTTATTACTTTTATTTTTTTTGAATCAATTGAAATTGGTATTTTAAAGTTTTTTCTTATCGTTTTAATAAGTGGAATCACTCTATCTATTTCTTCATCTTCGCTAATTTCAACAACTTGATTATAAATAGATTTTGGTCTTGTAGATTCACCCCCTACATCAATGATTCCCACCCCGGCATCAATCATAGATTGACAAGTCTCTAGAATATCAAAATTATTCTTATCAGAAAAAATCCCATCACCAGAAAAAGAATCGGGAGTTGCATTTATTACCCCCATCATATGTATAGATTTATTATTTATGAGTAAATTATCCAGATTCATATTTGATTTATTGATATACTCTTTCATAAATAATTATATTTAGTATTTATTATTTAATCTCAAAATTATAACATTGGAACGTATAAAAAAAGAAAAAATATTTAAGGTTGAAAATTGGCAGATAAAGATAAAAATAATAATCTTTTGAATGATTTAAATGCAAGAAGAGAAATTGCTAAAAAAGGTGGTGGAGATAAAAGAATAGAATCACAAAAGAGCAAAGGCAAAATGACAGCTAGAGAAAGGTTAAATTTTTTCTTTGATGGTGGCAATTTTGAAGAAGTAGATTCTTTTGTACGTCACCAATCAAAAGATCTAGGTTTAGACAAAAATGTTTTTGATGGAGATTCAGTTATTACAGCATTTGGGAAGGTTAATGGTAGTCCCATATTTGCCTATGCACAGGATTTCACTGTTTTAGGAGGTTCATTATCTTTAGTTGCAGGAAAAAAAATATCTAAAATTATGGATCTTGCAGCAAAAAATGGAGCTCCCATTGTTGGATTCAATGATTCAGGTGGAGCTAGGATCCAAGAAGGAGTTGATTCTTTAGCAGGTTACGGTGAAGTTTTTGTAAGAAATACTAATTATTCAGGAGTAATACCACAAATAACTGTTATTGCTGGCCCTTCAGCTGGAGGTGCAGTTTATTCTCCAGCTATTACAGATTTTATTTTTATGGTTGAAAATATTGGGCAAATGTATATAACCGGTCCAGATGTAGTAAAATCCGTAACTGGAGAAGAAATAAGTCATGAAGATTTGGGAGGAGCTAGCGCCCATACCGCTTTATCAGGAGTTGCTCATTTTGTCTTCGAAAATGAAAAAGACTGTATAAATCAAGTAAAGAAACTATTAAATTTTATACCTGCAAATAATGTAGAAAACCCTCCTAATAAAAAGTTCCAAAAAGAAATAGTTCAAGTTCCAGAATTGCGAAACATTATTCCTGAAAAATCTACACAACCTTATGATATAAAAAATGTGATTCTAAGTATTTTAGATGATAATGATTTCATGGAAATTCATACAAATTTTGCAAAAAATATAGTCGTAGGATTTGGAAGAATAAACGGTCAAAGTATAGGAATAGTAGGCAATCAACCTGCACATATGGCTGGGAATCTTGATATAGATGCTTCAGATAAAGCTGCAAGATTTGTCCGGTTTTGTGATGCGTTTAATATTCCGATCATAACACTGGTTGATGTCCCGGGATTCATGCCAGGAGTAAATCAAGAACATCAAGGAATAATAAGACATGGAGCTAAATTAATATATGCTTACGCAGAAGCAACTGTACCGAAATTATCTGTGATTCTAAGAAAAGCATATGGAGGCGCCTATATAGTAATGAATTCTAAGGAATTAAGATCGGATTTAAACTTAGCTTGGCCCACTGCTGAAATAGCAGTTATGGGTCCTGAAGGCGCAGTCAATGTTATATCAAGAAAAGAAATATCTGAATCAAAGAATCCAGATGAAACGAGAAAAAAACTTGTTGAAGAATATAAAGAAAAATTCTCATCTCCATATCTTGCTGCATCTAGAGGTTATATTGACGATGTAATTGACCCAGCAGATACACGAATAAAATTAGCAAATGCTTTAGAGATTTTATCTAACAAAATTTTAGAGAATCCGCCCAAAAAGCATGGGAACATACCACTATAAATGACTAGGAGAAAAATGATTGATTTGCTGGATATTGCTAGAATCGAAGCAGATGGAGGTGATCTGTTTGAAAAACTATCCGATTTATTTGTTGCTGCAGATATAAAACCAGAAGGATATCCAAATGCAGTTGTATGGCAAGGTGGAAATCATAATGGAAAGATTAATCCTGTAGCTCATTCATTGACTGATGCATATGCATTGCTAGGAACAATTGCTGCCGCAGATATTTTGGGTCTACCCTATTATGCTGTTCCTATGTGGTCTCAATATAGACATGATACCAAATTAGAAGCATTAGCATGGTTTGGAAATATTCCATGTACATCAATTAAATGGTCTACTGCTGGAGACGCTTATGTTAATGATGGAAAAGGAAATAAAGTTGTAGTAATGGGAAAATCTGGGAATGCTCCATTACGAACACAAGCAGGAGTTTATTGTAATGTACGACCTTACGGTCCAATTACTGTTGTAAGAAGCATGCCTTGCTTACCATATTCTCAAAATAAAAATGTATTTGATGTAGACAATTCAGGGATAGTACATTCAGAGATGAATACTCCAGGTGTTCAAATGGCATATGCAAATAGATTGTTCCTAAAACTGGTAAATGATACTGGGCATGTAGGTAGAGTGGCGATGAAACCCACACAAGCAATGGAAGATGGTATAAATGCAGGTCTACACTCTTGGTTATTAAAAGATACGAAATTTAAAGTTGGTAGAAAATATGCAGTTGATCCATATCAAGAACACAAAGAAAGTATAGAAAAAATTATAAAATTGCTTCCTAAAGATTTTAAAGATGGCATGGAAAATTGGTCAGGGCAAATAGAGCAACATATAGCTGATACAAATTATGGATTACTTATCTGGGACATTATTAATAAACAAGACACGATAGTTATTTCAACGGATCTAGATGGTGATAGATTAACAGATCTTTTAGCAGATATATCTGATCCTTTAAGATCATTTAGCGGAATTGTTGCTAGCCAACTAGGCAAAGATGTCGATGTAGCAAAGTTGTGGTCAGACATGGGTTATTCTACCGGAAATGGTAGAGATATGACTTCTGTAATGTATAGAATGGATGGACCTCCAATTCATGAACAAACACTTGGATCAGCTGATGCCATGCTACTAAGATTATTAGATGGGGATGAGTGGGTTGGAGGAACAAAACAGCCTTATGATCCAAGAATTCATTTCGTTTTAATAAGAGATGCATACCTTGATGCAAATCCAGAAAATAAAGAGCTTAAAAAATTTTTAGATAACAGTCTAGAAACGTTTGATAAAGTTTATAGTGGAGATAGACCAGGATTCTTAGATGGATATAAATCTTTAAAAGAATTGATAAAACCTTGGGGATCATAATTTAATAAATAAAATTTACAAAGGAAAAATATTATGAAATTTAAAGTTTCAGTTATTGGAGCTGGAAATGTGGGTGCAACAACAGCCCAAAGAATATTCGAGAAAAAATATGCAGATGTTGTTTTAGTTGATGTGGTAGAAGATATGCCACAGGGAAAAGCATTGGATATTCTAGAATCAGGTCCGGTTTTAGGTACTGATAGTAAAATAACTGGTTCAAATGGTTACGAAGAAACAGCAAATTCTGATCTGGTTATTATAACCGCTGGTATTGCCCGAAAACCTGGAATGAGTAGAGATGATTTGTTACTCACTAACATGAAAATTGTAGGGAGTGTCACTAAAGAAGTTGTAAAACACTCTCCTGAATCAATTATAATAGTTGTTTCAAATCCATTAGATGCAATGGTTCAACATGCCTATAACATAAGTGGTTTTGACTCAAAAAGAGTAATTGGAATGGCAGGGATTTTAGACACTGCAAGATTTAGTACTTTTATAGCAGAAGAACTAGATGTCTCTGTTGAAAGTGTAAATGCATATGTCTTAGGAGGTCATGGAGATACAATGGTTCCTGT